>Ga0315331_10000138_pt1 | contig 43490 bp, 33 predicted proteins | sample M160m34915metaG_FD_203456 | JGI IMG/M metagenome (GOLD analysis project Ga0315331, IMG submission 203456) | Ammonia-oxidizing marine archaeal communities from Monterey Bay, California, United States - M1 60m 34915 | ecosystem: Environmental > Aquatic > Marine > Intertidal zone | place: USA...
ACGTCCTCCGGCGGAGGAAAGGACCGCCACACGGAACCATGGATCGTTGCCATCACGAACCGCCAGTCTCGATAACGCTGCGCATGCTTCATCGCTGTCGACGACGCCCAGAGAAAACGCCGCCTGAAAGCGGACCCGAATTTCCGAATGAGACGAGTTCGCGATGATCTGCTCCTGGATGTCCGGGGTCTCTGCTGCGAACTGTTCAGCCAGTTTCAAAGCATGTTCGCGAACACCGGAATGATCGTCGGACAGAGCCTGCAGCAGAACATCGACATCCAGCGACTGTAATCCGTCCAATGCGTAGAGCGCATGCAGGCGTCCGAGAGGGAATCTGGATTCGGAAAACTGCCGGCGAATGTCGGCAACGACGGATTTGTCCTGTCGCGTGTAAAGCAGTCGCGCAGCGGTGTCTCGATGCCAGCCGTTCCGGTGTTCGAGCATTCTTACGAGTTCCCGCGATTCGGCCTTCGCCGGGAATCGTTGCGAGCGTTTTGAGTGGCCTTCCGGAACGATGCGATAGATGCGGCCACGGTGGACCCCACCCGTCACGTCGATGTGCTTGAGGACTTCCGGCGGAAGGAACGACGCTCCTTCGATCAACGCGCGATACATGTCGACCACATAAAGATTGCCGTCAGGACCGTTGGCAAACTGTACCGGTCGGAACCAGTTGTCTTTGGATGCCAGAAACTCACGGTCGGAGTCGGCACGGCGGGCAACAAGGTTCACACCGTCCGGTTCGAACTTTGCGCGAAAGATCAGGTTGTTGGCAACCTCGCCTACGAATCCTGTGCCGCGAAACTTCGCTGGCCACGCGTCGCCACGGTAAATCGTCACACCGGTTGCCGACGTGAAAAAACCCGATGGCTTGCCGCCTTCGTTCGATCCGGCATACAGCTTTTCTGTTCGCATTCGTGTCCGCAGAACTCGCCATGGCTCGTCGGGACTGATCCGAAAAAGCTGCGTGAACTTGCCGGTTTCCAGAATATTGACGGAAGGTGGAGGCGCAGTCAGCCACGGATTGCGCGCGAGGTACCGTTCGTCATAGACCAGAAACTTGAATGGATCACTGTTCCGACAGCGAAACTCGCGCCCCCAGTCATCAATGGTCAGCCCATGCTGGCCGCCGCCACTAACAGCTTCATAGTGCAGCGTGCGAGGATCAAAACTAAATCCCCGATTCCTCACCGTAACCGGTTTCGAATTCTTCACGTCGGGGCGCTGAATCAGCCCGCCGGAAAAATTCGTGCAGACGTGAATTCGGTTGTCGAGTCCCCAGCGGAACGAATTGAGCTGTGCCTGACCGGCCCGCTGAACTTCCTGCCCAAAGCCTGTAAAGAAGACGCGACGTATGTCTGCACGACCGTCGCCGTTCGTGTCTTTGCAATACAAAATGTCGGGAGCTGCGCCGACAAAGACGCCGCCGTCGTAACAGATGACGGCAGTCGGATACGACAGCTTGTCAACGTAAATCTCACTCTGATCAAAAACACCATCGCGATCAGTATCCGAGAGAACTCGCACGCGCCCTGTGTCTGCAATCGTGCTGCGAGCGTGCTTCTGGTTGTACTCGGGAAATTCGACCACAAACATCCGGCCGTGTTCGTCAAAGTCGATTGCCACCGGATCACGAAGAAGTGGTTCCGACGCCGCCAATTCAACTCGGAATCCAGGCATAACGCTGAACTTTGCAATCGTGTCGGTCGGTTCAGTCGGTGCAATTCGGGGTAGTTCTGCTGCAAAGTCGATTGACGGAGGATCTGTAATCGGTACCTCATCGTCAGCCAGCACCAGGCCGGTGAGCATGACTAATACAGCAAAACAATTCAGAAGTTGAGTCATATCAAATTCACAATGAGGAACCGTTACGAAACTTTGTGTCGCCGAGGGTGTGCTGTTGCGTGTCACCGTAGTATCGCTTTCCCGACGACAGACGTCGAATACGAGCTCGACCGCTTGACAAGGCGTGCATTCGACAAACGTGATGGAATCGAGATTATAGATGATGAGTTTTTACAACACAGTCAGCCCATGGTCATCGGCGTATCTGGATCATCTGCCGGCAGGGCAACTCAGGCTGATGGATCACGGACCACAGCGGATTGACACGAAATACGGCACGCACCGGTCTGTCCCGTTGCCGGTCGACGCCAAGCCGAGTAATTTGCAGTACGATGTTGGCCGAAGTCACAGGATGAATCAATGAGCAATGAAATCAAAGTGCTGAGTGTCGGTGCCGGATTTATGGGTTCGCTGCACGCCAAAGCCTACGACAAGATCGATGGCGTGCGAAACGCAGGCATCGTGACGAGAAACTACTCCAGCTCGGAACAGCTTGCCAATGAACTGGGTGGCAACGTCCCACGATTTACGGATTTTGAGGAGGCACTGGAAAAAACGTCGCCGGACGCGGTCGCGATCAGCACTTACACCGATTCTCACTTTCATTACGTCTCCACAGCACTGAATCGCGGCCTGCACGTATTCGTGGAAAAGCCACTGGCGGAGACGATCGAGCAATCTCAGGAGTTGTTCGACCTGGCCAACCGCGTCAATCGCAAGATTTATGTCGGCTACATCCTCATGACGCACCCTTCGTGGAGCAGATTCATCCAGATCGCTCATGAGCTGGGCAAGCCGCTCGCCATGCGTATGAATCTAAATCAACAGACGAAGGGCGAGTTCTATGACACGCTGTTCAACATCATGCAGGTGCAGTCGCCGATCGTCGATTGCGGCGTGCACTACGTCGACATCATGTATCAGATGGCTCAGTCTCGCCCGGTGCGAGTCCACGCGATCGGGTGTCGCAACTGGGATCTCGTCCCTGAGCACATCTGCAACTACGGACAACTTCAGGTGGAGTTCGAAGACGGCTCTGTGGGATGGTACGAAGCGGGTTGGGGTCCGATGATGAGCGAGACCGCCTACTTCGTTAAAGATGTTGTCGGGCCCGCCGGAGCAGCCAGCATCGTGCCGGACAAGGGACGCTCGGACGACAAGGATCACCACGTTGAGGCGAACACGATCCTGCGACACTTTGCCGAGCAAAAGGATAAGGAATTCGTCCGCAAGGATGAGCGAATCCGGATTAACGAGCCGGATCATGACGGGCTTGCCGTTCTCGAACAGCAAGCATTTATCGACTGCATTCGAAACGATCAGGATATGTCGTCTCACCAGGATCGCGTCATGACGAGCCTGCGAATCGTTTTCGCTGCCGATCAATCGCAAAGAACCGGGTCGGTGGTCGAGCTGTAATTGTGCATCATCGATCGTCGCAGGACCTGTCGAACTTGCCCCGTGACCGGTGACAATACTGAGCGGCATTTTTTCGATTTTCCATCACGATCAATCTGCCGCCACAAGACCCACTGCTGCAGGGTCTGCAGCTGAGGCGCGATTGTGCGGAACGAAATCCCATTGAATTCTGTGACATCGATGGGCGTTACAAGAGAATTCGATGTTTTCGATGATTCGATGACAGGGCAGACGGATTCTTTTGACATCATAAACTCCAGACGAAATTGGGAAGTTTGGCGCCGTCATTGCGACGGTTCCGACACTTCCACCTGCCATCGAATGATTCGTCGTCTTTTGCCGCGGGACAGATTTTCTATGCTCGATGGACCTTCCCGAAACGCTCAACAAATTCCAATCCACTTCCTGAACATGGCGACACCTGGAATAATTCGGACATGCCCCGATTCTCTCACTTAGGTTGGTACTAAAATCGGGGTAAGGTCAGTGGTTTTCCTGAAGCAAGAAACCGGAACAGTTGTGGAGCCGCCACTGCAGTCGTAGCTTGAGCTGCACTGTACAGCGATGCAGAACGGATAAACTCAGTCTAGTTCGATTGCCTGATCGTCGTCAGGCTTATCTGACATGGCCGCCAGCTCGGACGGCAGAAAGGCGTTATCAATTGATTCCATTGCGGCCGACGCTTTCCTCATCCTGGCCACCTTGGCGTTCGTGGCCGCATAGGTCGCCTTCATCTTGCCCATTGCAAAATTAGCAATGCCATCTGCGTCGACGCCGAGGCTGCCGCCTTCAGCAAAGGCATCCTGATTGGCCGCCAGAAACGTGAACTGCCAGTTGTAGCCTTCCTGTTGATGTTTAATCATCTTCCGAATCTGGGCTCGGGGAAACTCCTGGCTGGCGTTCTCGAGTCCGTCCGTAACGATAACGAAGACCACGAGCCCCGGGCGATTCTCCTCCGGCATTGCTGCCAGACGCTCACCAGTTTCATTGATGCCTCGGCCGACCGCATCCAGCAGAGCCGTCATGCCACGAGGCTTCAATTCGTAGGGCGGCACGTCGGCGACATTGATGCCGTTGTGTACAAGTTCGTACTCCGTGTCGAACTGCATGAGCGTTAACAACGCTTCTCCCGATTCCTGAGCCTGTTCACGAATGAATTCGTTGATACCGCCCTGAGCATCATTTTTGATGGAGTCCATAGACCCACTGCGGTCAACAACGAGTGTGATGTCGGTCAGATCGTTACGCATAATGTGCTCCCGTTAAAAGTCGTGTCCATGTGTGAGGAAGAAAGAGGCCCGTGTGCGGTCCGTGCTCGCTTTGAAGCCTACCCGGAATCGCTGGCAAGTTCACGACGAACAAAGACCGGCTCGCGGAAACAGAAGAATTCATTTGCGTCAACAGGTACCACGTTCAGGTGGCCGCGCTAGCGTCGGTCGCTCGATTGGCCGGACATTCGTGTGCAGCGTCAGCGGCAGAATGTTGAACCGGTTTCTCTGAGGAATTGCCCTGAAATCCTTATCGTTTTTCCACTGGTCGGGTGGCATTCGAAGCAATGGCAAGCCCAAAGCTGGTCAGTGATTGCAATGTGATTGGGGGATTGTCCCGTGGTAATTGTCGTGGGCAACCTGATAATGTTTGATGCATCGGCCAGCGAATGGGACTGTGGGAAACGGACGCATCTTCTTCGAGCAGCAAGCTCAGAACCCTCGCCGTCGCCCCAGCATCCACAATTGCTCTATGAGCATTGGAGATCATTGGGATACGAAGAGCCGACACAACTGTTGCCAACTTTGCGTTCTGTGCCACTCGTTTTTGACGGGCCAACTGCATCGTGCACAAACGACCAAATGAATGGGGCATTTCAACGCCGCACCCTGACAGTTCAGCTCGAAGAAAACCAACATCAAACGAGATGTTGTGGGCGACCAAATGAGTGACGCCGGAAAAACAGTCTATCAGTTCAGGGAGCAAATCTGCGAACGTCGGTGCTTCGCGAATCGCTTCGTTCGAAATGCCATGGATTCGTGTCACCCGAGACGGGATCGATCGCTGAGGATGGACCAGCGAATCAAGCATGCGAACGACTCGAAACTGATCATCGAGAACCACGATTGCTATTTCGACAACTCGGTCGCCCTGAGCCGATGAAAGCCCGGTTGTTTCAACGTCGAACACCGCGAACAGGGACATTGATCAGTTCTCCAGAAGAATGCAGTTCGCTGTATACCGCAGGCCGTGATATCGAATTCTTTAAAGAGCATACTTGAGACGTTCGGTCCGGAATGTTGCAGATGCCATGCACTGGCTACGATTGATCGCAAATTTTGCCAGTGACGAAGACTGCTATTCCTACGACGAAAAGCGAGAACTGAAGCGATTGCTGCCCGACTGGGATTGGAATGACCCCGACCGAAATGGGGAACTATTCACCCACATCTCTGAGACGATTCACTTGTTTGTCGATCTGGACTGCAAAGACGAACACTCGGATCAGATCAAAGCGTGTGCGGAAAGCAAGTCGTTTGTGATGCTCAACTACCGCCCGCCCAGAAAGATTCTCTATCAGGCTGTAAACATTGGAGCAGCTGCTCCTTCGACCGTACCGATCCAGGAACTGAGCTGAATTCTTCGCGCCAGAATTCTGCGAAGCGGCTAAGCTGCCTTCACAGGATCCTCAATGGTCTAAAACTCGACGCTAAATGTTGCTGGCAACCCGTCCTGAATTTGGGTCGCTGAAACGTCCATGTAGAACTAATGTAGAACTCGCTCTGAAAACGAAACAAGGGTTTGCGACCAATTGGCTGCAAACCCTTGTTTTTCATTAGTCCGAGAGGGGGGAGTCGAACCCCCACGCCGTTACCGGCACAGGATCCTAAATCCAGCGCGTCTGCCAATTCCGCCACTCTCGGAAAATCGCCAACCCTGTAGATATCACAGGGTCACGCAGAACGCCAACCGCCAGCCTTGCAGCCGACTGGCCATGGCAAGTTTTGCAGCAACGTTACGATGCGGTATTCTAAAGCGTTGGTCATGTAAAACAAGGGCCTGAGAATGGAGACTCAAGGGCAACGATGTTTGTCCAATCTAAGATGCCTAGCCGGGCAGCGTCCGTTGACCAGCATCAAGAGATGAGGTCTCCCAACGTCGCTATCGGTGAGACCAAAATGATCGGTATTATTCTGAGCCAACACAGTGAAACCGAGTGTATCAGGGCACGAGCGGCCGACGTCGATGAAAAGCGTGGAATTCCCCTGACGTTGCGTTCACGGGAATCAATGCGATACGACCGGCTCTAATGCCCAAAACACTGGTTAAAACCAGAAGATTTCACAGTCCGACAGGTCTGACACGAGGTTTATTTGCACAGCGTGGAACGTCGACGTATGTTCGGGTTGTCGAAACGAACTCAACTGGTATCAATTACGATTTTGTGGACACTGTGGGCTCTTGGACCCTCTTTAAGAAGCCGTCGAATGGTGACGAATCCTCTCAGCGAAGAACTGCTCAACGAATTGGGCGAGGATTTTGCCGATCGGATTCGACGGGGCGAGAACCCGTCGGTCACTGATTACACACACAGATTCCCTGCGGAACAAACCAGCGAAGTGGAAGAGTTCCTTGACTCGATTGCGATGCTGGAACTGCTGAAACGGGGCGACGAACGAACGGAGAAAAAACCTGACGCAATGCCAGCGGAGTTTGGCCGCTATAAGATCGAACGATCTCTGGGCGAAGGCGGAATGGGCGCTGTTTACCTCGCGCACGATTCGCAGCTTGATCGCAAGGTTGCTCTGAAGACACCTAAGTTCGCACGTAATTCAGACTCGAATCTGGTCAGTCGTTTTTACCGAGAGGCTCGTTCTGCCGCGACCCTGCAGCATGCGAACATTTGTCCGGTGTATGACGTCGGTGAGATCGGAGGCATTCACTACATTAGTATGGCGTATATCGAAGGACGACCACTTTCGGACCTGCTCAGATCAAAAAAATTGCCGCCGGTCGCCAGCGTACTTCGAGTCGTGCGAAAGGTCGCCCTTGCTCTGCATGAAGCACACGCACACGGTGTTGTGCACCGAGACCTGAAACCGGCGAATATCATGGTCAGTCGCCGCAATGAACCCATCGTGATGGACTTCGGTCTGGCAAGGCAGTTCGGCACAGAAGAACCAGAGCAGTCCGGTCCCACGACAGAGCAGACAACACCGCTGTCAGGGACGAAAAAGGTCGAGGCCCGGTTGACACTGGACGGGACGGTCGTAGGGTCTCCCGGTTACATGTCTCCGGAGCAGCTTCGTGGCGAACACACGGTGATCGGCCCCGCCAGCGATGTCTATGCACTGGGCGTACTGCTGTATGAGTTGCTGACACGGGAACTGCCTTTCCCCGGAGATGGCAGTCTGATGTCGATTATCAACGCAGTACTTTCTGATGACCCACCGGACGCTTCGGCAGTGCGGCCACAGCTTGATCGAAGAGTCGTGGATATCTGTCAGAAAGCGATGGCCAAGAACGTTGAAGATCGCTACGAATCAATGCAGGCCCTTGCCGTCGCGCTGACCGAAATACTTAAGTCGGACACCGACGACAGTGTGTCTCCGAAAGTGCCTGAACTGGCCACTCAGGTGTCTTCGCCGGAACTGGTTCGCACGAAAGAACAATACGAACTGGCGCGTTCGCTGTATCAGGAACACCAGTACGCGGCGGCTGTATCAATTCTTGAGAAAATGGTTGCCGGCGCTGAGCAGCAGCAGAATCAGTACATCACATGGGCCGGCACTGAATTGCCGAAAGCACGTGCCAGGGCCGAACGGGCATCCAGTGCAGACAACAGCATCGATGCGGCATACGATGACGGTTTCTGGAACGAAGATTTCGGCGCTGCTGCCGTGGCAACGACCAGCTACGGAAAAGAATTCAACCGAACAACCGGACGCAGCAGAATAAGAAAAGGACGGTTTCCAAAATGGTTCTATGCGGTGGTGTCAGCCTCCGCTGTGATAATTGTGCTGTTTGCAGTGCTGACCGTCGCAGCCATCATTTCGCGTAATCGTCGAGCGAACCAACGTCTGGCCGCGGCAACAGCCGAAGCAGGCAAGACGACAAATGATACGTCCGGCACACCACTCGACACGCAGAAAACTGGGGACGAGCCGGTTGAACCGACGACCGACGACACTTCGCCGGAACCGAATGATGAACGGGATATGCGACCACCGCCGGGAAACCGCATTGGGCCGGCAGAATGGTTTTGGCGTATCGACACAAACAGCGACGGAAAAGTCAGCAGAGCCGAACTCAATATCGTTCGACGTCTCCCGCAGTCGGGGGGCATGAGGCGAGTCGCCGACAACTTTGACGACTTCGACCTGATTCCACAGGATGGGCTGCTGGACAGAGAAGAAATTGAACGGGCCGTACGAATCGTAGGTCGGCCAGGTGGTCGCGACAATCGTCGTCCTCCTCTTGATAATCGTCGGCCTCTCACTTCGCCACAGGGTCGGCCGTTCCCATAGTCAGACCTCATCGAATCCCGGAATGGCTGACACAATCTCCTTCATCCGCTTGATCGCGCGCACGTATCGTTTGCTGGCCGCCTGAACGTCAATGTCAAGGACTGTCGCGACTTCGGTGTTGGTCAGTTCCTCAAAGTGCCGCAGTGCAATTACCTCACGATCAATCGGCTCCATCTGGTTCAGTGCCTCTTCAAGAGTTGCGATTCGTTCAACACGCGAAAACGCACGACTTGGAGACGTTGCCTGCCCGACAAGATGCGCGGCCATTGCCAGAGACGTATGCGGTGACACCGCTGGCTGATCAATTGAAATTTCCTTGCGCGCATCGCGCATTTCCGCCTGCAGATGCTGACGGTGCAGATCCACCAGTTTCTGATTGACGATCAATCTCAGCCAGACAAAGAACGGCATTTCCGGTTTGCCTCGGTAATAATCCGCTCGCTGCCGGGCGCTCAGATACGACTCCTGAATCACGTCCGATTCGGAGATCCGACCGGCCAGACGATAGTCGAGTCGAAACCGGACAATCCTTTTCAGACGGTCTCGATAATTCGTAAACAGCTCCGCCAGCGCATCGTCTTCGCCGCCTCTCAGCTGAGCGATCAGTCTGGATGTCGTTTCAGATTCATCTGCCATCCGATGTTGTTCAATTCCGTCAAAGGAACTCAATAAGCAGAAAAACGGGGAATCGACAGGAACATTCGGGTGTTTTGTCTCTAACGCCGCTCTCGGAAAGTAATGAAAGACCCAAGGTACAACTGTTGAACCTTTCGGCGGACGAAGAGAGCTGCCGAAAACCAGCGGTTTGGCGATTTATGAAGTAGCTCAGGCAGTGGAATCATACAAATCCCTCGGAAAATCCGCCGAATTCAGAAATACCATGCATTCGGCGGTCCAGGCAGCAACGGACGTCGCGTTTATCACACTGGAGCGGAAGACACTCGGATGTGCATCAAACAAATGATCTTTGATGGGAAGACATTGCCTGTTGCCGCCAACAGCCTGCACATCAGATCGAAAAATGCTCCAGTTAAACTTGATTTCCTTCTTTAAAAAGGTGACTTAATATGAAGTACACGACTCCAATTGCCGCAGTTCTGTCTGTTGTATTACTGGCTGCGACGTGCGATGCCGAACCACCAGGCCGTCAACGTGGCGAACGCGCCAAAGAAGAGAATGGTCAGCGCCGGACAGCTGGAGGTCAACGACCGGGCGCCGGAGCGGAACGCGACCCCAAACAGATGGTCGCTCGAATGATAAACGAATTTGATAAAGACGGTGATGGCAAACTGAATGCTGCGGAACTGACAGCCATGTTTACGTCGCTGCGCGACCGCCGCAGCAACGGTGAACGGCCAGACGCTGCCGGCGGACGCAAACCGGGTGCTGGTTCTCAGCAAAGAGGTCCCGGCAGCCCCGGCCAGAAACCCGGTGCAGGTCGACGACGCGGTCAGAAAGGCGACAGCAAACCGGCCAATGCCGGTGGCCAGAAACCGAAACGCCCGACTTCGGAATAGAAGCACGGCCCCACGAGGTCCACAACTACGATTGCACCGGTCTTAGAACAGGCGAACAACATGTCACGCTTACAACTCACGTCAATTTTGATGATGTCAATCATCGCACCATCGATTCACGCGGACGAGCTGACGCGGGATGAATTGGATTTCTTCGAAACCAAAATTCGTCCCGTTCTGGTGAGAGAGTGTTACGGATGTCATTCGAACAAGGCAGGAAACGTGCGAGGTGGTCTGCGGCTTGACAGCAAGGAGCTGACACTTATCGGCGGCAGCAGCGGACCGGCAGTCGTTCCGGGGAATCTTGAGGAAAGCTGGTTGTACAATGCCATCACGCATCAGGATTACGTCATGCCCCCCAAACGGAAACTTCCGCAGTCGGTGATTGACGATTTTCGGAAATGGATCGAAATGGGGGCCCCTGATCCCCGGGTGACCAGCATTGCAGAGGTCCGGTCATCAATCACTTCAGATGACATTCAGCAGGCAAGAGAGTCATTCTGGGCGTATCAGAGTCCTGTCCAGCAGACACCTCCGCAGATTGAAGACGACGATTGGACAAAGACCGTTATCGATCGCTTCATTCTGTCAACGCTTAAGACGTCCGGACTGCAGCCTGCCGATGACGCAGAAGCATGGCAAGTCCTGCGAAGATTGAGTTTTGACCTTGTCGGTCTGCCTCCAACTCCGGATCAGATCGAACGATTCGCAACCGCGTGGAATCGCAATCCGGATCGCGCCGTGGCCGAAACCGTGGATCGCCTGCTGGAAACGGAGCAGTTCGGTGAACGATGGGGACGTCACTGGCTGGATGTCGTTCGCTACGCCGAATCAACGGGGCGGGAAGTCAACATGACATATCCGCACGCATGGCGGTATCGCGATTACGTCATTGACTCTTTCAATGAGGACAAACCGTTCAATAAGTTTGTCCAGGAACAAATCGCAGGTGACCTGCTGCCCGCGAAAACGGACCAGAAATGGAGTGAAAACCTGGTGGCAACAACCTTTCTGGCGATCGGCCCCAAGAATGTCAACGAACAGAACAGAGTTCAATTCGCCGCTGACGTCGCAGATGAACAAATTGACGCCACGACTCGAGTGTTTCTGGGAATGTCGGTTGCCTGTGCACGGTGTCACGACCACAAATTCGACGCCATTCCTCAAACGGATTATTACGCATTGGCCGGCGTATTCCGCAACGTTACGACTTACTTCGGCAATCCACCCTCTGAGTTCGGCACATTCAGTGGTGTTCAGTCAAAAAGAAACAGCAGCCTGATTCGACTGCCCGTCAGCGACCCGAATCCCTACGACAGAAGTTACTCGGAACAGGAACTCGCCAGCCTAAAACAGGACATGACCGACAAGCTTCGCGAAGCCACTGAATATCGCCTCAACAATCGTCGTGGGAGTACGGGCACGGATGCGAAGAACGCACAACGAAATCGAATTCGCATGAATAACGAGCTGGCAGAACTGTCAGGAAAACTGGCAGTCGTGGACGACGGTGGACAACCGATCAGTTATTGCATGGGAGTACTCGAACGTGACGTCCCGGTCAACGCAAAGTTGCTGGTGCGAGGGGAAATTGATCAGCCAGCGCAGTTGGTACAACGGGGTTTTCCACAGGTCCTCTGTTCAGAACCTGTCAAAATCGACACTGATTCAAGCGGTCGGCTGCAATTGGCGCGGTGGCTTGCCAGTGAAGAAAACCCGCTGACAGCACGTGTCATGGTCAATCGAATCTGGCAGCACCTGCTTGGTCAGGGAATCGTTACGTCCATGGAAAACTTTGGAGTCACAGGACAACCGCCCAGTCATCCGGAACTACTCGACCATCTTGCGGCTCAGTTCATGGCGTCAAACTGGTCGATCAAGACGATGATCAGAGAGATAGCAACGTCGCGTATTTACCGAATGAAATCGACGTATAACGAGCAATATCACGAATTAGATCCGGACAACGCTCTCGTCTGGCGAGCCAACCCTCGGCGACTGGATGCGGAAGCCATTCGTGACGCAATGTTGAGTATCAGCGGAGAAATCGAATTCGATCGTCCGCGGGGATCAGAGGTCGCGAAGGCCGGTTACACTCGAGTTCAAGGTGGCTTCCTGGGCAATCCTCGTGACATCGCACGGAAGGCCTTTGAACAGGCAGCGAAAAACGCTCGCACTGCGGGGGGGCCACAGTTCCGTGGGCCTGCCGGGCGTCCCTTTCAGCGGGGCAGACGCGGTGGGGCAGGACCAGTTCCGGGTGAAATCGCTCGGCAAGTAACCAATCAGCTGGATATGGAAAACACAAAGTTCCGCAGTGTGTATCTACCGATCGTACGCAACGAGGAGCCGCGTTCACTGGAGGTTTTTGATGGAGCTGATTCAAGTGCCATTACCGGTCAGCGCGAATCGTCGAACACTGCGAACCAGGCACTCTACATGATGAACAATCGCTTCGTGATTCAGCAGAGTGAGTCGTTCGCGCAGCGCATCACAGAAGTCAGTTCAAAACCGGCTGAACAGATCAACTATGCATTCCTGCTGGCTTATGGCCGTCCGCCAACATCCGGCGAACGATCTGCCACCTTATCGTTCGTTCGAAATTTTTCGACTTCAACAAGCTACCGCTCGCGCAGTGCAGAAACGCTGTCCGCGCTGTGTCAGAGCTTACTGGCATCGGCCGAATTCCGTTACATCAACTAGCAGCAAAAGGCACTCTCCCGGAACCTGGATGCCTGCAACCACAACCATCAGACACAGTTCGAAACGAGTTTTCTTGAAACACACGAATCGTCTAACCATCTTTGAATCGGAAATTGCCATGTTCTCACGACGTCAGATTCTGAAAAACGCTTCCGCGGGATTCGGCTACCTTGCGTTCGCGGGCCTCAGCGCTGCAAGTGTGGCTCAACAATCAGGCAACCGGAATCCACTGGCCGCAAAATCACCACACTTTCCGGCCCGGGCAAAACGCGTCATCTTTCTGTGTATGCAGGGCGGCCCGTCTCATGTCGATTCGTTCGACTACAAACCTCAACTGATCAAAGATCACGGTAAAGGCGGCAGGTATGGGGGCTCGCTGCTGAAGTCACCGTGGACGTTCCGACAGCGGGGAAACAGCGGCCTGTGGATTTCGGACCTGTTTCCGAACGTCGCTGATCAGGCTGATGACCTTACTCTGATCCGCTCCATGCAGTGTGACCAGCCGGTACATCCAAGTGCTATGACACAGATGCATACGGGAACCGCACAGTTCATTCGTCCATCCCTGGGTGCCTGGAGTCTGTACGGACTGGGGACAGAAAATGACAGTCTTCCGGGCTTCGTATCGCTCAATGCCCCGTCAGGCAGCTCAGGCAACTATGGCAGTTCGTTCCTGCCGGCGATTTACGGTGGTTCCAGAATCGGACGCGGCAGACGCGGCTCGCGTTCGCCCCGCGGCGGCACTGGCGAAATCGTACCGGACATTAAGAACCCCGCGCTCAGTCAACAACAGCAGCGTAAACAGCTGAATCTGATTCAGGCGCTCAATCATGAAAAAGTACTGCGTGAACAGTATCAGCCGGGCGTCGAAGGCGTTATCGAATCTTTTGAGCTGGCGTTTCGGATGCAGGACGCCATCCCCGAGTTGATGGACACCTCCAAAGAGAGTCAGTCCACGCTCGAAATGTACGGAGCGGACGATAGCCCCACCGACAGCTTTGGCAAGCAGTGCCTGTTAGCGCGACGATTTGTCGAAGCAGGTGTGCGTTTCGTCGAAGTGACTCACGGAAGCTGGGATCAGCACACCAATCTTTCGGTCGATCATAAGGCTCGCGCCGAGGCCTGCGACAAGCCCATCGCCGGATTGCTGCGGGATTTGAAACAAAGAGACATGTTGAAAGACACGCTGGTCATCTGGGGCGGTGAATTCGGACGCACTCCGGCTGCTCAGGGGGGCGATGGCCGCAATCACAATAACAAAGGCTACACCACCTGGATGGCGGGCGGCGGTGTCAAAGGTGGCTTCAGCTACGGAGCGACAGATGAACATGGTTACGAATCGGTTGAAAACAAGTGCCACATTCACGACTGGCACGCAACGATTCTGCACTTGCTTGGGCTGGATCACGAGCAGCTGACATATCGCTATGCCGGCCGCGATTTTCGCCTGACCGATGTACACGGCAATGTCGCTGCAGACATTATCGCCTGAACGACAAACGGATCATCCCCGTCGATTCCGCCCGGACCGTGGCTGAAGTGTATAGATAGTTTCCGCAGCGCTCCGCGAAGACCACACACTTGATCAGCTGCGGCACGATACTTCACGTTGGCAGGCTGACGTGCGAGCTGTGGAGAATCGGAATCGGAACGGATCACAGGCTGTTATCGAAGCCACGAAATATGAAATCGGGCTGTGCTGGCTCCTCAGCATGCCTGTCTTGCTCGTGACCAACCGCAGTAATACGCCTTGCGACATCGTCGTTTTCTTTGTGGGAAAGTGGGGTCGCGAGTCTTTCGCTCGCTCGAGATCATCAACGCTTTCACCGAGCAACTTGACTCAGCCCCAGGTTGCTTTTATGAATAGGTGCAGCAGTTTTCCGATAGTCGACTGTAATTTCGTGCAGTAGAACAGAATCCGCACCTTCCACACTTCCACGATTGCCAACCATGCGTTTTCCTCACGGTCCTCTTCGCCGACTCGTTTCAGGCATCTTTGCAGCGAATGGATCTGAACAGTCAGAAGCAGAGCTAATCGGCGATCACCTTGTGGAAGCGAACCTTGCCGGACACGATTCGCATGGTGTAATTCGCACACCAATTTACATTCAATGGCTGCGAAACGGAGATGTCGTCGCCAATCGACAGCTGAAAATCATCCACGAGATGGACTCGCTGGCACTTGTGGATGGGCAACAGGGCTACGGTCAGTCGATCGGCATGCAGATTGTTGAACTGGGACTGAAAAAATGTCAGCGGCACGGGGCAGCGGTGGTCGCTGTAAGAAACAGCGGACATCTGGGCCGCATCGGGCACTGGGCAGAACTGGCTGCTGATGCGGGCTGCGTCTCGCTGCATTTCGTGAACACAAGTGGCAAAGGAATGTTTGTCGTACCCGCGGGCGGGGTGGAACCGCGACTGTCGGTGAACCCTGTAACAATCGGAGTTCCTGTCGAAGGCCGACCACACATCATCCTGGACATTGCAGCCGCAGCAGCCGCAGAAGGAAAACTTAAAGTTGCACGTAATGCCGGGAACCTGGTCCCCGATAACTGGATCCTGGACGCGAACGGGCAGCCGACCAGTGACCCCAATGCCTTCTACGGTCCCCCCATGGGAGCCATTCTTCCCATCGCCGGACACAAGGGATACGGATTGAGTTTCATGGTGGAATTGCTTGCTGGAGCGCTAACGGGGAACGGCTGCAGCCAAAAAGGCAAGACACGACTGGAACAGGGCATGTTGTCGATATTCGTGGATCCTTCTCAACTCCCGGTGCAGAATTTCTTTGGCCCGGATGCCGCGCGATACATCGATTTTGTGAAAAGCTGCAAGCCAGCCACCGCTGGAAACCCGGTCCTTGTTCCGGGAGAAGTAGAAGTCGAACGCCGACAGGAACGGACAGACAACGGCATCGAACTGGACAACAAAACTTGGCAGCAGATCGTGGCATCGGCTCAGGAATGCGGCGTGTCGCAGAGCCTGATCGACAAGGTGATTAAGAGTTGACTAAGGCCAATGCCTCAAACGCTGAGAGCTGAGGCTAAGGAATGAAGAAGATTTACATTGCAAGTTCAATACGTCTGTCAAATGTTTAGCGAATTCGCATATTGATGACTCACCATACCGAAACCAAACCTGTACTGGGACAGGGACACTGGCAGTATCAGCCGGTTCCTGACTGGCCGCAGATACCGAAAGACATTGGCTTCGTCGAAGCGATTGGTGTCGCAATAGCACAGGACGATCGCGTCTTTGTATTTAATCGCGGTAATCCCGCCGTCCTGATTTTTCAGCCCGATGGCCAGTTCCTTAACGCATGGGGCGAAGACGTTTTCGTTCGCCCCCACGGCATCACCTCAGCACCGGACCAAACTGTTTATCTGACGGATGACCTCGGCCATTCCGTGGCACAGTACACGCCGGAGGGACAGTTTCTAAGAAACATCGGACCAGCCGGCAACCCGTCGCAGACGGGCGTCAACGGCTTCGATTATCGTTCAATCAGCAGTGCTGGCCCGTACAATCTGCCGACGAACGTTGCTGTCGCACCAGACGGTCATTTATTCATTGCCGATGGTTACGGCAACGCAAGTGTTCATCATTTCGACACAGATGGTCATCTGGTCCGGACATGGGGCGCCCGCGGCGATACAGATGGCCGCTTCAACGTGCCGCACGGAATCTGCGTTGATGCGGTCGGTCGAATTCTCGTCGCAGATCGAGAAAACAGTCGTATCCAGATCTTTAATCGTGCTGGTCAGTTGCTGCAGACGTGGGCTGATGTTGTTCGACCGTGTCAGGTGTTTTCCGGTGCAGACAATACATTTTTCGTCGCTGAGCTCGGAAACCAGAACGGACGGTTTCCATGGCAGAAACGCCCGCCACTGCCAACCGGAGGTCGGGTCAGTATTTTTGACAGCGAAGGCAGATTGTTAAGCCGCTGGGGCGGAGGTCTCGATGCTCGTCGGCCTAATGGTTTCTATGCATGCCATGACATCAGTGTAGATTCCAGGGGCAGCATCTACGTGGGAGAAGTCGCCGTTACAGCCGCGGCTGCGGCTGGTGAAGATGCAACCGGACTGCCGACACTTCGAAAGTTCATACGAGTATGAGCGACAACAGATCTAAGTCGTGGGCGCTGATGCGGACTCAAGGCGCGCAGCGATCGGCATCGAGGGTCAGCTCGATGACACAAGTGTTCGTGATGTTTCTTGTAACATGGTTCCTACCGCTGCTGTCACGAACCCAGGCTCAGGACGACGCCGCTCAACACTTCGAAAAACACGTACGACCGGTGCTGTTCCGAAACTGCGTCTCATGTCACGGACCGAAAAAACAGGAAAGCGGGCTCAGACTGGACTCCCGTACAGAAGCACTGGCAGGAGGTGACATCGGCGGCCCGGTGATTGATCTCGATTCTCCAGCCAACAGCCATTTGCTACTGGCTGTCCGAGGTGACGGCGATACCACGATGCCGCCTGACAGCAAACTTGAACCGGAGGAAATTCGTGCCATCGAAATATGGCTAAAAGCAGGAGCACCGTGGCCGACTGACAGCACTGTGGTTGAAGGCCCGACACCAGCGGAGGCATGGAAAAAACACTGGGCCGCACAACCGGTTGTTGCTCAGCCCCCCCCTGTGGTCAACGCCGTCAATCACGTCATCACACCAATCGATGCGTTCATACGACATCGCATGAAATCCAGCGATTTACAGCCGTCGCCGATCGCCGATGCCCGCACCCTTATTCGTCGAACACATTTCGTCTTGACCGGATTGCCTCCCAGCCGTCAGAAGATCGAAGACTTCACGTTGCAGTTTTCAGCGGATCCTGAGCAGGCCATGCGACAACTGGTAGACCAACTGCTCGAATCGCCACACTATGGCGAGCGCTGGGCTCGCCACTGGCTTGACCTGGCTCGCTATGCCGACACGAAAGGATACGTACGGCTGCAGGAACAGCCCAACTTTTACTACGCATACACATATCGCGACTACGTGGTCAACTCATTCAATGCAGACCTGCCGTATAACCAGTTCATCCGTGAGCAACTTGCCGCCGACCTGCTGCTGACCGGCGACGACAACAGAAGCCTTGCGGCGTTGAGTTTCCTGACGCTCGGTCGGCGATTCACGGGAAACCAGCACGACGTCATCGACGATCGCATTGATGTGGTCACTCGCGGCCTGATGGGAATCACAGCGACCTGTGCCCGATGTCACGATCATAAGTTCGATCCAATTCCAATGGATGACTACTATGCTCTGTACGGCGTCTTCGCCAGCACCACTGAACCTTCGGACCTGCCGCATATTGCCAGAGGTGCTGCCAAACCGATTTTCCGCGGCGACATGGCCGTTTATCGCCGGAAACGAAAGATTCTTGACGACCAGGTCGATCAATATCTGCCAGCAGCACTGAACATGTTACGCGCCGACACGACGCGATACCTGCATGGTGTGCTGGGCGGTCGTAAGGAATTCCTGGTGCCATTGCCCGCGGCAAAAGGAGAACTGCGGCAGACGTTCGTTGAACGCTGGATCGAATACCTCGAAGGAACCAAACGTGGCGTTCATCCTGTCTTTGCAGCATGGCATGCATTAAACGAACTACAGGAAGAAGAATTTGCTGCCACCTCGCGGGACATCGTCAATCGACTGTCTGTCAACACGATCGTCAAAGACGCTCTGCAACAGACAGAACTCGTCTCGATGAGCGATGTGGCCAGCGTTTATGGCCGCATTCTGACCGAGACATACCAAAAGCAGGTTGCCGCAGATACCAGCGATTCGGATCGCAAGCCTCCGGACGCCGCTGCTGAGCAACAATTGTGGCAGGTGCTGTACGGTGCAGACTCGCCGTTTGCGATGTCTCCGCGAGAGGCTCTGGACGCCTATCTTCTGGATGCCGAACAGAATCGAGACCTGTCGCAGGCCTATCTGACGTTTGACGCGTGGCTGGTCGGCACTGGCCAGGCACCGGATCGGGCTCATGTGCTGTACGACTCGCAGAGAGTGCATGAACCACACGTCTTCATACGCGGCAACCCGGAACGAACAGGACGTCAGGTCCCTCGTACCGCACCTCGACTGCTGGGCGATTCGCTGTCGGCACCCTTTACCATGGGAAGCGGCCGACTTGAGCTGGCGAACGCAATCGTCAGTCCTGACAACCCGCTGACAGCGCGGGTGATCGTCAACCGTGTCTGGAAACACCTGTTTGGAACGGGGCTGGTCCAGACCACCAGTAACTTCGGACTGAGAGCAGCTCCACCGTCTCATCCACGATTGCTGGATCACCTCGCGCATCAATTCATGGCTGAGGGCTGGTCGCTGAAGAAGCTGCACCGCAGGATATTGCTTTCCAGCACTTGGCAGCAAACCAGCAATGATCGCCCTGAATCCCGTGCGATCGATCCGGAAAACAGACTGCTGTGGCGCGCGAACCGGAGACGGCTGGACTTTGAAACTCTGCGCGACACACTGCTGTCTGTCTCAGGAAACCTGCAACTGGCCCTAGGAGGACCGCCCCTGCCGCTGACGGATGCCGAAAACTTCCGGCGTACAATCTACGGCCATATCAACCGCAGCAGCCTGCCGACGATGCTGCCGCTTTTTGACTTCCCAAGTCCCGATATTCACAGCCCCAGCCGCCCGAGGACGACAGCACCGCAGCAGGCACTCTACCTTTTGAATAACCCGTTTGTGATGAAGCGAGCCGAACTGCTTGCAAGGCAGGCTGGGGCCGCTGAAAACGGGGCAGCCGCCACGACGAACGAGTTGTATTGGCGAGCGCTGGGACGGCCTCCGTCAGACAGCGAAGTACAACAGTGTCAGCAGTATGTGGATGCTGGTGGACAATGGAGTGAACTGGCACAGACGTTAATGGTATCCAACGAGTTCTTGTATGTTGATTAATAGTATTCAGCGCTAAGCATCAGGTCGCGCCTGCCAGTCAGAATCATCAGCTATGAAACAATCCCCCTTTAACCGTCGAGAAATGCTGTCACGCTGCGGAATGGGAATGGGAACCATTGGCCTCGCTCCGTTGATTGCTGACGTACAATCAGGAAGTGCCGATGCCCCGTTGTCCCCACGATCGGCACATCATCCGGCGAAGGCGAAAGCCATTATTCATATTTTTCTGAATGGTGGGCCGTCCCACGTGGACACTTTTGACCCCAAGCCGTTGCTGAAACGGTACGACGGCAGGACGCTGCCGGTCGCCAATCTACCAACCGAACGAGCGACCGGTAACGCATTTCCGTCACCATTCCGCTTTCGGCGATACGGAGAAAGCGGTATCGAGGTCAGCGACCTGTTTCGCCGCACGGCCGAATCTATCGATGACATCTGCGTAGTGCGATCCATGCACGCCGATGTGCCGAACCACGAACCGTCATTCCTGCTGTGGAATTGTGGCGATGCCAGATTACCGCGGCCCAGCATGGGATCATGGGTGACCTACGGCCTGGGCAGTGAGAACCAGAATCTTCCCGGGTTCGTGGCGCTCTGTCCCAACGGATTGCCCACGCAGGGTGTCGAAAACTGGCGATCCGCTTTCCTGCCGGGAGTATTTCAGGGAGCACACGTTGACACGCAGTTTAAGGAAGTCGACAGACTGATCGAGAATATCCGCAACACGACGATCTCCACGGCACGACAGCGCAGGCAACTGGATTTCCTGCTGCACGCGAACCGACGTCATAAAGACTCCCGCGGATTTGCACCGGATCTTGAGGCACGCATTCAATCCTTCGAACTCGCCTACCGCATGCAGACGGAAGCGGCCGAAGCTTTTGACGTCAGCCAGGAGACTAAGCAGACTCAAAAAATGTATGGCGAGTCAGTTCAGGCACGAACGATTCTGACCGCTCGACGACTGGTAGAACGCGGTGTTCGCTTCGTGCAGGTTTGGTACAGCGGCGGCCAACCGTGGGATAACCACGACGATATCGGGATTCACAGCCAGCTGTCGGCCAACATTGACCCACCCATCGGAGCCCTCTTGAAAGACCTGAAACAACGCGGACTGCTGGACCAGACGCTGGTGCTGTGCGGTGGGGAATTCGGTCGCACGCCGACCGTCGAATTGCCTCGACCATTGCTGAATTCGGGTAAACAACTGGGGCGAGACCACAATCATCACGGCTTCAGTGTCTGGCTGGCAGGCGGAGGCATCAAGGGGGGACACGTCCACGGCGCGACAGATGAGACGGGCTGGAAAGCTGTCGAGAAACCTGTCCATGTACACGACATTCACGCCACCATGCTGCACCTGCTGGGATTCGACCACGAATCGTTTACCTACCGCTACGCGGGACGCGATTTCCGCCTGACAGACGTGCACGGCCGAGTGGTGAACGAACTGCTGGCGTAGGTCACGATACCGCATCCGGCAGATGTCGTCATAAGAAATCATCTTTCGTGCCTAATTGGACTTCGTAATGATCACCCAATTCAGACAGGTGTTGCAGCCTGGCTGCTGTGGCCCCAGAGTGAGCGTCAGACGACCGTCCGCGACTTCGACGGTCGTCGAAACCTCAATAAACTGCCCCGCCGCCGAAGCTTCATCGTCGACAACCTGAACACCTTCGATGCCAAGACGCTGTCCCTGCTGATCATGGCCGGCATCGCCAAGACATGCCATCACATGCCATCTTCCGTTCGCAACCGCGTGCTCCCAGACATCCTCAGTGCGAGTGAACACAAAGGTATCACGAATGTTTTCCGGTAGTGCTTTTCTGCGTCGGTGACTCGTGCTGATATCGCGCTGCCATCCGAATTTTCGCACATTGTCATAGGTCTGGCCGACGTCTTTGGAAAAGGAATCAGTCGAAGGCGAATCTGAGGACGTAAAATTGATTCGTATCGAATCAGACGCCACTGTACGCTCGACGTCCGGCAGCCCATTACGGTCCGGCGAAGGTGGCTCAATTGCCCATTCCATGACACTTCCTGCTGAAAATGGCAGCGGGTCTTCACCGTCAATAACGCCATCATTATCAGCGTCGCGATCACTGAGTCGCGACCACGGCCGCAACGGCAGGTCTCTCACCACGTCCCACAGCAACCGACAGAAATTTGCACGAGAGACCTGTTCAGAAGACGACATCGGAAGATCTGAAAGGCCAAATTGACGCGTCGCATTCTTCAGCAAACTGTGCTGCCACTCCTTCGTCGCATGTTCCTCCGGACAAAAATCCACACGCCGAATCTCCAGAGGGATAATCCGCAGCGCCGCCAGACGGTTGATCGCCACAAACGCAGCATGAGCCGTTGGCAGGTCGCGGTAAGGCCAGATCAACAACGGCTCGTGGGCAGGAACTTCGCCGCAGAGCGCGTGACGAACTTCTTCCACCAATGAACGGTCATACGGCAATGAACGAGCGGAAACGTCACGCCGTAGTGCGACCGCTGCAGTCGCTCCGGACGCCTGACCAATGGCAATGCACTGATCGTGCAGACGAACGGCGGCACACACGATACTGCTGTAGCCAACGTTTTTCTGAGCCCCCAACAGACCATCCATCGCCTCCGGAATCAGACTTCGCATGGGAAACAAACAGCGGTCACTGACGTAACGTGTATTGCGGGCGGGCTTTTCGAAGTCAATCCACGGACCGGCGTTGCCCCACGACTGTCCATCACCCGAATTCTTCAGATAGGCTCGCCCTGTTCGATGGAAATCATAATGAAACTGCCAGCAGAAGATGCCGTCGGAATAAAGGACTCGAGCAAATCGTTCTCGGGCCAGATCTTTTGTGAAACCATCTGCGTTGCGGCCGTCCTGCTCACGCATCATATACATCGCCTTCAGCCGCAGTGATTCGCGGATATAGGGCTTGGGCGGCAGATGATCGGCCGTGCCAAACTCGTTGCTGAGCCGAAAATACCGAAAGCTGTTCCCTGTGTCCGAGGCTCGGTTATGGACGAAGTTCTGCAGATGGTACAGCAGACTCAGCGAATGACGTTTGGCATCATCGAAGATGATCTGCCGCTGAGTTCGACTCATGCGGACAATGTTCTTTCTCGATGCCCCTGGTTCATCGGCCTCGAGTGCGTCAGTTACGTGCCGGGGCAGACGTTCCAGCGGGTAGTCCTGCCCCAGCATGTAGTTCAGCAGAATGCTGGTGCGATGATTCCGGCTGGTGGCTCCGTCCACAATTCGCCGCACCGTGTAGATGCTAAGTTGTCGTGGTGACTGTCTTCCCGAATCCGGCCAGTGAGCAATACTGCCCAGCTTCACTGGACGATCCCACGGCAGCCCTTTCATGGCCGCATGGCTGAGATGCGACGTCCTGACAAAGTTCCGATCGTCGTAACGTACAGGGCGTTCGATCGGTACCTCATGCTCCGCTTCTTCGACAATCATGGCCCATGTCAGAGGATTCATTTCGTTGGGCGGATTATTGCTGAAATCGGTTGGAGCACTTGGTTCGCGATACTGCGACTGAGTATCCGGCCCGCACTCATACCCTGCCCCGGCCACCTGAATCACCTCGCCCCAGTCAGACGCATCAATGGTCATCTTCGCCCTGACATGCAGAACCGTGCGTTGGCTGTTCAACGTCGCAAAATGTACACCTGTGAGCCGGTGTTGTGTCGATGAGCGATCGACGTCCGCAGCAACGGGGTATCGACTTGTGATCAGACGGACCTGCCCTGAATCGAGATACGGTTGCAGTATACGACGGAAAATCGCCTCTGCCTCAGCAGGCCGGAATGTCGACGGACCGTGATAGGGCCTGCCCGGCATAGGCGCACCGTACTTCTGCGTGTTGAACGCTTCGATGCGATCCATCAGCTCTTTAAACAATCCGCTGCGATGAAACGAACGCTTCATCGGATGCCAGTCAACACCCCAGCCAACCTTGCCAACGCCCTTGTTCTCATCGACGCACGCCAGCGCCTGTTCAGTGAACTGACCACCCAGCCAGTCGCCATCGTGAACGAGCGTGATCGATCGGACGCCCAGACGCGCTGCCTGCACAGTGGCCGCCCAGCCGGATTCCGTTCCTCCCACAATCAGCAGGTCGGTCGACACCTCCTCTGTCCCGAACGCTGTCACACCGCAGCAGGCAAAAAGTGCCAGCAGCAACCTCACCGAACTATGTCGCTGAGGTCGCCGACATTTAGACTTTGAGACTGGCCCCAGCAAGGGTATCGGCATCTGCTCAGCCCCCCAACGAGCGTCAGGAAGACTCATCAGACGAAGAACCTTCCGCCTTCTCAGAGACCTCAGGATCATTCTTTGGCGTTTCAGCGTCATCATCTTCGGTTGCGGAAGAATCCTTGTCAGCCGGCGTTTCATCAGCCGGCGTTTCATCGGCCGGCTTAATGACTTCCGGTTTGACAACCTCGGGCTTGCTTTCCCCCTTCTTCTGCAACTGAACCAATTCCTGAATAGCGGCCCGCGCATCCTTTTCGGCGGCACGCAATTCATCACGCGCCTTTCGGGCTTCCGCGATGGCGTCACGGGCTTCTTTCGTGGCAATTCTGGCCTGCTCGGTTGCTGAATGAGCGGCTTTCACAGCCTCGACCTGTAAGGCGACGTTTTTCTGCGCCGCTGCTTCAGCAGCAGCATCTGGAGCCGTATGCGGCTCAGAAACGGGTTTCGGCTGCGCTGGAGCCAACGCTACCCGTGACGGCTCCGTCTTTCTGGCAACCGGAGCGACAGTGGTGTCATCATCCGCACCGGACAGGCCTAAGTCTGTCAGTGGTGTTGTAAAAATCGACAACGCTGAGGAATCGCCGCCGAGCGTTATCTGACTCCCCTCGTCCATCTGGAATCGACGAAACAACATCATCACCTGTCGCTCTTTTCGCTCATCGCCTGAAAGATCCTCGCCGACACCCAGGCGAACAAGTTTCTCATGAGCCAGCTCAAGAGTTTCCAGGATGTCGGCCGCAGCAACCTGCATGTCGCCTCCCAGTTCTTTGTTCAGCACTTCCTCCAGCGCAGCGACCACTTCGTCTGTCGCTTCATCCTCACCGGAAAGTTCATTCACCAGGTTTTGAAACTGATCGTGATTCTCCTCCAGCACCCGACGAAATTCGTCCTCTGAAATGCTGACGTATTCCTCGATTGAAGATTTGGCCTGGGCGACTGCGAACTCCTCAAGTTCTTCCCGAACGAACGGCACCGACTCAATCGCCTGGTTACTCAATTGCTCGGCCCAGACCGGCGCCGACTGAGTGACTTCATCCTGAATGGCCTCTCGCACGACGGAGACGTTCTCATCAACCAGAGCGGCTCCAAGGCTGACAATTTCCTTCGGCTGAATAATTTTTGAGAACTCGCGGTATCCGTATGCAAAGTAGAAGGACAGTAACGCCAGCACGACGACAGTTACAAATGTCGACATCCGTGCCTCGCGTTTTAAACGACGCTCAAGAGTATTCAGTTCTTTTTCAACTGAGGCCAGCCGGGTAGCCTCCGATTCAACTGCACCCGATGTTTCTGATGTTGTCATTATTATTGTCTCCGGTGAATGTCGGAATGATTGAAAGGGGATGATGCAGCGTGAGTCATCACAACAGCGACGGATCAAATTCTTCTTTTTCAGCAATGCGCTGGCTCAGCATCTCCAAAAGTGCTCCAATCAATTGCTCAGACAAACTCTCCATTCCTTCACCTGGAGGATCGGCCGGTGGGAAGGTGTCCCAGGTCGCCATGATCCCTTCCAGTCGGGTCTGAATACTGTCGACGTAATACTTCTGAACCAGCTTTGACATGCCGCTTTCCAGATTGTCCTGGATTCTTGCCTGCACAGCAGGATCGGCGGCATCCGGAAACTCTTCCGCAATCACGCCCTCAAAGGAAACCAAAATCTCGCCGTACCGCTCCTGTACCAGCCCCTCAAGCTTCGGCCGTACATTCTCCACCAGAATGTCGCGGTGTTCGTCCAGGGTCGACGTGTAACGAGGCTTGTCTTCCTCGAATCTGCTGCGCAGGGCTTCCACCAGGACGGGCGACGTCGTGTCGACAAGAAGCTGAACTTCATTCGTGTAGATGTCTGTGTGTTCGTCCAGATGTGTCTGGGCCAACGTCGCCAAATCGGTTTGAAACGACTCTGACTGCAATCGATTCACCAACTGATAGAACGCCAGGCCGATGGCCAGAACGAACAGCAGAAAAAACAACATGATGATGCGACGGGACTTCCGCGAGGCATTGATCGCGGACTGTACCTCTCGCACTTCCGATTCGATCGCCTCAATACGATCTGCCAAAGGAGACACTGCATTTGCTTCGGACATTTCATTCCCTCACTGGTTGGGACCTCGAAAACTGGACAATTGGGCCGTAAAAAAACAAAACCAACTGTCCAGAGTACGAAATCAGTAGCGGAATGCCAGCCTGTTGCAAAAACAGGTAATTGGGGAAGCATAAGCTGCCACCCGCAAACGCCGCCCGTCTCCCTCGCCATTCTGCCCTGTTTGCCAAGGGCTCATGAGGTCAGGCAAGCAAGCTCCTGGCAACTGCGAGCTGCAATCATCCAGCCCGACGAACTAGGAGGCTCAGAACAAAACCTTAATGGCGAAATCGATACAATACCCCCGGGCATTATCGCAAGGATCAAGGGACAATCACCGTCCTCGACAATGTTCCTGACCTCGGTCAGGAACATATCCAGCTTCCGGAATGAAGTTTCCGTCGACAGCGGCATACTAACCGAAGGCCCGCGGGCTGCACGACATCAATCATCTGACGGGCCAACACGGTTCTATTTTCCGTCCTTCAATATCTCGCCCGCCGCATTCTTACCACAGGCTCCCATGACTCCTCCACCCGGATGAGACGCGGCGCCGCAGATATATAAACCTTTAATCGGAGTCCGATGGTCGCTCCAGCCAGGCACCGGCCGCATCGGCCCCAGTTGGTTCAGGCCGATACATCCCTGCATGATGTTGCCGCCGGTAAGAGAGAAGGTCTCCTCCATGTCGACAGGGGTGACAATCTGGCGATGTAGAATTGAATCGGGAACATTGGGTGCGTAGCGCGCGATCTCGGCGATACAGCCATCAGCAAACTCATCCTTGATATCGTCCCATGTGCCCTCGGCCAGCTCGTAGGGCGCGTATTGAACAAACAGCGAAAGAATATGATGTCCTTCGGGCGCTAGAGTCGTGTCGACAGATGTCGGGATCGTCATTTCCACAATTGGTCGCTTTGAAGGGTACCCATACTTGGCGTCGTCGTAGGCCCGCTCGATGTATTCAGGCATGGCACCAATGTGGACCGTGCCACGATGCTGCGGGCCGACTTCCGTGTTTCCAGGCAGACACGTGAAGTTCGGCAGTTCGCTCACCGCCAGATTGATCTTGAGCGTAGCGCTGGAGTAGTCGATTCTTTTCACGGCCTTCTGGAAGGCCGCCGGAACATGAACCGGGGCAAGCATCTTCCCAAAGGTGTGATTCATGTCGACACTGGAGGCAACTCTGCGTGCTTTGATCACCTCACCGCCTTCGAGCCGAACTCCTGTGACCTGGCCACCAGTCACCAGAATTTCTTCGATCGCTGCATTAACGCGAATATCAACACCCTTTTCTTTGGCCGAAGACGCGATTGCATCGGCCAGGGCCCCCATGCCCCCTTCGACATACGCCCACACACCGCGCGCACCTCCGGCAGACCCCATGACATGGTGCAGCAGCACATAGGAACTTCCCGGAGCGGAATAAGGACCAAAACTGCCGATGATCGCGTCGGTGGCAATCGTGCCTTTCAGTTCGTCCGATTCAAACCAACGGTCCAGAATGGTTTTCGCGTTACCGGTTATCAGTTCCAGCGCTTCGGGCAGATCCTCTCCCAGATTCTTCATAGCCTTTTGCAGTCGCCATGCAATTCTCAGGTCGCTCAGGCGTTTGACCAGCGAAAGCTTCCTCCATGAAGAAGGCAGCGGGAAGAGGTTGGGAGCCCTCATGTTAAGAATGGGCTCAATCTGTTCGGCGACACGTTCCAGAAATGCTTCGTACTCGCCATAGGCTTTAGCATCCTTTTCAGAGAACTTGCTGATCTGTTCGTAATTCGCCTTCTGGTCCGGTCCCAGAAACAGATAACGGCCATCTTCAAACGGCGTGAACGCGGAAGGGTTTCTGGGCAGAGCCCTGTACCCATGCCTCTTCAATTCCAGTTCTTCAACGATCTCAGGCAGCAACAGACTGACAACGTAAGAGCAGATGGAGGCTTTGTACCCGGGACCAATCTCCTCAGTCACTGTGCACCCGCCAACCAGATGCCGTTTTTCGAGGACCAGGACTCTCCAGCCCTTCATGGCCAGATAGTTCGCGCATATGAGGCCGTTGTGCCCAGCACCAATAATGATGCAATCGTACATATGTATAACCTGACTTCGTTCTATGGCTGGTATTGTTCGTTGCAGTAGTGGATTGAATTTGTGCACGTGAGACGTATACGGTCAGTCCGCGATCGTAATCTGAAACAGACCGCAGCAACACCCCTGGATTCCGGACAGAAAATCTACTGGGGAAAATCGTACACGTACAGCCAGGCAGAAAATAATCAGGAGGCACGGTACGGCGATGAAGTAAATCATCCCGACCACCCACACTGAAGTCCGTACAGTCGCAGCCACATTCAGGATCGAAATGCCGTTGTCGCACGACCCCGACAGGTCAGCGAATTTGCGTCCACAGCGACACTTGACGGCGCCGCCAAATCACGTTTTTCGGTAATCACCGGACAGCTCAGGCAATGATACCATGAACAGGATTATACTCTTCAACACCGGTCAATCGCATGTCAAGCCCCTGAAAGCGATAAGTCAATCGGCGATGATCAATGCCCAGCTGATGCAGAATTGTAGCCTGAAGATCGTGGACATGCACACCGTTCTCAGCCACGTTATAGCTGAAGTCGTCGGTCGCTCCCCACGTAACACCAGGTTTGATTCCGCCGCCGGCAAGCAGTACCGTAAAACAGCGAGGATGATGATCACGACCGGCTTCAGGGCTGGAAAAATCACCCTGACCAACAACCCCCCGCCCAAATTCACCGCCCCAGACAATCAGAGTGTCTTCCAGAAGTCCGCGCTGCTTGAGATCCCGAATCAAGCCGGCCGTGGGCTGGTCCGTGTCCCGACAGCGATCCGGGCACCAGGCCGTCATTTTTTTGTGGTGATCCCAGTCCGGATGAAACAGCTGAATGAAACGCACACCACGTTCCGCCAGTCGTCGTGCCAGGATGCAGTTGGCCGCATACGAGCCCGGCCGTCGAGACTCCGGGCCATAAAGCCTGAAAGTCGACTCGGTCTCTTCGGACAGATCCATCAGATCCGGCACCGATGTCTGCATGCGGTATGACATTTCGTACTGGCGAATGCGCGTGTCAATTTCCGGATCACCGGTTGCCTGTTCCCGAATTCTGTTCAGCGATCCAAGACTGTCCAGCATTGTCCGCCGAGTCCTGCGTGAAATGCCATGAGGGTCGCTGAGATACAACACCGGTTCGCTGCCGGACCGAAACTTAACACCCTGGTATCGTGACGGCAGAAAACCGGATCCCCAGTAATACTCATACAACGGCTGATCGCTTGGTCGCTGCATTTTTGAAACCAGGACAATGTAGTCCGGCAGGTTTCGATTTTCGGAACCAAGTCCGTAACTGGCCCATGCCCCCACGGACGGGCGTCCGGGAATCTGATGGCCGGTCAGCATGAACGTCATGGCTGGTGCATGGTTAATATATTCCGTGTACATCGACTTCACAAAGCACAGTTCATCGGAGACAGCCCCGATATGCGGCAGCCACTCGCCGACTGCGGCACCGCTTTGTCCGTGCCGAGAAAACTTCGCGCGGGGTCCCATCACGATTTGTTTCTGGCTGGCCGTCATGGAGGTCAGACGCTGTCCGTTGCGAATTGAATCCGGGAGCAGAGTTCCCTCCAGCTTTGCCAGCCCGGGCTTCCAGTCGAACAGCTCAATCTGCGACGGTCCGCCGGACTGAGTAAGATAAATAACACGTTTTGCTTTGGCCGGAAAGTGCGTCCCGCTCAGACTCTCGCGCCCCGATGACGCCGTGCCTTCAGCGGTCAACGCATGCAGAGCAATCGCACCCAATCCCCAGGCAGTACCACGGCCGAGGAAGTGGCGTCGCGTCGACTGCAATATGTCGTGTGGTTCATTCATCTGGCAAATGACAGTCTGTAACGATGAGTTGTGGCACGGATTCCCCTTCACCCCAGACCTCAATATAGGTCAGGACCGAACGAACTATTCGTGTGTGAGCGCCTCATCAAGGTTTAGTATTGTGGTGGCAAGTAACGTGTAAGCAGCGGCCTGCCGCGGATCCGGTGTTTCAATAACTGACTGCCCGATGGAGATCACGGCAGTAGCCCCGGAAACGTCTTCTTCATACTCATCAAGGTGTGCTCGCAACTGCTCAGTCAATAATGCGTGTTCTTCAGACGTTGGTCCACGCTGCAGCACTCGCTCGAAGATGTCATTGATACGATCATCAGATGTCTGGTGACGGTCAACAGCGGAGGCAGCGAGCATGTTGGCGGCTTCCGCAAACGTCTCATCGTTCATAAGAGTCAGCGCCTGCAGAGGAGTATTCGTTCTCACACTGCGGACCTCACAGACGCGACGCTTGGACGCGTCAAACATTCCGGTCGGTCCCACCGAACGACGCCAGAATGTATAAATACTGCGACGATACAGATCTGAACCGACACTGGCTTCGTAACGAAACCGTCCCATTGTCGCATCCAGCCACGCCCCCGGAGGCTGAAACGGGTATACGGGCGGTCCGCCGATACGATCCGCCAGCAGACCGCTGCAGGCGAGCGCTGCATCTCGGATCATCCAGCTCGGACGCCGAAACCGAGTGGCTCGTGCGAGCTGCCGATTTTCGGGGTCGTGCAACAACTGTTCTGACGTCGCATTCGAACTCTGTCGATACGTCGCACTGGTGACAATAAGTCGCTGCATGTGTTTGATATCCCATCCGGAATCCATGAATTCCGCGGCCAGCCAGTCCAGCAGTTGCGGGTGTGTGGGCGACTCTCCCTGCGTACCGAAGTCACCCGGCGTCCGTACCAGTCCGTAACCGAAGTACATCTGCCAGTAACGGTTCACGGCAACTCGAGCGGTCAGAGGATTGTCCCGGCTGACAAGCCACTGAGCCAATGCCAGTCGGTCCGAAGGGTCGGGCCCCTTAGAGGAGATCGCGACGGGTGTGGCCGGAAGAACGCCGTCCCCTTTGCTGTTCCAAATGCCTCGAATAAGCACGTGCATGTCACGAGGTTTGGTTCGCTGCTTAAGTACAGTGACGTTTTGCGGTTTGACTGCTGAGTCATAGATACTTCTGCGTCGCTTCCCCTTGTCCACGGCCTCCTGAGCGTCCTGCATATAAGGTCGGTCGGCAAGGAACTGAGCTTCCAGCAGTTTGTGCAGCTCGGCGGACATACCGGATTTACTCGAAGCCAACTCCTCCAGAGGCGTCATCTTCAGTGCCTTGGCTGCAGATCCTCCTTCGGCGGTAAATTCCAGCCTGAATCGCTGCAGATTCGAATAACCTCGCAGTGACCGCTGTCGAAGTTCGACAACCAGACTTTCACCGTCCGTCAGGACAATCGGTTCCCTGAAGACAAACGCGGCAGTCTTTTCTTCGTCAGCCCGGCTGCCGGTCGTCATCCACCCACTGCGAGGATCATCGTCCAGCACGGTCTTCACCGGTCCGTAAACTCGACCACTTTTCGCAGCTTCGTAGGTCGCAACAGCATCGCTGATGACAACATCACTTTCCTGAGTGCCATCGGCAGAACGTCTGCGAACCTTCAGGTTGGTCAGAATGATGTGACCATCCTGAAAGCGTGACAGATTGCCACCGGTATCTGGTACAGGATATACGCTTAGTCTCATCGCCGTCACGCGCGACAACTTCGGCACAATGGTAATGAGATAATCGTCGTGTCTGGGGTCCTGCCCCGACACACTGAAGATGGAATCCTGTTGTATGAGCTCGGTCCCCCCTGTTGTCCTGATGTCGCTGCCTTCGAAGGATTCCCATGAAGAGAACTCTCCTGCTGCGGCGGCGATGCGGGACTTCTGCTGTGTCAACCAGTCGTCGAAGTGCAGCAGTTCTTCCTGACGAACCTGCTGCAGGCGCGCCTCAACCTGCTGCAGCCAGGCAAGACTGTCTTTAAGTCCACCCGCTGCGTAGGGCGACGTGTATTTCAAGAATGGTGCAGCACTGCCGCCCGCCTTTCCCGATTCGTCGATACTGTTAAAAAAAGCATTCAGTTGATAGTACTCAGTCTGAGAAATCGGATCGTACTTATGACTGTGACACTGAGCACAACCCAGCGTTAAACCAAGCCAGACCGTGCCCACCGTATTGACACGATCAATCACATATTCCGTCCGCGATTCTTCCGGGTCACGACCACCTTCACCGTTATGCATGTGATTGCGGTGAAAACAGGTGGCCAGAATCTGCTCCTGTGTCGCGTCCTGCACAAGGTCACCTGCAAACTGTTCAACCGTAAACTGGTCAAAAGGCATATTGTTGTTGTAGGCATCGATAACCCAGTCACGCCACGGCCAGTTCTGACGAGTTGCATCGGACTGATAACCGTCGGAATCAGCATACCGAGCCGCATCCAGCCAGCCCATCGCCATACGCTCGCCATAATGGTTCGAGCGCAGCAGCTCATCGACGAGTTTCTCGTATGCGTCGGATGCCGTATCAGCCACAAAACGCCGTACTCGTTCCGGTGTTGGCGGGAGGCCTGTCAGGTCGAAAGAAACACGTCGTGCCAACGCTTCACGACTGGCCTCGGGCGATGGCTGCAACTGTTTACGTTCCAGCTGCCCCAGCACGAAGTTGTCAATAGCATTCTGCGGCCATGACATGTCGCTGACGGACAGCAACGAAGCCTTTACCGGTCGTTCGAATGACCAGTGCCTTGCCCACTCGGCACCACCGTCAATCCAACGTTTGAGTATGTCGATCTGCCCCGGCTTGAGTTCTTTGCCGGAGTCTCGCGGAGGCATCAGTTCATCGGGATCGGTTGTGACCAAACGACGAATCAGCTGGCTTTCGGCAGAATTGCCAGCCACAATTATACCATCGTCAGCGTCTGATCCCTGATCCAGTCGTAGATCCGCCTTTCGAGTGCCAGAGTCGGGGCCATGGCAGTGGAAGCAATTATCGGCAAGGATCGGGCGGATGTCGCGATTGAAGTCGATCGCAAGGTCATTTGCGTCATTGGCACTGCCGGTGGTCGCGAGACCGAACAGAACGAAGGTAACCGGCAGAATAGCAGCGCGGTGGCGTTGAATTGAGTCGTGCAGGAACAAGGCAGGGGTTTCCAAAGGTAGGAGCGGATTCAATGCATCTTATCCACGTTGACGGTCTGAAAGTAGCGAACATTCAACGCCCCTGATTTCGGGGACGATGCAAACAGCGAGAAACCATGAAACACACCAAATCTCACATCATCGTGGCTCCATTGAAGAAGCTGGCAAATGATCTGGAACAGACGTTTTTTCGAATAGAAAGGGCCAACAGCTGGCAGGCGGCCGTTGTCAACGGTGTGATCGCCGGAGCGGCCGTCGCTCTGGTTGCCTGGTTGATAACGACTCTGGAAGAAGGCGATCTTCTGCTGTTTGCCTGTCTGGGCTCTTCGGCCGCGAGTGTCGTCTTCGCCCCCCTGGCCAAGACGAACAGCCTGAGATCCATCGTTGCAGCCTATATGATCACGTCCGTTGTCTGTGTTGTCCTGTCACCGGTTCACGACAACGAGTGGCTGCCATTGCCTCTGCAATGTTTTCTGGCGGTAGCGATCCCGATCAGCGTGATGCGACTGACCGATACGATGCACCCGGCAGCCATCGGCAGTGCCCTGGCATTCATCATTTACGACCGCCCGCCTCAACTGCTGCTGATGCTGCTGCTGGCGATCGTCGGTCTGCTCACCGTCGTCAAAGTCCTGGCCTATGCGTACCTCGAAGAGCTCACCTTCAGGACATTCGGACGCGAATTTCGTCGCAGCTATTATGGCCGGGAAATGCTGGTTACAATCGTCCAGCCGGACTCAAAACGCAAAGACGTTGCCGATTCCGGATCGCTTGCCGACAGCGACAGTCCTTCGTAAGGCCAACCTTATGATCAGCTTAAAGGCGTTACGGGGACGGCCGCCCCGGATCGCCGGCCAGCGGCAGACGGACGGTCTGCTTTGTCCACGCAGCCTGATAGATCGCCAGAATGATTTCAACACTCTTGCGGCCATCGATGCCGTCCACACTCGGAGTTCCATTCTGCTTAATGGCGTTAACGAAGTCCTGCAACTGGTCTCGATGTCCCACGTGCGAAATTGCTTTGGGATCAGCAGCCCCACCTGTATTGGCTGAACCAGGTTTGAACTGATCGCGAATCCCTGCGTCGTCAGGGACTTCATTTTCGAATTCCCAGCGGACCACGTCATCCTGTTCAATGATCGCAGTGCCCTGGGTTCCGTGGATTTCGGTCTTCTTCAACAGACCGGGCCATGCGGCTGTTGTCGCTTCAATAACGCCAATGGCTCCGTTTGCGAACCGCAATGTGGCCACACCCACGTCTTCCACTTCAATGCGATCATGAGCCAGCGTGTCAGTCATACCGTTGACTTCCACCACATCGCCCATCAGCCAGTACAGCAGATCCACCTGATGAATAGCCTGATTCATGTAGGCTCCACCGCCGTCCATGCCCCATGTTCCGCGCCACCCGCCGCTGTCGTAATAGTCCTGAGTCCGCCACCACTTAACGTAAGTATCGCCCAGCGTCAGCCTACCAAAACGACCGTCGTCGACGGCCTTTTTCAGCTCCATGTTCACGGCACTGAACCGTGACGGGAAGATGGCACACAGTCGAACGTTGTTTACTTTGCAAGCGTTGATGATGTCATCGCAGCGAGCCAGTGTTATCTCAAGCGGCTTTTCAACAACCACGTGCTTACCGGCGTTCGCAGCGGCAACGGCAAGGTCCCGGTGGGCACCGCTGGGCGTGCAGACGTTGACGATGTGCACGTCTTCATCGACCAGCATATCGTCAATATTCGTGTAGGCTTTGCAGCCGTATTCGTCGGCAAAGCTGGCCGCACGCTCTTCAATCGTATCACAGCACGCAACAACACTGGCGCCCGTAATCTCGCCGATGGCCTTCGCGTGAAAATGCGAAATCATGCCGGTACCGACAATTCCAAATCCTGTTGACATTGGGTTTCCTTTGGGGATACGAAAGTCGTAAACGTTAGCTGCAGTACTGATGTGTGGCACTGGCCAGCGTCATGCGACGAGGCTCATACACACACTGAAAAAGCCGGTGGCACACACGCTGTGATTCAAATACGAATTAAAGTTCGTGGCCAGGTATCGACGGCCTACGTCAGTGTAACACGGCAGAATTTCTTCTTGCCAGCCCACACGAGCATACCGTTTTCAACCCTGATTTTCTGGTTCGCGTCACCAATGACTGTTTTTTCTTCGCCAAGTTTTGCACCGCCCTGACTGATCAGCCGTCGAGCTTCGCCGTTTGAAGACTGCAAACCAAGTTTCACCAGCAACAGGTACGCTGGCAGACCTGTGTCGTCCAGTTCACCAGAATCAAGTTTGACTTCCGGAATGTCTGCCGGAAGTCCGCCGCCGCCGATCTCTTTTTGCCAGCGTTCTGCCGCCTCATCGCCCTGTCCCGCCCCGTGGTATTGCCCAATAACGGTCTTTGCCAGTGTTACCTTGGCATCCTTGGGGTGCCCTGCCAGCAACTGATCCACTTCATCCAGCGGCAGTTCTGTCAGCAGTTCGAAGTACATCTTCATCACGCTGTCCGGCAGCTGCATGAACTTCTTCATCATCTCGTACGGTGCATCGCTGATACCGATGTAGTTGCCCAGACTCTTGCCCATGCGTTTGACACCGTCCAGACCAACCAGAATAGGCGACATCATACCGATCTGCTGATGGATGCCCTGCTGAACCTGCAGGTCGCGGGCCAGCATGAAGCTGTACAATTGCTCGGTGCCGCCAAGTTCGACGTCAGACTTAATCTCAACACTGTCCCACGCCTGCATGACCGGATACAGACATTCATGCAGAAAGATGGGCTTCTCTTCTCGATAACGCTTAGCGAAGTCGTCCCGCGTCAACAGCTGCGCGACAGTAACCCGCCCACACAGATTCAACACGTCCGCAAATGACATCTTGCCAAACCAGTCCCCGTTGTAATGGACTTCGGCCCGGCCCATGTCGACAACTTTTCCAACCTGAGTCAGGTATTCGCCGGCGTTTGCTTCGACCTGAGACTCAGTCAGTCGTTTACTGCGGGCTTCGTCACGACCGCTGGGATCACCGACCATCGCCGTGTAATTGCCAATAATGATGACAGCCTGATGGCCAAGATCCTGAAACTGCCGAATCTTCCGCAGCGGCACGGTATGGCCAAGGTGCACGTCGATGCCGGTGGGATCAATCCCGTATTTAACTCGCAGCGGCGTTCCCGTGTCGTAGCTGTGCTGCAGTTTCTTAGCGAGTTCTTCTTCGGGAACAATCTTCTCTACACCACGCTTAAGGATACTGAGTTGTTCCTGGACGGGAGGGAATGAAATGGTCAACGGATTCGCTCAAACAGGCTTTAGAAAACGGAGACGGAGAACTCCTGTGCAGGTTAGCAGGCTAACGCACTCTGTTCCACCGCTGCCTTTGCAGGTCACGCCGGATCACATCAGAGATGTACCCGCGATGACCATATTGAATCCATTGAACAGAAGATGAACCAGCATCACTGTGCGATAGCTGCGTCGACGCAGGTAGACATAACCAATTGCGAATGCCAGCGGCAGCAGTGCAATGCTGTCCGGAAAACCGTGTGCAAAGCCGAACAGCAGAGACGAAACGATCCAGCCAGGAACCAGCCAGCCCTGTTGCATCATGCCGCCAAGAATTGTGACGCGATACAGAAGTTCCTCAACAAGCGGAGCCACAATGACGGCCATCAGCGCGATTAGCGACATCGTCCTCCACTCAACTCCTTCGTTAATCATTTCAAGAAAGGGGTGCGAAGGTGACTGCGGCAGCAATGACACCATCAGAATCCGCACAGCGGCTGTTGGCAGATAAGCAACAAGGAACGTCTCAAACGCAAATCGAAGCTCGCGACTGAGCTCCCACCGCTCCGATTCCTGCGGCAACTCTGGTGGCGACGAACCTCCGACGGTCGCCGACAAGGCACCCGCCGGGTCCGCAGACGTATCAATTGCCGCCACAGAAGCATATGGGGGGGCAATGCTGACGGAAGAACTCGTCAGCAGTTCCTCAGGTGCCGCATCAAGATCGCCATACGGAAACACCGATCGCATCGTCGCCGCTTGATGCTCGACTGAACCGGCCGGATCGTGCGGAAGCTTCTGAAGTCGCGACCTGCCCTGCTGAGCCAGGTAAACAGCCGTCCCGAAAATCACAAACATCGTCAGGTTCATCATCATTGTGTCGACAAGCATTTTTTGAAGTACATCCGACGATGTCGATGCAGAAGACACGTCGTGAGAATCTTCGACGACAACAACGGCGCCAGCATTTTCCGCAGAAACCTCGCTGCCTTTCTGAACGGAGCCTTCTTCGACGGACTCTGCGGGAGAGTCCCCGTCCTGCGTCATTTCTGAGGCAGGCGTCGTGGCCACGATGGTCGCCATCGTCATTGTCAGAGCAAGACCGCACACCAACAACAGCACGGGTACGCACAAAGGTTTTCTTCCCGCTGCAGGAAGAACCGGCTGGCCCTGGCTGATTCGATTTGCCCATACCGTCATCATCACAAGACTCGCGACCAGGGCAGACAGCACCAGCAGCCCGGAGACCACAGCGCCTGCGCTGATCTCAATGTCCTGCAGGACTTCCGGATCTACCTGAGCAATTAACAAGACATCGGACGGCATAGCGTGCGAATTCAGATCAGAATGTCATTGAAAGAGAAACTGCCCGGTCTTCACGAAAGACCGGGATTGAGTAGAAACACTGCGGCAGCGCTATTGAATGAGCGTTAGTAATACCTGCAGAACCGACAGACCGGGATGAAACGGAAAACACGGCAACCAGCCGGGTGTGGCAAAATGGGAACGACTCAGGACTAACTACGCGACCGTGTTGTATCGCCAATCCTCAAGGATATCATCTGTCGACGATGGAGATCCCAATTTGCCCGAAAAACTCATAGCCGGCCGATACAGCGGAGCTCAGCATTGACAACCGTTCTCGACGAAATTGTCGCACACAAGCAGACCGAAGTAGCCGCAGCAAGAATGCGGTTTCCCGCAGCCCAACTTGAAGCTCAGCTGCCGCTCGCGCCGCCGGTGCGGTGCTTTCTGACGGCCTTGTCGACCGGCGCACAGCCGGGACTGATCGCAGAAGTCAAAAAGGCCTCACCGTCGGCCGGAATCATTCGGGAGGACTTTTCACCTGTAAAAATCGCTCAGTCCTACGAAGCGGCTGGGGCTCAATGCCTCAGCGTGCTGACGGACGAGAAGTACTTTCAGGGCCATCTGGACTTTTTGAGGGAAATCCGGTCACACGTTCAGATTCCCGTGATGCGAAAGGAATTCATCATCGATCGTTATCAGATTCTGGAGGCGCGCGTGGCGGGCGCGGACTGCGTCTTGCTGATCGCAGAATGCCTTGACGACACACAACTGCACGATCTGCATGGTTACGCACAGGAACTGGGTATGAAAACGCTGATCGAACTCTACGAACCGAATAATCTTCCTCGAGTTCTGAAAACCGGCACGCAGTTAATTGGCATCAACAACCGAGACCTGCGAACCTTCGTCACGTCACTGGAACACACCTTCGATCTGCAGAAAAACGTTCCCGCGGATACCGTCCTGGTCAGCGAAAGTGGTATTCGCAATCACGAAGACATTGTGCGGCTTCGCGAAGCAGGTGTCGGCGGTGTGCTGGTGGGTGAGTCACTTATGCGGCAGCCGGATATTGTTGCCGCAGTGCAGTTATTGATGTCCGGAACGGCAACGTAATAACAACTCGGTTCCGGTACCGTACGATTCCGCAGGGTCGGAAGATCGTCCCGGTCTGTATGAAATTCAGTGATCAGCAGAGTCGACACTTACACCTCGTTTTGAAGGAGTCAGAGAAATGACTGAAACAGTCACCAGGAACGCCATTGAGACGCCGGTCGAACAGGTCCTTGTCATTCCCACCCAAGTGTTCCACGAAATCGGTCACTTCCAGGGTTTTTGCGGCGACATGGATCGATACCTCGACGTCATTCTGGATCCGATTCACGCCAGCTACAGACCTCGCAACGAAATGGAAGAAAATCCTTCCTTCAAGCAGTTGATCCCGTACTGCATCTTTCGCAGCGGCAACAAAGTGTTCAACTATCGCCGAGGAAATGACCAGGGGGAGGCTCGGCTGCATGCCAAACGATCGGTCGGCGTTGGTGGTCACGTCTCTACGCTTGACCTGAACGGGGCAGGTTCCCCCTATGCCGAAGGCATGAAACGTGAGATCGAAGAAGAAATCCACCTGAACGCTCAGTGGACTGAACGCTGCGTCGGACTGATCAACGATGACCAAACGGAAGTTGGAAAAGTCCATTTGGGAATTGTTCACATTTTCGAACTGGACTCCCCCAAAGTTGCGCCACGTGAAAAGTCGATGATAGATGCAGAGTTCGCGGTACCTGACGACCTGTTACGCGAACTGGATGAGTTTGAGACGTGGTCCCAGATCTGCCTCAAAGCACTTTTCGACCAATAGTGCCTGTTATCATCGGCAGAATCTGCGGTAAGTAAAGACTTAGCACCACGATTTGCAGGAAGACAACGTCGCGGAGTAACGCGGGCTGCGGGCCCATTCCGGGGACGCAGCATCATCAACGCGATGGAGTGTAAAACGATGAAATTCACAACTGCAGTTCTCCTGCCGATTCTGCTGATTGCCAACAGCGCAACAGGGCAGGACGATACGACCCAGGAAGCCACACGGACGCCACTGCCTGGCGCACTCACCGAAGAGTCGCTTGGGCAGGTGCTGATGGACATCGGCCTGAAGCCGGTCCGAACGGAGAAGCGGTATGACTTCGCCTTCAAGACAAAAATTCGAGGTGAAGAATGGAAATTCAGCATGTCGACAGTACTAAGCCGTAACGGCGAAACCGTGTGGGTGATGGCGTGGCTGGATCAGATTCCGAGAACGGCAAACGAAGTCCCCCAGACGGCCCTGCTGCGACTGCTGGCTGCAAACGACCGTCTCGGCAACGGCAAGTTTTTTGCCTACATCCCGAACAACAAACGATTTGTCCTGCAGCGTGTCATTCGGAATGAGCAAATGAGCAACAAACGCCTGATTGAAAGCCTGCAGGACCTGGCCGTTAGCGTTGCAGATGAATACCCAAGCTGGTCGGTCGCGAACTGGGCGCCAAAGCCGGATGCTCAGAAGCCACAGATCGCCGCTGGCACGCCTCAGGATCAACGGACGTCAACGGCCGGTAATCGCAGCCCGCAAACCCAGACATCCGAAGCGGCTTCGAAATTCGGCAATCGTCAGATTCAATGAACGCCGGGGACGCACAAAGTACTCCGACTTCGTTCGAAGAACTGGCGGCTTCTCGACGTCAGTGGATTGACGACGTACTTCGCCCCTGGTGTCGACAGGCAACGCAGCAGCAGCTGCGAGACGCAGAGCTGGAATGGCTGGACATCGCCGGTCGAGTTGACGTTCAGGCAACTCTGTGGACATGGGCCTGGGAACGTTTTTCTGTCCTGACGCACCCCGAAATGGCAGGCGTGAATGAATCTCACGAAGTTCAGCTGCGCCTGCAAGACGGCACAGTAGTTCAGGGATTCCCGGATTCACGCGAGAGCATTCGGGGAACACTGGTGCTGGTCCCATGCCGCACTGAGCCCGCAGCACCTCGGCTTCGGGGGCCTTATTCCGTAGATGACGTCGCTGCGGTTCAGCTTGTCAGTTCGCCCCCTGACGCGTGATTCAGAACCGGTCGATGGAACCTTCGTCGAACTCACACAAGGCTCCGGGAATGCGGCAGAGCCAGACAGCGTCGGTCGTACAGCTCAACAGCTTCCCCTTCTGCAGGCCTGGGAACTTAGAATCAATCCGGATCTCGGCTCCGCAAACTTTCATCCTGCGGATGGACTCGCTGATAAGCAGCGACTCTATGTCCCCACGCAGCAGAATATTGACCACTGGAAACAGAAATGACACCCAATTGGAGCGGGCTGTCGCCCGAGTCGCAGCACTTTAAACTGTTTGGCATCGCCGTCATCGACGTTATAATTGAAAGTGCGCTTTATTGTGATGCGGGATACCCTCAAGGATGAACATTCGACTGAGGTAAGCCGCACAACTGGCGCGAACAATCTCTTCTGATATTGATCACCAGTCACGCACCTTTCGGACATTTGATTGCAAACAGATTTAACAATGAGGCGCCGCCACAGACTTTCGATTTGTGCAGCCACTAGAGACATCGCGGCAGTGCTGTGTCTTGTTATGGGATGCAGTTCAGGAGTCAGTGATGCGACAACTGAAACTTCCGGAAGTCCGCCGCACGTGCCTTCGAGCGGTCCTTTCGTGATCGAAGCTCGGGGGCGGGACTTCAAATGGCAGTTTCTGACTCCGGGACCCGACGGCAACATTGCCTCGGGCGATGAACAGCTGCTGGGAAATGAATTAGTTGTGCCGCCAGCGGCAGATATCATTCTGGTTCTCACCAGCGAAGACTACGTGTATACGCTTAACGTTCCCGACGGCCGCATCGAAATTGCAGTTCCCGACATGGTGCATTCTGTTCGGTTCACCAGTCCCGCAGAAGGTACGCACGAATTTCGTACTGATCCTCTGTGTGGCCTGCGCTATTTCCACGACGATGTGCTTGGCACCATGAGAGTCGCCTCAGGCAAAAGTACATTAAAATCCGCCCCGCGTTAACAAAGTTCCAGGCAGATTCGTCCGGCTTTTTCATCAGGTGATCATTAAGTGTTTATGTTGCTGCAAAGATCAAGGCATGTCTTTCTGACCGGGCCCGGTGCAATTTTCATAACGCTGATAATCGTGTCGGGGTGCTTGTCCGGGTCAGACACAGAATCGTCGTCGACTGCGAAATCCACGGGTGATGTTATTCATGTTCACGAAGGCGATGACATCCAGGTAGCACTGGATCAGGCGGCAGAAACGGGGTGTCAAAGAATCGTCGTTCATGAAGGCACTTATCGTCCGACGGAGCCCGGCCAGGCACTGATCTACATGAATCACCGCCACGACCGCATTCACATTGTAGGTGACGGCGACGTAATTCTCCGCGGAGACAACGAAACGATCGCCAATCCCGACGCCCCTACTTTTCCGGCTGTTGTCAACCACGTCGTCTACTTCGGCGACGGAATCACGAACGCTACGATTCTGGAGGGAGTGCGAATCACGGGCGCAAATGGGTTCCGGACGGAAAAGAACACGGATCAGATGCAGCCGGATACCGGTCTGGAACAACTTGCTCGCGATCAGTTTTTCTATTCCGACGGAGGAGGAATCAAGATTTTTGGCAGATCATACCCAACGTTGATTAATCTGGTGGTCGAACACAATCTAGCCCGGCCATGTGGCGGTGGCGTTTCTGTTGAACATCGCGGCTTCCGTAACCATGCGGTCAAATTCAGAGATTGCGTCTTTCGTAACAACAGCTGCCAGCTGACAGGCGCCGGAGTCGATGTGCTTCCTGCAAGTGCTGCAACATTTGAAAACTGCCTGTTTGCAGGAAACAGAGGAAACTGCGGCGAAGACGACGTCAGCCCGGAAGGTCGCGATTATAACGCAACAAACGGCAGTGGTGCGCTGACAGTATTTCCCGAGTCACGAGTAAGTCTGGATCGATGTACGTTCACCGATAACCGAAACGGAGTCGACGATAAAGGAAGGGGCAACACATACTCACACTGCCTGTTCTGGCAGAATACTGTCGCGGGGGGCACATCAACCGGCACACGTTACGAGATGGATATCATCCACGCAGTCAATGTACATCGGTGCCATATAGGTGGAATCGAGCCTGATCTGAGAGGGTCGATTGACCCGACAGCCAACGAACTCGCTATTGCTGACCCACTTTTCGATGCAGAATATGTTCCTCAGTGCACGGGACTCGAGGGTATCGGCTACCGGCCGGTGGCCCCAAAGTCGTTTTCAGACACACGTACGCAACAACGACAATAGACTCAAGTAAGCGCCTTCGTCACCGTCTTCGGTGAAGACCGTTCTCATTGGTGCTGAAACTGCATTCTCATGCTGTCACAGGCAAAACAACCTGTCCTTTATGTGCGAACAATCATGATCAACTCCCCCCTGAGATTTGACGCCCGCCGTAACGTGGCCACCTTCCTTGTGATGGCAGTTCTTCTGTCCGGCTGCAGCAAAAACTCGTCCACCGAGCCCCCGTCAGCCATAAGCAAAGAA
>Ga0315331_10000139_pt1 | contig 43428 bp, 33 predicted proteins | sample M160m34915metaG_FD_203456 | JGI IMG/M metagenome (GOLD analysis project Ga0315331, IMG submission 203456) | Ammonia-oxidizing marine archaeal communities from Monterey Bay, California, United States - M1 60m 34915 | ecosystem: Environmental > Aquatic > Marine > Intertidal zone | place: USA...
CTTGACCTTATGCACGACAGCACTCTGTCTCCTGCAACAATACGGGATTGCCGGTTGCTGTGTCGGATACAATCACCTGGCATTCCGGACGACTCAAGCGAGCACGATATTTAGTTTCGTGCCAATGTGTTACCACAAACGGCCTGCGTTCGAGTGCTCAACGGCGGATGGTGAAATCATGAATCGTTTTCGGCAGCTGAATCGATTCCTCTGTTATCGATACAATCATGTCCTGAAAATGTTCACACACGTCCAGGATCAGATCTGCAGCCGCTTCCTCATTTCCGGACACGACCAGCTCCACTCGGCCGTCGCTCAGATTCCGGACGAATCCGGTCACCGGGTGCCCTGCAGCGATCCTGTTTGTTGTCCACCGAAAACCAACCCCCTGAACGTTTCCTGTAACCAGAATGCGTTTTGTGACCTGCTGTGTTGGTTCGATGGCTTCTCGCTCCCGTGGTGAAGTGACTTCCAATTGAGGTGTCTGACTATTTGGGCAGGTCAGGATCTTCGTTCCGATGCTGGTTGCGGTAGGCGTAGCAGAAGATGCCCGCGGCGATGGATATGTTCAGAGAGTCCGTTCCCCTGAGCATGGGAATTGTCAGGCTGCTGCTGCATTGAGATACCAGAGCCGAGGCGATACCGTGTGACTCGTTACCAAAAACCAACACCGTTCGGTCGGGGAATATAAAGTCTCCCAGTGTGGTTGCGGCGTCATCCAGCACTGTTGCACATGGCTTGTAGTTCAGCCTTTTTAACTGCCGGAAAATCACTTCGGAGTCCTGTGCTTCGATCACCGGCAGCTGCAGGTTGTTAGCCATTGAAACTCGCATGACGCGGCGCGAAAACGGATCCGCTGAGCCGCCGCTGAAGATGACTGCCTCAGCTCCAAAAGCGGCCGCAATTCGAATCAAAAGGCCTACGTTCTGCTGATCTGTGATGTGATCGCCCAATATGATCAGGCTGCCGCCCGTTGCCGACACAACTTCTTCGATAAGTGGCGAGGGTTTTCGTTCTGCGGCGGCCAGAACGCCAAGATGAAACTCGAATCCTACCAGCTGCGAAGCAAGATTTCGTGTGACTCGATGGACGACGACGTCACCCGAGAGCCGTGATGAAAAGTTCGGGAACTTCGAATCTGTAACAAGCACTGAACGAACGACGTAGTCACTTCGAAGCAGACGTTCGACGACTGTTGTCCCTTCTGCGATCAGAAGATTGTGGTGTCGATTCTGATTGTTCTTTTTCAGGTGGCGATATACATCCAGACGCGCGTCATCCAGCGAATCGATGCGGACGTGATGTGGGGGCGTTGACTCAGGACCAGGGCTCATAGCGGCTGATTATAGCCGCCTCGAATGACGATCGTACCGACTGCGGCGAATTAACCGCTGGCGGGCATGTCAGTCGGTGTGAGAGTTGTCGGGAAGTTTCATGGGAAGAATCATTGCGCCCCATCACTGCCGATACGACTGAATATGCCGATACTTGCGAGTATCGGTTCCGACTCGTCCAACGTTCGCCCTCGATTTGGCGCACTACACTTGGGCGGTGGGGGCGGCCTGGCACTTTTTCTGTGAGACAGATTCTAACCTGAGAAGCGTATTCAGATGTCAGACGAGTCCAAAGTGAAGATTATTGCAGTGATGCCTGCGTACAATGCGGCAGCAACACTGGAGCAGACGGTGCGTGATATTCCGGAGGGCGGTGTGGATGAGATTATCCTGGTGGACGACTGCAGTTGCGACAATACAGTCGAAGTTGCGGAGTCTCTGGGGTTGACCGTCATTCGACACGACGCAAACATTGGCTACGGGGGAAATCAGAAGACCTGTTATACGCGTGCTCTTGAACTGGGAGCTGACATCGTCGTGATGATTCATCCCGACTACCAATACGACAGTCGCGTCATCCCGATAGCGGCTGAACTTATTCGGCTGGGCAACTGCGATGTCATCATGGGGTCCCGCATTCGCACTCGTGCAGAGGCATTGCAGGGTGGAATGCCCACCTGGAAGTACATCGCCAATCGCTGTCTGACGATTACCGAGAACGTCGCTCTGGGACAGAATCTGGGTGACTTCCACAGCGGCTTTCGAGCGTACCGACGCGAAGTCCTGGAAACCGTGCCGTGGATGAACAATTCCGACGACTTTGTCTTTGATACTCAGTTTCTGGCGCAGGCTGTCGCGCATGGTTTCCGACTGGCCGACATTCCCGTACCCGTTCGCTACTTTGCCGAAGCCTCCAGTATTAACTTTCGCCGCAGCACCCGATACGGCCTGTTGACGTTATGGGTGATGTTTCAATTCTGGCTGAACAAACTCGGTCTGTATAAGGCAAAGATATTTCGAAGTGCAGAATCTGCGGACGAGGTTTCGTAAGGTTCCCGACCCCTTTCGATGCACGTACAAAGGCTTTATCTGTTGCCGTCTGCATTCATTCGGCGACTGCCAGGCCACTGTCTGCACGAACGACGCTGATGGAACGACGCTGATGGAACGACGCTGATGGAACGACGCTGATGGAACGACGCAATTCGCCCCCGAATCACGTCTGATTCCGTCGGTGGACATTCCCGAGCCAATAAGTCACTGCCTCGCGAATGTTTCCCGTGCCATGCGTTGCTGTCGTCGACTTCCTGCCATGTGACTGCCGACACGTGAGCCGCCGTGATCGCTGGGATGCTGCCCTTTCAGACTTGTGGTGATACTGGCGGCTGACTTGTCCGTTGAGTGCGCCGCGCTCCGGCAACGTATGCATAGATCGCGTCAGACGATCAATCACAATGCATGTCACGCATTCATCAGAAAGGAAGCCGCATTCGCTACCAACACGACCACGATCAACGCCAATGTCAGCAGCCATAGCCACCGTATGAAACGTCCGCTGCATTCGTTGAAGACCAGGTACGTCATTGCGTAAAAGAAGCTTGCGAGATAAACGGTGACGAGTGGCCAGGCAAGAAAGCCCAACTCCTGCTTCTTGAACTCTCGGCCAAGGATGAGGACGGCGATAGCGCCCAGCCACGTGCCTGCTTTGAGAATAAAGAAGGACCAGACACACAGTGTCTGCCCAAGCGTGCGGTTGTGAATTTGGTGATTTGTCGAAATCATTGAGGGTGCATTCAACGTGGCCGTCTCGGTTTTCTGTGGTTCATTTGAAGAAAAACCGGGGTCCATCGACTTGGAACACAGTTTGCGGAGGCCCGGTTTTGCCTGACGTCGGTCGTTCACCGACTCGTTTCCGCATCTGGAGTATTTCTATTGGTCATACGAATGCCACAGTAGCAGCCTGACCTGGGCAGGATAGCGTCACTGCCTTGCTACGCTCACAAACCACGGATCATTGTCATGGAACGATTCCAGACAAATTTCGGACCCTTGGCCATTCAGGTAATCATCCTCGCCATCACGATTTTGCGTAAGGAAGTCGATTGTCCAGCCCCCCAAATATAGCCACTGAAGCACTTCGCCAGCGTCAACATTTCCTGGAATGACCCAATGCTGCGGATGACTACCCTGGAGCCAGTCGCCTGAAACGCCATCGTCTACCGGATTCTCTGAATAATCCAGAATCGCCAATGGAAATTGTTTGAGCAGTTCTTTCAGGAGTTGCTGCTTGAATCGCGTCATTGCAGCGAAACTTGAAAAATCTGATCGCTCAATTGTCCAGCGGCAGCAAGGACCATCGTTCGACTGAGGTGTGCAGACTGAATTTAGTTTTTCGATGATTACGGTTGACATTTGACGCCCTTGTCCTGACTTAGCGTTCCGAGAACGCTACTCATCTTCTCCGAGCCACCAGCACCCAACAACGATCGGTTCTACGATCGGAAGGTGCCAGTGTGAAGCGGCAGCGCCAGGAAAATCTGCGTGCCAGTGCGGATAGTAGGCCCACGAGGGCCAGGAAGCTCAAATTGAGATGCGCCTCAATTCGTAAGACATTACGACAATTAAACACCTCATACGACCAACGCCCTGGATTACCACGAAGCTTCAGTACACGAACCAGCCATCCGCCAGTGGCCTTCCTTGCCAGAACGATTCCGAGTGGAGCTGCGGCAATAATGACTGCCGCTTCCGCTGCGATGTCACTGACGTGAGCGAAAAAGTTTGCGGTCCCGTACTTACCTCCATTATCAGCGATCAGTCCGTCGACGTAGCCGTCAAAAGGGGGTAGATGCTACGTGGCGACATCAGCAACCATGCCCAAGCCGTGAACCGCTCGGCCGATGCCGGCCCAGATGATGTTTCCCCACTCTCCGTTCCACCCGACAAATCCGGCGACGGACATTGCGAAACTTTCCCGTCCCTGTTCGGCGAAGGTTTCGGCCGTTCGGGCGTTGATGTTGTTAACTTCCTGCCATGCGGCCGCCACGGCGGCAGCAGCGTCTCGACCGGCGGCGGCGATGGCGACGGGGTCGTCAAGAGTCGCCGCGTCGTTGGCAGCGGCAAGGGCCGCATCAAGATCCGCCAGGGTCTTCGTCAGACGGTTACCTGCTCCGGACGTCCGAGCTGCGATGATCGCACCACTGCTGGTGACTGATGTGTGACTGGCGGTGGAGCTGCGTCTGGGAGCGTTGGTCGTGGTCGGTCGGTGGCGGCCAGCTGACGGACGAAATAGTCGATCGGTTTTGCTGTTCTCCAGGCACGGGCAAATTCTCTATTTGTCGCCGTCTTCATTCATGCGGTACAGCGGCAGCAGGCGGTAGTAGACTTCGAGTGTCATTGTGGAGATTGCCGTCGAGTACAAACGGCCGCCGTATCGGCCCCAGGGGCCGTTCGGATCCCAGCTGCCGGCCAATTGTCCGTCGCGGCGCTGTTGACTGATGAGGGTATCGCGGACGACGCTGTTCCAGTCTTCCCATGGCTGGCCACCGTATTGATACATGGCCAGCGTGCCGTAGTACCAGTAGTACATGTTCAACTGGGAAAGTCGCGGCAGATTTCGCAGCAGGTATTGAACGGCTTCGCGACTGGCCACAGATTCACGCGGATAGCCGAGCATCTGCTGACAGAATAATGCTTCGGCAGTCATAACGGGCGTGACCGGTTCGGTTTCCTGCCCCTCAATAATGACCGATCTGCGGTATCCGAAAAGTCCGCCGCTGCCACCCTGGCGTACACTGTTCAGAAATTCGATCATTCTTTGACGAACCGTGGGGTTAATGCTTACTCCGGCGATAGCGGCACTCTTCAGCGACATCATCTGCCAGCCGAACATACTGACGTCACCTTCCTGACCAAAACGATATCTCCAGCCTCCACTCTTGGGATCCTGCTGGCTGATGGTATAGGTCACGGCTTTCAGCAGGGCCGCGCGGAGGCGGAATTCGTCTACTCTGCGCAGCCCGTACGATACCGAATCAGCGTTTGCGGAAACACGCCTGTTGGCGCAGGCCGCGGCCAGATGCGGCGCAAGGCCCTGTTGCAGCATTATCGAAGCCGCCAACTGCTGTGTCACGTATGGTCCGGCTGCGGGGACGACCGGGTCCACGATGGGACCGATGATCACGTCTGTCTGCATGCCCAGCGCCTCGGCCAGAGCATATGTCGCCATGGCATGGCAATACATGTTTGCGTAATGACTCGCTTCTCCCGCAAGACTTCCTTCCGAGTCCTGTTGACTGATCAGCCAGTCTAAAGCGCGGTCGACACTGATGGCGTGTCTGCCGCTTTCGTGAGTATAACCGGCGCCCAGGAATGAAAGCGTTACCAGGGCCGTGATGCCTGTGTCAGCATCACGGCCGGCATTGTTACGAACCACACCGTTTTCGTCGACCCGCACGAGTCCGGATCCGTGCGTTTCCGCGTCCCAGTGTCCGTCTGGTGACTGCATTGCGCTGAGCCATTTGAGGCTGAGTTCGACGGCTGCTTCGGATTCCACCGTACCACCAAACCTGGCGGCCGCTTCGCGTCGCTGATCCAGATTACGCAGCACGTATGTTGCGGGTCGAGAGTCGCGGCGCCGGATACTGTGTACGTCATTGTCTACCAGTGTCGCAGCGGACTTCAGCGCATCATTCAGCCGTGCCGATGATACCCCGATCCGCACTTCGTCGTATTCCGACGATAAGGGGACTGGAGTTCGAGGCGTTAGTGAATTCGGACGTACCGGTCGTCTGCCCGGGTTCATGCCTGGCAGAGTCCGTGCCGGTCGCGGCAGGCGTGATTCAAAGGAACGAGCCGATGTCGTGCGTCTTCGCGGCTGTTCCAGACTCAGCCCTGCGACTTCCAATGGGTCAGTCCCCGTCAGCGGCGCGGCTTTGCTGCGAATGACCTCCGAATCGTCCGCCTGCGGCAGTAAAATCGCTGATGGCATGTTAATGGCGGGGGCGGATACGGATGTGTCTTCCACCGTGATGTCAGTGTCTATGCGATTTACGCTGCCCGCCGACATCTGCGGTTCCTGAGCTTCGTCGTCCACCGTCAAATCTCCCCGTCTTGTCTGCACACGTTCTGTGTCCGCGACATAGACGTCAGCGTTGCTTTTCTCCAGCAACGTCCGGAGTTCTGAGGCCGGGTCACTGGCAGCGGCCGCACGCGGGCCCTCCATGCCGGCATCGACCGATACAGTGGACTCCGGGTTCAGCGACTCTTCGAACTGCGACACGTCTTCCGCCTGAGTCTTCAGGCTGTCCAGTTGCTCCTGTGTTCGGTCGGGGACATCCGGAACGTCCATCAGTCTGGCCTGCTGCGGCAGTCGCGACAATTCGGTGTCGGCTGCCGTTGGTTGATCAGGCACGGGCGTATTTCCGGATTCTCGCAACGAAACTGTGTCTTCGCTTTCGACCAGAATCTGAGTGATGACTTCCGGCGGTGCATAAATCTCCGCGACCGCGACCGTCCGCGTCGGATCCAGCGGGTCGAAAACTTCCAGTCCGAGCAGACAGACCGCGTGTACCAGCAACGACGCCAGCAGAGATTTCGCCGCGATGTGCCGCTCGCCCCACCTGGTGATCAGCATCGTAATCAGGTGTGACAACGATGCGATCATCGCCAGCAGCAGGCACAGTGCCACAATATCGTCGCCGTTCAGTTGAACGCCGTGCCAGACCTTCTGCAGCACCTGCTGCAGCACTATCATGGTGCCTCTCCTGACGCGAACGGCTGGAAGGCCAGTGAGAACCGGTGAATCTGTGCCTTGTGGCAGACGTCCATCACGTCCACAATCGGCTGATACATACCTTCGCCATCGCCGCGGATCAGCACGGACTGTTCAGAATATGCTTTTCGAGCGGTCTCCAGTCGTGACTGCAATTCGGCGAGAGACAGTTGCTCTCCGTCAATCCGGATTTCTCCTGTTCGAGCCACGTTCAGAACAATTGAATCGGGCAGGCTGGTCATCGGTTCCACGGCCGAGGCCGTCGGCAGCTCGATGTCATACTGCTGCTCGATTTCGCTGAAACGCGTACCAACCATGAAAAAGATGATCAGCAGAAACACGATGTCGATCATCGGTGTCAGATTCAACTGAGGTTCTTCCAGAGATTCAGTTCGCAGCGGCATCGAAAGGGGGTGCTTCGGGATTCATTGTCGAGTCAGAGATTTGGCAGCATTATATCCCGTGATTTGGAAATTAAAGAACCCAGTTCTGAAGAGATTCATAATCTGCCGTGAATCCCCGCCGCTCGCCACCCCGGAACTTCTTGACGATCGACTGTCTTTCCCGTGACGGAGTCGTTCAGGCGGGCCGCCGAACTTACTTAGTGCGCGGTCATGTCACTTCCAGTGCATCGGCTATTCACGTGACACGGAAATCAGCTCCTGATCAGGAGCCGCAGTCTGCGCGGCTGTCGCCGGGGAAATGTTGAACAGGATACGTCCGCCGCTGCCCCAGCGTCCGTTTTGCATATGAAATACAGCGCTACCATCGCGGACCGTGGAGACCGCAGCCACGTCTTCCATATCGCCACCGTCAATCGCTTCAAAGTAGACATTGACACCGCAGAACATCGTAAACATGTCCTGTGTCGTATCTTCGGTCAGCGCAAAAGTGGTTAACCACTCACAATTCTTCCAATGCAGTCCGCGAGGCTTTCCCGTCGCCGCTGCCTGAGCAAAAAACTCCTTTTGCAATTCCTGCTGACGATGCTGAAAGCTCAGCAGGACCCGCTGACTGTTTCCCTTTGCGGATCCGGAGGAAAGAAGTTTTCTGAGCCATTCAAACACGTGAATTCCTTTCGTGTTAGGGCGTCAACATCTCGCACGCACTGTTGGAGCAGATGGCGAAATAACGGAACCAATGAGGGCACGTGACGACACGTCGTCCGCTACGAAGCCACCTGAACCGCGGCCATAAGTCAGCGAAATTCGCTGTAGTCGGAAAAATTTACCTATTCTTACCATAGTCCACAGATGATTCGACCGGACGATTCCGATGAATCGGGGCAACTGCTGGAACCTTTTTTCTAAGACTCACGCTCACGACCTGCCGAAGTTATATAGCAAAGAGATTGCACAGAATCCACAGAACTGAGTTGTCTGTACAAAGGCCGCGGGCCGGACCCTCCGGGGTGGCCCTGTCACTGGAGACCGAAATGAGACTATTTTCTGCAAATTCGCTGGCCGCCCTGGCACTTGTGGGTATCACAATTCCTACGCAGGCATTTGCTGGCGAACAAACAATCAAGAGTGCCGCCAGTGTGGCGGACGTCGTCCTTTCTGCAAGCGGCGAACTGCACGGCCAGGTGGTTCAGTCTTCCGGACGTCCTGTGAAGAATGCCGTCGTTCAGGTTTCGCACAAAGGCAGCATTATCGCAGAAGTCAAAACGGACGCTGAAGGACGTTATGCCGTCAAAGGAGTTCGCACTGGTCTTCACACGGTCAAATCGTCAAAAAGCCGCCAGTTGTGTCGATTCTGGACGAAACATACGGCTCCTGCTGCAGCCAGGAAGAGCCTTGTGATGTCAGCTGACTCTCAGGTTGTTCGGGGCCAGATGCTGGGTGGCGATCTGGGACCGCTGTTGGGAGCGGCCGTAGTTGGTGGAACGGCGGCTACTGTAGTATTCACGACGATTGGCCAGGGCACGTTTGATCTGGGTGGAGGTGCACCGCCGGCCAGTCCATAACATTCATTTTCCGATTTGCTGCAAGGCAACCCGGACGACGGATACGACTAACAATCAGAGCCCTGGTCTTTCCTTAAGACCGGGGCTCTTTTCGTTGGTGCCTGCTCAACGTGTGCAGCACACACGTGCACACTGCGGTCCGTATTCACTGCCCTGTGATGAATGCTCGACCAATTTCCGCTCATCAGTTTGCCAGCTCAGAAAAACTATTGAAACCAGATTGATCCTCATGACCCTCATGAGCCGATAAATCGGAGTAACCGGCATACTTGAACACAGGGACAGGCACGCGCCACGGTACTCCTTGCCTCGGGAGCACCACTCTTCAGCCAGCGATTGGACACCGGCTGAAAGACATCTGTGGTCAGACAATAGTTGTTGGTGACAGGGGGAGGCGCAGCAGAAGCCTGCTTTTCGTTAAGGATCACCGCGGTGAGACGTCATGGCTTTCTGGCGATTATGTTGGCTGGTGTTGCCGCCGGCGGAGCATGGTTGCTTAATCAAGATTACCGACTCGACGCTTCTGAAGAAGCATCGCGGTCATTTCGAGAGGCACTTCAGGGACAGTCCGGATCAGACGTCCCGGTGGAGGCTGAGGACGGTATTCGCCTCAACTTCTTCGAAGCCTCGTGGGATCGCGTGCTTCAGAATGTTGCCGAACAGGGCAATCTCATTCTGGTCATGGACAAAATCCCTCACGGAAGGTATGCGCGGCGCGACCGTGCGCGTTATCGACCGGATTCGGTCATTCGGATTCTGAACTCGGAACTGGAAAGTCAGGGATTTCGCCTGATCGCCCAGGGCAACTATCTGGTCGTACTGAAACTGGACCAGGCGCGAACCCGTTACGCTCGATCGACCGTTGCTCCTGTGGCTCAGACGCCTTCGGAAGAACCGCCAGTGGATGTTGGTGCTTGGGAAAATGCTCCGGCTTCTGCAGACGGTGCTCCCCGCAATACTGCGTCACCACCCGTCAAGCGCGCCTCGCAGCAACGGCCGGTGGCACCTCAGGAAACAACCGGCCGGCAACCGCCACAGTCTGCGGAAACGCCGTTCGCTGATACCCTTACCCCTCGAAAACCACCAGTGGACGCTGTCGTTAAAGCTCCGGAAATCGACGACGGCCCGCTGATCTCCAGTAGGGTGGTCATTCGTCACTCGAAGGCCGCTGACGTGGCCCGATCAGTGTATTTGGTGTTTGAAACACGGGCTGAGCTGATTCGAAATGGATTCGAAGGGCTGCCCACGCTTGTCGTCAAGTCGGCCGGTTCTGCAGATCCTGCCGCCACGACAATATTCCGGATTGCCATCGATCAGAAAAAGAATGAACTGCTGATCGAAGCATCAAAGACGCGGGTTAAACACATCGTTCGACTGATTGCTGAACTGGACAAGCCTCAGGAACAAGACGCTGAAACCGTCAAAATACTGCCGAACAGGGGTGTGAGTGACGCCACAGCCAAAGACCTGAATGAGCAAATTCACCGTATGGTGGCGATGCGCGCTCAGGCTGCACAGACGAACGCACAGGCCTACGATTCTGAGCCGGGAAGCGAACAGCCGGATGAAGAAGGCTCGTTGAATCTGCGGGGTGAGGTCAATGTTCAGGCCATGCAGGACCTGGGCATCCTGATCATCAAAGGTAATGAAGTTGACGTCCAGAAAGTGGAAGCCATTATCAAACAGTTGGAGGAGCTGAGCGTCGGGTCGCTGCCGGATGTTCATCTTCTGGCTTTGCAGCACATTAATTCGGAATCACTGGCCGAACTGTTGTCGTCTGTTTACGAGCAACTGGCCGCACTGCGTCAACGGGACAGCGGTTCAGACGAGATCGCTGCTTTCTTTCCTGTAGTTCAGCCGAATGCAATTTTGATCGTAACGCCTCAAATCGAGCTGGAAGCAATTCTCGAGTTGGCGGGACAGCTGGATCGGCAACTGGATCCGAATTCACAGTTCAAGGTCTTCAGCCTGAAAAACGCAATTGCGTCACAGGTCGCCGAAGCACTGGGCACCTTCTACGAAGAACGAGGCGGGTTGGGTACCCGAGTCCGAATTGTTGCGGACATGCGGACCAACGCCGTAATCGTTCAGGGCCAGGCGAACGATCTGGAGGAAGTTGCGAAACTGGTGAATCGGTTCGATCAGGACAAGCCGGGAGCCGTGCACCGCGTCGAAGTTGTGGAACTGCAGCACGCGACTGCAGAAGAACTTGCTGATCTTATCAACACCGCCATTCAGAGCGTCAGTAGTCCGCCTCAGCAGACGACGACCGGCGGTGGTGGATTGGGTGCCGGCAACCAGGGAGCTCAGGAGCTTCGCGACAGCAAGTCTGTTGCCCTGGAATTCCTGGCGACGACCGGAGGCGGGCGGGAGCTGCTGCGATCGGGAATTCTTGTTGATGTTCGTATCAGCGCGGATCCGCGATCGAACAGTCTGATTATATCCGCTCCCGAAGGCAGCATGCCGCTGCTGACAGCATTAATCCGAAATCTGGACCGGCCGCCGACTGCCGTCGCTGAGATCAAAGTGTTCGCACTGAAGAATGCAGATGCAACGCAGTCCGTTGAATTGCTGACGACGATGTTCGAGAACCAGAACCAGGAAGAACAGCTGGGCATTCAGATTTCCGGAGCAGAAGATGCGACCAGCAGCCTGATCCCTCTGACGTTCTCAGCAGATATCCGAACGAACACGGTTCTGGCCGTGGGTGGTGCGGAAGCCCTGTCCGTGGTGGAAGCCATTCTGCTGCGGCTGGATACGACGGATTCGCGTCAGCGAACGACAACTGTGATCAGGCTGGAGAACGCACCAGCCAGCATTGTTGCTGCGGCTCTGAACGACTTTCTGCAGCAGCAACAGGGTCTGCAGGACAGTTCTGATGATCTGATCAGCAACATCGAACGTATGCGTCAGGAAGTCATCGTTGCCCCGGACGATAACAGCAATTCGCTGATTGTCAGTGCGTCACCGGAGTACTACAGCCAGGTTGAGCAGATCGTCAGCGAGCTCGACGCAAGGCCACCGCAGGTGATCATTCAGGCGTTGCTGGTTGAAGTGGCTCTCGATAATACCGACGAGTTCGGCATTGAACTGGGATTTCAGGACCCGCAGCTGTTTTCCCGAAGTATTTTGCAGGCCGCTGACGATCTTGTTTCGATTACCAATATCAGCCAGAACGCGAACGGACAGCAACTTCAGGAAACGGTCATACAGTCGATTAATCCGACACCGGGTTTCGGCTTCAACAATACGGACTCTGCGCTCGGCAACAACACGGGAGCCGCCGGGGTTGATTCGAGTATCTTGGGTGCCCAGAGCCTTAGTAACTTCTCGCTGGGGCGTGAAAACGGCGAACTCGGGTTTGGCGGATTTGTTTTTTCCGCCCAGTCGGATGCGGTTAATGTTCTGGTTCGTGCACTGGCTGCTCGACGAACGGTTCATGTTCTCAGTCGTCCCCAGATTCGTACGACGGATAACAATCTGGCCAGCATTCAGGTCGGTCAGCAGGTGCCCATCGTCAACGGGGTGACTGTGACGGACAACATCGTGTCACCTGATGTTGAACAGCAGGACATCGGAATTATTCTGGAAGTGACCCCTCGCGTGACTCCTGACGGAATCATCAACATGGACGTCTATGCAGAAAAAAGCAAGCTTTCTGCCGGCGGAGTGCCCGTCTTCACAGATGTGACCAGTGGCAACGTGATCGAATCGGTCATTATTGATACGGCCATCGCCGACACTGTTGTCGCGGTGCCCAATGGACAGACCATCGTCATTGGTGGCATGATCACGAAAACGGATGACACGCTGGAACGCAAGGTGCCGTGGCTCGGCGACCTGCCGGTGCTTGGTTCTTTGTTCCGCTATGACGGGACGAACACCGTTCGCACCGAACTGCTGATCTTCCTGACGCCACGCATTATCTATAACGATATCGATTCAGAATTGATTAAGCAGGTGGAAGCAGAACGGATTCACTTTATCGAATCGGAAGCTGAAGAGATGCACGGACCGCTGTTTAGCGTCCCGCCATCGGAAATGGATCCGTTCATGCTGCCGAAAGTCGATGACTTCGGGGGTGTGCAATCTGACAATTATCCAGGTGAAGCTGTACCGATCATTGAATCACCTTCGCCAGCCGAGGGTGATACGGAATTTCCGCCGCAGACGAGCATGCCTTTTGTAAAGCCGGCAAAGTCGACTCTTTCGCGGAACGAGATTGCGACAATGGCAGCCCGTGAGGACAGACCGAGTCGTACGATTATTCCAACCAGCGGTGAGCAACTGAGCCGCGAAAAACAGGAAGCGGACACAGCAGACGAAGCTGATGGTGAGCAGGAAGAGCCAGAGGCTGAGAAGTCCGGCAATGCCGCGACTTCATGGGTCAAAAGACTCATCGGAAGAGGCAAGAAAGAATAGGACCAGCTGTGAAATATTCAGCCGGTCTGGGTTCGCAGGAAACATGGATACGACGATGAACAGACTTCGCTCGACAACAGCAGTGATTCCGGTCAACGGAGTCAACCGCCGCCACACATTTGCAGTCTTGACGATCATTGCCGCAATCACAGCGTCAGCAACCGGGTGTTCATCGTTGCTGCATACTTCAGCGGCGATTATCAAGTCCCCCGTGGCATTCGTCAGTGCCATCAGAGCGGAAAAACGAATCGTCAAGATTCTGTGTCTGTGGGAACCGGCGGAAGGCCAGGGGCTGGACGGAAAGCCGAGTCGCGGATTCGCTGGACAGATTCTGCTGTTCCCGCACGGAAGTCCTTCGCCAATTTCCGTGCACGGAAAAATTCACATTTACGAGTACGTCCACTTTGATCCGGACGACGAGGACCCTCAGCCCATTCACAAGTTCACTTTCGACGATGGGGGATGGAATGCTCACCGGACAGAAAGTACGCTCGGCGAATCGTATAACGTATTCCTGCCCTACGTCCCGAAGGATAAGGGGCGTGCGTCCTGTGCTCTGCGAGTCGAATATATTTCGCCGGACGGCCGCGTCATTTCGTCGCCGTACACTGAGGTCCAACTGGCTGCGAAAACGTCCAACCGACCGGCGTCCGCGGTTCGTCGGAATATCCTGAAGGAATCGACTGAGAAATCGTCCAGCAGGGACCGGCGATCAGATCGGCGGGACCCTGTCTCTGATTCCGGGCCGGCCGTTCCAGCGATCGATATTCAGACGATTGCGTTGCCACCAACGACCCGTCGCTAAAGAAGCGACGATTGGCTTCAAACAGCCGGCGAGGGCAATTCCTGCGACGAAGTGACAGGGCTGACCGTCTGCGGATCAGACTTTGACACTGGCTTGTGCAATGAAGTGCCGGCCGGCATCTCGAATCCTTCGTTAACCGGCGTCAGAACGGTTTTCAGGTGATCGTCGATTTCGTCGTGGTGGTCTCGCCAGTGCTTCTGATTCGCCAACTGCTCTGCGACCACGTCGTCGCGAATCAGCATTCGCTGAAAGTAGAACATCAGGACTGTGCACAAATAGCGTCGGCCCATTTCTCTGATGCGAAGATTGGACGCTCCCCACGTGCGACCGCGCCAGCTGATCGGAATCTGGGCGATGTTGTAGTTGCGGATCAGCGCACTTAACGACAGTTCCAGCGTGATGTTGAAGTGACTGGAACGAAACGGGCCGCAGTCGCGAATGACGCTGGTGCGGTAGGCCTTGAATGCGTTGGTCAGATCGTTGAAACGTGTCCAGAACAGAACTCTGATGCACGTGTTGACAATCCGATTGACGAAGAGTTTGACCACGGGGTACTTGTCAACCCTGCTGCCCGGTATGAACCGTGAGCCAAAAACACAGTCGTAACCTTCGTTGATTTTGCGGTAATAGGCGACCACGTCCTGTGGGTCGTCTGACAGGTCCGCCATGCAGATGACGACAACATCTCCGGCGACAGCTTCCAGCCCCGATCTGATGGCTCGCCCGAACCCACCCAGTGTGGTGCGATTCACGATGCGAACGCCGAAGTCCACTTCCATCTGCTCCCGAACGACACGCTCCGTTCCATCGGAACTGTTGTCATTGACGACGATGATTTCGTATGGAATCTGATGCTCGTCACGGACGACTTGGCGCAGCTCTGTCAGACACAGACCGATATTCTGCTCTTCGTTATATGCCGGAATGACAATGGACAGCTTCATGGAAATCGTTCGGTACAGTCGCACGAATTCGATCGCTGGTATCCGGTGTCACTGCCCGCTGGGCAATGGTGAGTAACGCTCGCAGGCGTCGTAGCAGCGGAGTCAACGTCGCTTCTGGAACCTAGCTCATGCACGTTGCCAGGGCAAATATCGATGCGGCTGGACCGACAGCGGAACGCGTCATTCATTCGCTGCGTTTGTCGGGTTCCGCAGAACCCGGATAACCCGTCACTTACGCCGGTAGGTGGCCACTCGGAAACGAAAACTGCATTCTGCCCAATTGTCGTTCCTGTGCCCCGTGAGTGCTCGAAATGGCCGCAACAGACTCGGCAGAACGTCGTTGCAGGGCTGGCCGTGTCTTCGTGACGACCGCAAACGAAAAGAAGCCCGGCATTCTGAAAATGCCGAGCTTCCTGTTTGAAACTGAGTAAGAACGTATTACTTGTCAGACGCGTCCCACCACCAGCTGTCACGCTGCTGGCCGATTGGTGTCGCCGTGTCAGACCGAACAGCAAGTTCTTCGGCAGACTGCAGGCGATTCTGGTCTTTGATCAGGTCCGCCACGTCCACTCGCACGCCTCCGGCCACCTGAACAACAACGCTCCGACCATCAAAGACTCGGAACTGAGCCGCTGTCATCAGCTCCTCCGGCACTTCAACGGACTGAGTTCGATAGTCGCCATTCACGGCGAATGCTTTCGGACTCCACCCGGCTCGCAGCCCGAGTCCCCGTTCGTGAATCAGAGCCGCGACCATGGCGAGGTCAAATACGTTTTCCAGATCTGCGAATACCGGGTCCTGAGCAGCCAGTTCCGGCAGGTGTTTCGTAAACAGATCCGCGAATTTCGTGTTTGCTCGGCTGGCTTTGCCGGTGCCCGTTCGGTCTCCATTTTCATGCACCAGTTGGTTTTCGGACAGACACTCAACGGAGTTGCCGGAAAACTCGAAAGACTTGCCATCGGGCGACATTCTGATGGCATCGTAGCCGACAGCCATCCACCATCGCAGGGCGTCCATCGATGAAGATCCGCGTTGTTCGGAGCGAGTCAGCAGATCGAAGTAGCTTTTCATCCCCTTCGGTCCCTGTCGTTTGCCGATTCCGATTTCCTTCATGCGATAGTCGGCTTCGACAATAACGGATGCTGCGTGTGAGTCCTGTGGAATGCCGCGAACAAACACGTTCTGCAGACCCAGTGTCTGTTCAACCTGCTGAGTAAATGCAGCCGCCGTTGCTTTGTTCAGGTTCCGCTGATTCTTCTTTACGAAATCCTGTACAGCACCGACCTGACCCTTCTTGGGGTCGATCGTACACATGAAGAAGCCCGAGCCAGCCTGTCCAAAGGTTCGTGTTAACGTCACAAGGTCGTCCAGATTCAGAGTTGGACGCTGCGTCATCGAGCTGATGGCACGACCTTCGGCGTCCACTGTCCAGTCGCTCGCCGGTCCGGCGATGACCACATCTCCCGTTTCCGGAAATACAAACAGATAATCAATGCGGCTGATACCTGCCATGTTGCGAATGTCATCGGTAACCGGGTGTCCCTGCTGTTCCAGGTTCTGAACATGCTGTTCCAGTCGAGGAATCGAAACCATTCGAAGTTTTGCCGCTTTACGGACATCTTTATTTTGATTGGCATTCTTTGCGAATTCGGCCGCCTTCAACAATTGTGAATCATCAGACATCAACGCTTGCACGGCCATCATTGCGGGTAGCCCCACAAATACACCCTGGCTTGAAATGGACATCGCACCGCCTTCGCCGTCGACCGATATCCACCGTGCCGGCGGAGTGGTCTGTTCCTGAATCAGGGTCATGGTTTCCTGAAAGTTGGCGAACGGGCTGCCCCCGGCGGCTGATGGAGTGAGTCGCCGGGCGCGTGCGGCGGTCTGGCGGTCTCCTGTCAGTTCTGATGCCTCCATAATGTTCTTGACGGCGGTACTGAATTCACCTCGTTCGGCAGCAACTCGGGCTTCCATTCTCAGCTGCGCCGCCTTTTGATGAACGTCGGACTCTGCCGATTTGTCCGAAGCGGAAGCGGCTGCAAAACACAAACAAGTCACCGCGGTAAACAGCTGAACAGACTTTCGCAGCATGGGAGACGCCTTTGGTGGATGAGAAACCAATTTTTGACCACAAGCGGTATGCAAAACGGACCCGCGCGTACATAAACCCGTACGGCGCTAGACCGACCTGTTGTCTAGCATCGTCGTGCGGGCGGATGGCGTCAAGAATATTCCGCCAATTCCCTGACATACAAGTCGTTTGGAATGCTGCGAATCTTTCGACGCTGCTGGTCAACCCGGTGATTCCGGTTACGCTGTTAGAGAGACGACTGTTTAGTCCTGGCAGCTCCCGTAACCGTGCGATGTCGATCTTCAGCTGAGTGGGCGTCGGCAGTGTAATCGGATTTGATTGCGAGCCGCCAGGTCGAACGGATCGTTGCCGAAAGTGTGATTTCGTCATCTGACGGAACCAGAGCGGCCAGACATTCAGAACCACCGTTGCTGTGGCCGCGGCCGTCTTCCGAATTCACAAGTTCAATCAGTTGAGGTTCACGAATGCCGGAATTGCCCGAAGTTGAAACCATGGTGCGAGGACTGAGGCCCGAAATCGTCGGGCGGACGATCATCGAACTGGAGTTCTGTGCCTGTACTCGTCGACCCATTCAGGTGTCGCCTTCACCCGGGAAATTCCGTAAACAGGTTGCCGGCCAGAAGATTACAGGCGTTTGGAGGCTGGCAAAACGTGTCGTCGTTGAATTGGCCGACGTACAGTTCATCGTCATCGAACCGCGCATGACGGGTCTGATGCTGGTGTCTGAGCCACCAACGCCCGAACACCGACGCCTGTGCTGGCATATGGCACCCAAGCGGGGAAAATGCAGCTCGTTCGAATTCTGGGATCGACGCGGTCTGGGCACTGTGCGTCTGCTGGACAGTGACCGGATGGAAGAAGTTCGAAACGTGCTGGGCCCGGACGCGCTTCGTATGTCGACTGACGACTGGAAGCAGCAACTCAGTCGGACCAGCCGTCCGATCAAAGTGGCGATGCTGGAGCAGAAGCTTGTCGCCGGCATTGGCAATCTGTATGCCAGCGAGATTCTGCACGAAGCGAGTGTCTCGCCAAAGCGATCATCTCAGCGCCTGACAAATAAACAACTGTCCGCAATTCAGGCCGCTACTCAACGAATCCTGAAGGAAGCGATTCAATATGAAGGCTCAACGCTTGGAGACGGGACCTACCGAAATGCGCTGAATAAAGACGGCGGCTACCAGAACAAGCATCAGGTCTATCAGAAGGAAGGCGAGCCGTGTCAAAGGTGCGCCGCTGGTGTGGTCCGGAGAATTGTTCAGGCTCAGAGATCGACGTTCTATTGTTCGAAATGCCAGCGCTAACGACTTAACGTGACGGAAAGAGGCTTTTCATCGCACCAGAAGGATGCGTTGTTCCGCCCCTGAATTCACTACCAGAGATTCTCAATCCTGCCGCTGCCGGCGTGGACCAGGCGACCGGGGCCGGTTCCCTCGGGCGCACCTCGCAGAATCCTGAGCCACACACAACGCCCACCGATGTCGCCCAAAAACGAAATGTGCTGGGCGAGTTCGTCATCGGACGCGACTGGATCGGACTGCCAGTGAACCGTCGGAATGCCATCGAACAGGTCAATGACAAAACTGATGTCCAGTTGCACCGGCGGGTTCACTTCCTTGCCATCCATCGGACCTCCGACAACCTCTGTGGACGAGACATATGCAGAGATTTCCCATTCTGAAGTGTGGGGATTTCGATAGAAATGACAGCCAATCGGCGCATGGCTGTCGTGATCGACAATGGCACACGTGACCTGGTCAATCAGGCCATTAAGCCATACTGGCGGATGTTCCTGTGAGCTCAACGGCGATCTCATGAGCCGGTTCCTGATGACTGGAGCAGTTGTCGATGATATGTGGTCCTGAGCAAATGGATTGCGCAGGCGGATAGGCGTTCGCCGAGGCCGCAAGTGAGCGTGCAAGGCTGTGTTATGGAAAGAAGAAACGGAGAGGTTCAGCCTTTATGCGTTTATGAAGTTACCCCCTATGGCCGGAGCCCCTTTCCGCATGAGCACAAAGCAATTGTCGCGCCGGACGCAAAAACCCAGTAAATTCAGGGCCAAGTCGTTTTATGACGAAGTGTTGTATAAAGGAGACGTTTATGTTGTTAACCCGCAACGTTACAAATTGTTCAACCCTGCAAACAATTAATTGCGTGAAACTGCTGACAGTGGGCAGGTTTACGGGCACGGACTCCGTTTCCCCGGTTCAACTCAATAATGATCGCGTGAGGCTGATGACCGACTGCAGCTGCCAAGAAACGACTTCAGCACGGAATCGGTGGTTCGTGATGGCGCTGCTCATCTGCGCCGTGGACAGCCTCCCGACTTACGCTGAAGTCCCGATACGTCAGCGCGCGGTTGACGTGTTGATTCTGCAGGACGGTGCTCGCCTGCTGGGTGCGCTGCTGCCGGCCGAAAAGGACGGGACCGTGTCAATTCTGACAAGGGGCACGTGGCTGAAGCAGAATGTTCCGGAATTGTATGCTCGGTTCGTCGCTGTGGCACAAGAAGGCAGCGTCGCGCAGGATCCGATCATCCCACTTCTGACGGCCCATATCAGGTCACTTGCAGCGGCGGGAACTGGCGAGATCGAACGTATGGGATTCCTGAAGGAGCGACTGCAGATTCTGGAACTCGACGAAGCGGGCGAACCGACGCCTGACGTTATCGTCATTGAGATTTCTGAAAAACTGGTGCGACGGAAGCTGTTGCAGAAGCCCGTGATTCGTGAGCTTGCGGGGGTCGGAATTCTGAACGGCATCACCGACGTGGAGACGTTGAAGCAGGCTGATGTTCGTGCTGCTGTGCGTCAGATTCCCGCGGCGGAATTGGTACGATCGCTGCCCCCGGACACGACCGATGATGTCGACCACAGGTTCCGCCGCCTGCTGCTGCAGACAGACCGCATTTTTGGCAGGACGTGTCGTTTGATTCTTCAGGCGGGCCGGTTCATTTCGGAAGATGATGCCAACGCCAATCCGGAAACACTGGCACTGGAGCTTCTGGCCGGGCAGGTGCGGTCGCAACTCAGCGAACTCCTGAACGAAACCGCTGGGGCCTCCGCTGATAATCTAAAGTCAGTGACAAACGTCCCGGCTCCCGGACAGCCGCTGCCCCCGCCCGCTGTCACAATTGCCACTGGTCAACAGGCTGGTGTGGTGGAAGTCAGTCAGATGAAGCTGAATGCGACCACCGGCAGCGCCCTGGTGACGATTGACCTGTATCACCGGGATGGAAAGAAGGCGGAATGGGGATTCGCCGGCCGCGTGACGGGCGCAGCAACGCATCAGGACATTTCTGCTGATCAGCAGCAGGTCATAGCAAATGATCCCCGAGTCAAACAGATTACACAGTTGTTTGGCGGATTGGGGGCCGGAGCGGGCGATCTGACAAAGGCAATTTCTGTCGGGGCGGCCGTGGAAGTGGCCCAGAACAGGGCTAAGGAGAATCTGCAGACGTTCGTTGACTCTGCCGTAACAGCTTCAGAAAAACCGGTTGCTGTGCTGCGAACTGTGTTGACGGAACGACCTTAGCGGCGGCATCCGACTTTGGCCTGTTCTGGTTCCCGTCGGTCGCTGCGGCTGAGTGCGTACGGTGCCGGAAGCTCACATTTAGAGAAAAGGCGGCCTTCTTTTCACTTAGCCAATTGGTGATCACCTCAGACTCCACTACGATCACCGCGATGCCAGCAATTGTCGTCGAGAATCTGGGCCGCACCTACCAAGTATACCGCAAACGCGAAGGACTGCTGGCTTCCCTGCGCGGACTGTTTCGCCGTGAATATCGCCAGGTTCAGGCGGTCAACGATGTCAGTTTCACCATTGAAGAAGGCGAAATGCTGGCGTTTCTCGGACCCAATGGGGCCGGTAAGACGACGACGCTGAAACTGTTGTCCGGTCTGATTGTTCCGACATCCGGCACGGCGACTGTCCTGGGACATGTCCCGTGGAAGCGAGAAGACGCTTATCGTCGCCGGTTTTCACTGGTGACTGGACAGAAGGAACAGCTGTGGTGGGACCTGCCGGCTCAGGAATCGTTCCGCCTGCACAAGGAAATCTATCGCGTCAGCACGCAGGATTATAATTCGAGGCTGCAGGAACTGACAGAACTGCTGGACGTCACAGAGCTGATGAGCCAGCCCGTCCGCGAATTGTCGCTGGGCGAACGCATGCGCATGGAGCTGATCGCCGCCCTGCTCCATCGTCCGGACGTGTTGTTTCTGGATGAGCCGACAATCGGTCTCGACGTGGTCAGCCAGAGAAAAGTTCAGCAATTCCTTCTTAAGTATCAGAAGGAACAGGGGATCACGGTGATCCTGACCAGCCATTACATGAAAGACGTTGAAGCGTTGTGTGATCGGGCGATCGTGATCAACAAGGGGGCCGTTATTCACGACGGAGCTCTGGCCGAAATTGTGGATCGTTTCAGCCAGCACAAGATTGTTGAACTTCACTTTGCCAGCGACAGCACACCGAACGGAATCGATCGATATGGTGTCGTGCTGGAAGACCGCCCTCCGATGCTGCGGCTGCAGGTGGAAAAACAAAAGGTTTCAGCCGTGCTGTCTCAGATTCTGGCCGAATACAGCATCGAAGACATCAGCGTTTCTGAACGCCCGCTGGAAGACGTCATTGCGGAATTATTCAGTACAGAGGGGGGGTAGAATTCACAGATGTCGACCTCCACTTCGTATTCCCTGAAAGAGAACATCGTCGCATCAGCTCGAGTAAAATGGCTGATACTGAAGACAGCTATGGAGGAGCGACTGGTCTATCGAGGCGATTTTGCGTTCGCCACTCTGGTCCGCTTTCTGCCTATCGTTACTCAGATTTTTCTGTGGAATGCCATCTTCGACAATGCCAGCATCGACGGTGACACGGATCGCGTGCTGAACGGTTACAGCTATGCCAACATGGTCGCGTATTATCTGCTGGTTATGGTGGCCCGAGCGTTCTCAAGTATGCCAGGACTGGCCAACGGAATTGCTTTGTCTGTGCGGGATGGTTCCGTCCGCAAATATCTGATTCAGCCCGTGGACATGCTGGACTATCTGTTCTGGCATCGGATCGCTCACAAACTTGTGTACTACGCCGTGGCCATCGGACCGTTTTGTCTTGTGTTCTGGCTGTGTCGGGATTATCTGCCGGGCTGGCCGGCCCCCCAGGTGACGTTGGCCTGGACTTGTTCCCTGCTGATGGCGTTTCTGATCGGATTTCTGATTGAATCCTTAATTGGACTTATTTCGTTCTGGTTTCTGGAAGTCAGTTCGCTGATTTTCGTCTATATGATGATGAACTACTTTCTGTCCGGACACATGATCCCGCTGGAATGGATCTCGGAATGGATCCCGTGGGTTAATTATCTTCCGTTCAAGTATCTCGCCTATTTCCCGGCGGCGATTCTTCTGGGCAGGATTCCTCCGGAGACGCTGGTCGTCGAGTTATCGATTCAGGCCAGCTGGATCGTGGTTCTGCTGGCTGCCAATCGGGTGGCTTTCCGCTACGGCGTCCGCAGGTACGGAGCGTTTGGTGGCTGATTCACAGATCGAAAATACGCCACCGGCAGACAGTGTCACTGCTCCGTTTCGCGATCCGCAGGAAGTGGACAGTGTTGTTCCGGCAGCGTCTGCCGAAGTCGCAGCACCAGCCCGCAATAGCGTCGGCACGCTTGAACGGACAAGTGATCCGGTTTTTATCTTCTCGTACCTGGCTAATCTGACGGTCGTAACGGCGAACGCCGCGACATTTATCTTTGCCGACTGGGTTGCGTGGCTGGCGGCTCACGGTTCCGGCGCGACTCAGTACCACGAGGAACTACCAGGACGCGTGATTCAGTACGGTGTAATTGCGGCGATCACTGTCCGTATCTTTCTCGGCCAGTCGATCGACCGATTCGGAGTGCGTCGAGTCTGGCTGTTCATGAGTGCTCTGAACTTCTTCGGACTGGCGATCTTTGCCTCGTTGACGCAGCTTTCACCAATGCTGTATGCCGGACGAATTCTGTTCGCCGTGGGCCTTGCAGGAATGTTCACATGCGGGACCTTCCATATTCAGTCCTGCGTGACCGAACGCCGCCGCACGGAGTTCATCGCTCTGTTCGGCAGCAGTGGATTCATTGGAATGATCCTCGGGCCACAGCTGTCTGACGTATTGCGTTCCCTGTGCAACGATAACGCCGATGATTTCTTTCCTCGCGTCTTTCAGGCAACCGTTGTGCTGATTGCCGCCTATATCGTTTTCCTGATCCAGGCGACTCGAGGACTGTCCCGACCGGAAAAGCATCCGACGCGGCCGTCACTGATCCGGTTGACGCGTGATTACTGGCCTGGGTGGGTCATGCTGGTCGCCGTGGCAATGGGGATCGTATTTACCGTGCCCTCGCTGTATCTGGTGCGATTCACCCGGCACGCAGACTTTGGCGGCATCGCGACCTATTGGACGGCCTACGCGATCATGGCCTTCGCTTTTCGGCTGCGTACCGCAGCGCTCAGTCAGCGCGTCGGCCGATATCGACTCATTTTCTGCGGTCTGATTTTCCAGGGGTTTGGCCTGTGGGCGTTGATTCCCGTGACTGAATCGTGGCACCTGTTGTTTTCTGCATCGTTGTGTGGTTTTGGTCACGCGCTGCTGTTCCCTTCAATCGTCTCGCTCGGTTCCGGCACCTTTCCGGCTCGTTATCGTGGCAGCGGTACTAATCTGACACTGGGCTGTCTGGATCTGGGAGTCGGGTTCTCAGCGCCCTTGCTCGGTATGATCATCGACCTGCCGACCTTTGATGGAGTTGGATTCCGACAGATGTTTTTTGTGGCCGGAGCCATGCCATTGATCGTCGCTACGATCTGGTTTCTGGTGAAGAGGCACCATGTCGACAGCGAGACGCAGGTTGCTCATACGGCCGAAGTTTCTGCATAGTACGTCTCAGGAAGACGTTGGCTTGTTTCAGTTCGATCGCGGACTGAGGTCCGTTGAAGTTCCAGGGACGCATCCTATAATCACCGGCCGTTCGATTTGCCTGTTTGTTGATCCCACGCTTGAAGGAGCGGGGCTTTGGACGCACTATGCCGAATTTTCTGTATCCCCGCTGAGCTTCTCGCGAAGGTTCCGGGACTGGGCCCCATGATCCGGATCTGTTGCACGTCCGTGGGCCAGAAAGTGCTGATGGCACTGACCGGTCTGGCTCTGTGCGGGTTTCTGGCTACTCATCTCAGTGGTAACCTGTTGTTGTTCGCCGGAGAGGAAGCGTTTAACACTTATGCCGAGAACCTGCACAGCATGGGAGCACTGCTGAAAGCTGCAGAAGTTGGTCTCCTGGCCACTTTCCTTGCTCACCTGGGACTGGCGGTGTCAACGACGGCGATGAGTCGTCGTGCTCGGTCCAGACAGTACGATGAGAAGGAATCCAAACAGGGAGTCTTTGCACTTCCCGGCGGTGGAGCTTCCAACTGGATGCTGCTGACGGGACTGGGTATCGGGGCCTTTTTGGTTCTGCACCTTGTGGACCTGAAGTTTAAGATGCGACCTGATCTGGTCTATCCAACGGACGGCGGTGCATATGCGACGGTGAATACGGTGCTGTCCAGTCCAGTCAGCTTTGCGGCCTATGGTGTCGCGTTGATCCTGCTGGGCATTCATCTTTCACACGGTGTCCGCAGTGCTTTACAGTCGCTGGGAGTTTCTCACTCGAAATGGAACAAGCTGATAGAAATCGGCAGTATGCTGTTTGCCTGGGCCATTGCTCTGGGGTTCATCTGTGTACTCGGCTGGGTCGTCCTGAGCAGCTGATTTTCTGCAAACGCTTCGATTGATTCGTGCAGGTCCGACTACTGATCCGGAACAACAAGACATCACCTGAGGTTCTCTGATGGTTCGCGTTGCAAGTGAAACTTTGAATTCGCGAGTGCCCGAAGGTCCTGTGGACCAGATCTGGGATAAGCACCGTTTCAATATGAAGCTGGTCAATCCGGCCAACAAACGCAAGTTCAGTGTCATCGTCGTGGGTACTGGTCTGGCAGGCGGCTCAGCCGCGGCTTCACTGGCTGAACTGGGGTACGAAGTCAAATCTTTCTGTTTTCAGGACAGCCCGCGCCGAGCTCACAGCATTGCGGCTCAGGGCGGCATCAACGCGGCGAAGAATTACCCGAACGACGGCGACAGCATCTGGCGACTGTTCTACGACACGGTCAAAGGTGGCGACTACCGAGCACGCGAAGCTAACGTGTATCGACTGGCTCAGGTCAGCAACAGTATTATTGACCAGTGTGTTGCTCAGGGGGTTCCTTTTGCACGTGAATACGGAGGGACACTTGCCAATCGATCTTTCGGCGGTGCTCAGGTTTCGCGAACCTTTTACTCACGTGGACAGACCGGACAACAGCTGCTGCTGGGGGCCTATCAGGCCATGATGCGTCAGGTGCAGCTTGGTAAGGTGCAGATGTATGCCCGCCGCGAAATGCTTGAGCTGATTGTCGTGGAAGGTGTTGCACGCGGTATCATCGTTCGTAACCTGGTCACGGGACAGCTGGAGACACACACGGCTGACGCTGTTGTTATGTGTACCGGCGGTTACGGCAATGTTTATTATCTTTCAACCAATGCTAAAGGCTGCAATGTTACCGCCGCCTGGCGGTGCCACAAACAAGGCGCCTATTTTGCCAACCCCTGTTATACGCAGATTCATCCAACATGTATTCCGGTCAGCGGCGACTATCAGTCCAAGTTGACTCTGATGAGTGAGAGTCTGCGGAATGACGGTCGGGTGTGGGTGCCGAAGAACGCGGGCGATTCACGGACGCCTGCGGAGATACCCGATGAGGACCGCGACTACTATCTGGAGCGCCGCTATCCGTCGTTCGGAAATCTTGTGCCTCGCGATGTCGCCTCGCGAGCGGCCAAGGAACGCTGCGATGCCGGGTTTGGTGTCGGTGACACGAATCTGGCTGTGTATCTGGATTTTCGCGATGCCATCAAACGAGACGGCGAAGATGCGATCCGCAAAAAGTATGGCAACCTGTTCCACATGTATCACAAGATCACGGCCGAAGACCCGTACAAGGTTCCGATGAGAATCTTTCCGGCCGTTCACTACACCATGGGGGGACTGTGGGTTGATTACCATTTGATGAGTAACCTGCCTGGTCTGTTCGTTCTGGGCGAAGCCAACTTCTCTGATCACGGTGCTAACCGTCTGGGGGCCAGTGCATTGATGCAGGGACTGTCAGACGGCTATTTTGTTCTTCCGTACACGATTGGTGACCATCTGGCGACATCTCAGCTGCCGACCGTGCCGGAAGATCACCCCGCTTGTGTCGCAGCGCTGCAATCTGCGAAAGGTCGCATTGATCAGCTGCTGTCCGTTCAGGGGACGCGGACGGTGGACAGCTTCCATCGGAATCTCGGCCAGATCATGTGGGACAACTGCGGCATGGCCAGGGACAAAGCCGGATTGGAATCGGCTGTGGGACAGATTCAGGAGCTTCGTGAACAGTTCTGGAAAAACGTTCGCGTGCTCGGCAACGGTGAGTCTTTTAATCAGAGTCTGGAGAAAGCAGGTCGAGTGGCAGACTTCCTGGAATTCGGGGAGTTGCTGGCCAAAGACGCGCTGCATCGTGAGGAATCGTGTGGTGGTCACTTTCGTGAAGAACATCAGACTGACGAGGGTGAAGCCAAACGTAATGACGAGGCATTCAATTATGTTGCTGCGTGGGAATACCACGGCGTTGGTGAAGAATCGACACTTCACAAAGAACCGCTGAGTTTCGATAACGTCCCTCCTGCAACGAGGAGCTACAAATAATGAGCAGCGAGCTAATTAATCTGACACTGCGTGTGTGGCGGCAGAGCGGTCCGGATTCCCCGGGCCAATTCGACAACTACCAGCTGAACGGTGTCAGCACACATATGTCGTTTTTGGAAATGCTGGACGTTCTGAATGAGCAACTGATCGAATCGGGGCAGGAATCCGTTGCCTTCGATCACGACTGTCGTGAAGGAATCTGCGGCACCTGCAGCCTGATGATTAACGGACAGGCCCACGGGCCGGACACTGCCACGACCACATGCCAGTTGCACATGCGTCGGTTCAATGACGGTGACACGGTCACGATTGAACCGTGGAGAGCGACCGCGTTTCCCATTGTGAAGGACCTGGTCGTGGACCGTTCGGCGTTTGACCGAATTATCTCCTCGGGCGGTTACGTATCTGTTAACACCGGAAATGCTCCGGACGGGAATGCCATTCCGGTCGCCGGAAGCCAGCAGGAAGTCGCTATGGATGCTGCTGCCTGTATCGGTTGCGGTGCCTGTGTTGCTGCCTGCAAAAATGCTTCGGCCATGCTGTTTGTGTCGGCAAAGGTCTCTCAGTTGGCCATCCTGCCGCAGGGGCAGCAGGAACGGTCTGAGCGAGTGGTCAGCATGGTCTCGCAGATGGACGATGAAGGATTCGGTTCCTGCACCAACACCTCAGAGTGCGAAGCGGCCTGTCCCGCTGAGATTTCAGTCAGCAATATCGCGCGTCTGAATCGAGAATATCTGAGAGCTTCCTTATGCGGTCGTGACTGACGGAATGTCAGGCGTATGCGGGTCGTCGCTGGCCTGAGTCCGACTGCCACTGTGCCTGACTTGCATTTCAGGCGGCCGGGCGTTGCTCGCGTTCGCCTTCAGCTGCCTTGCCTCTGTCGGACGCTTTGCCAGACACAGTGACCAGGTTATTCAAAGGCCAGAGTTGGAATACGCGATCAATCAGAGGGTTAACCCAGGCGAATACACGATCAGAAACGGTTCGCAGTACTGGCGTTCCCATGGCGATGGCCAGCGTAAGCAACGTGACAAAGCCTCCCCCGACAACGTCGTCGCTCAGAGAATGAGCTCCACCAACCAGACGTGGCAGCATCAGAAAGACTGTAAGGAGGACAACCATCGGAGTCCAGCGGTTGCGGACCGTCACCAGCGTGAATCCGGCCCACAGCATGGATACCGCCGCATGGTCCCCGGGAAAACTGTCCGGTGAGACGTCCTTCGGATTCAGTCGCGGGTAGAGTTCACTCAACCGCACGCACGGCTCATAGACAAGAGACGGTCCGGAGCGACCCCAGTCGAAGAAACTAACCACCTCATGAAATCCTTCGCGGACAGCCAGCAGGAACAGCAGCAGGACCACAAACCTGACGGTGCCCGCTTTGATTTCAGATTTTGGAAACGTAACTCCGGCAGTCCACAGGAACGTTACCATCAGAAGCATGGCCACAATGTCGAATACTCGCATGTTGGTGAAGGCCCACAGGGCAGTCCAGCCGGGAACGTTCTGCAGTGACGTCAGCGATCCGTTCAGGACCAGAAACGTCGTTTTGTCCAGATCGTTCCAGATGCTCCGCCCTGTCGGATGCAGCCAGCTGCCCAGCACAAATATCGCCAGCAGAGTGAACGAGACGATCAGCCACGGTCGAAATGAGGGTGAGTGCTGTTTGTTCATACCGGGTGAGTACTAGATCGCAGATTTCGGGGCAATATCAGCTTAGTGATTCCTGCATTGGCAGTGACGTCTGTTGATGCGTCGTGGTGACAGTTTCCGGCGGCAACGAACGAGAAAAAACGGCTGTTTGATGTATTCAGAGTGTGGCCAGGCCCGCCGGCAGACTTCTGGAATCAACCCTTTTCCTTTTGTGCAGACTTGGGTTTCTTCTTCTGCAGCTTTCCACTGAGCAAATCCTCAACGATTTTTGCCAGAACGGCTGGATCACGGACGTCCATGACGTGTTGAATTCGGGAATCCGGCAATCCCATACGATTCATAATCTGTTCGGCGGTGTCCCACATTTTTTCCTGCTTCTTACCGGAAGCAAGATACAGATTGGTCACCAGTTCACTCAATCGCTGATCGTCGATGGCGTCGCGGTTGTCGTAGTACCGCTTGATGACTTTTTGCTGGTGCGGTGAATAGTTGCGGTTTGACATGTCGATTAGGGGATTCTGGATGCAAAGATTCGCCGGTTTTGAAATTCGCATCTGGTGATACGAAACTGGGTTCGTGTCTGTTTTCGCTGAGGACGGACACGTGTGTCCGTCGGACCGATGATAATAGCAGCAAACGAACTGTGTGCTAACCAACGATCGCCTGCGCGGTGTGCCTTACGCGGCCTTGCCTGCCAACAACGCTGGCCTCGCATCTTCGATTTCACTGGTAAGCGAACGTTTCCGTCCTTCTGCCGTTTTCATCAGAGCCAGCTGTTCGTCCGCGAGTTTGTCCCAGCGAGAGACCTTTGGAAAAGAGACACGTGTCGTCTTGGCCGTGTTATGTCGCTTCCACAACCAGCGACGGACGCGGCGTGTAATGCCGGTTCCAATATCCAGCAACTCCACCGGAATGTCGGCAAATTTGATGGCTGCGATTTCCAGTCGCGAATCACGTCCGCCATAGACTGGAAACAGCTGAGACAGTCGGGCGGCAGCATCACGAATCAGGAAGATGGAAAGTCGCGGGTGTGACGAATACATTTGTATCGGAAAGGCAAGATTTCCAATTACCGGCAGCACACCAATCAACAGGGCTTCACCGTACGCGGTCCCGGTTCCTGACCTGCCGACCATTCGAATCAGGGTGATCAATGTTCTTAGAACAGGCGACACAATCATTGGCAGCAGATACAGAAAACTCCCGGTTGCGGCAAAGGCCGCAAATCCGCCTACCTTAAGTGGCATCAACACCGGCGTCGCAAGTTTGATACTCAGATGCATACCAAAACAGCGCGCATATTCATCCAGTTCCTGAGACTCACACGATTGCTGCAGCACATCATGTTCCCCCGGATTCAACCGACCGGAATGTTCCCAGTCGCGAATCAACGACCGAATCTGTAACCTTCCGAAGCCTCCCTGAAATCGATTTGATACGACCAGCAGAAACAAGCGGATCATGTGATTGCGTCTGTGCACACCGTCTGAAAACCAACGATGTGCAGCCACGGGCAATACCTTTGACATCAGCCAGTTGCATTGAAACCGCAAACTCGGCCCGGCAAACGTGCGGTCGTTGCGAATACGCCCTTCTTCCGAAAACTCCTGTGTTTTTCTTCGGCAAAAGCCAGCCACAGCCGCAGCTCGATCGGCCGAGTCAGTGATCAGCTTGCGCACCCGTTTACGAAACCCGGCATTTCCGCTGTACCTTTGCGTGAATCGTCCCAACGGTCCGGGGACGCATCCACACCAATAAGTCATTCGAGTAAACAGGCGGGAACTGTTTCGAAACCGTTCATCTGTCTTACTGTCCGTGATCGCGTTTCTGTGCCAGATGTCCAGGCACCGCTTGCGATAGATCGCTTGAAATCCGGCGCTGACAAATGGCAGTCCCTGTCTCATGACAGATATTTCTGCCTGCTTCCAGTTCGCAGAGTGGTGGACAAGTCGTTCAACATCAGCAGCCAGTAGCTTAAATCTGTCGCCATCCAGAGTTGCCCTGATTTTGAATTTGTTCTTATCGATGAATGCTTGCAGGGTCTGCTGGTCCACGTCGTCGAACAGCGGTAGTGTCTTTAGTCGAAGCCCGGCAGCGATGTAGTGCGAAACCAGCATCGCAGGAATGCCGGATTCCAGATCAACCACAACATAACCGTCGTCGGTCCGCAACAGATTGGCCGTCGAAACGACAGCCGCTTTGCTGACCTGCCACCCGGAACCGACGAGTCCGGACTCGCGCAGTAGTGATTCCAGACGATGCATCAGATCAAGTAGTTGATCAATTTCTTCGGGCGAGCGATCTTCGCTGGACGACGATGTCCACGGCAGCAGGTTACGCAGCGCGCGATGATTGACCGGTCCAGGACGAATACCCCGTCCCTGAATCAATTCGCTGCCCAGAGCGTACGCCCCCGAATCTGCATCCCACCGAGCATAAAGTGGCGTGGCAACTCGGGTTTCCGGCACAAAAACTCGTATCAGAGCATCGGCCACACGACGCCGATAAAAGCATGCGAGGATCGCGTCCTCAGAATTTTGATACCCGAATGGTGCCTGGAAAGCGCAGCGATAGATAAAACGTGTCAACAGGCCAGGAGAGAATATCTTCTCCACGCACAGATGCCGATCGTCTGACGGATCGGTGGCCTTTACGAGTACCGCCCGAGCAGCGCGGCCTTTCCCCAGGGTCAATACAGATTCCACACGCGTTGGCTCCCATGAACTGTCCGCAGGTAACAGTCCGAGGGGGCTTTCAGGCACGGGTTGCCCGAGGCCAATCGTTCCTTCGACCGAACTCGATAATGGCTGCATCAGGGTCCTCACGCCCGAAATTGTTCCGGTTAAAGGCTGCAGAAGTTGACTTCAGACTTCCCGGATAACAGCCATGTCGCAGAAATTACCGGAACACAATCATATCGACAACATCAGTTGTGACGGTTAGTCATCAGCTGAAACGATGATATATTCGACGTGTGTTACCCATGTTTACCATCAAGTGGCGTGTTTAGGTGGTCGAAGTGGGGGCCTGGCACGAACGAGCGCGGGACGAGGGGGTATGGGTGGGAGTGATTGTTTGATTTCAGCCCATGGCTGTGTCGCGCCGTTCAGGGCACGCTGTTCGGTGCCGCGAGCCTATGTCGTTCGTTGTTCCTGTGGCGGAGTTTCCGTCACCCATCGTTGCCTCATTGGCAAAGGAAGCAATCGGAAGGTTGGCATTGGGGGGGATGCTTATGGGCGAAGAGGTACGTTATCCACGCCCCCGTTAGTACTGCGATCAGATCCTTGATACGTGTTCGGTGCACGATAACGATCGCCCTTGCGGCCTCGCCGATCAGCCGAAGCCGCGTGCGATTTGGATCGGGCCAATTCGCGTGTTGAGTAGTCATCTGCCAGGAACAGGTTCAGTAAGGCGTCGCCGTAAGAGTCCCATATCTCATTCTTCCGGGATGAGGCTGGAATTGCGATCGTTACGACTTCGCATGATGTCGACGATGACAGAAATCGTTCGAGTGTACCGTCGGCCGATTTTCCGGGAAGATCGACAAAGTCGAACTCCAGCCAGTTGGCAACATCCCGTGCTGATTTCTCAGCACCGTCACTGGCAGCCACAACGCCTCGATTTCCGCTGAACGTTCGAATGTGAATCACACGTTGCGGCTGATATTCCCGAACTGTTTCGATAATAAAACGAATCTCCGGCTCAACGCTCCGGAGTTCGTCTCCTGTAGCTGTGCTGTTCGGGAATTCCTGATTGAGATAGACGCCACTTCCATTTTCGCGGCGCGACAATGCCTGACCATCGGGATTAGGATTTCTTACGATCAGAGAATGCAGTCCTCCAAGGATCACTCTGTTCTGATGCAGATATCGGGCCAGCTGTTCGGTCAGCGAAAGTGCTACCGGGTCATTTCCGGCGAGGCTGCCGAGAACAAGTGTGCGATAGCCCGTCTGGCCGATTGTTACGCCTTCGATGTCTCGGCCGTTGGCGGTGGTCGCCAATGGCTCCCACTTAAAGATATCTGTTGTCCCGTTCATCCCTCCTGGGTGACTGGAATCAGTATCGTCGGTGCCGTCTTCAAAGACCGGAGTCCGAACGATGCCCGAGGACTGTGCTGTTTCGCCGAATGGCTCTCGGGGCTCCGAAAACCTGGGAATGCTGGTACAACCACAGCTTCCGGCAGCACAGACTGATGCAATGAGAATCAGTCGTAAATATGAGCCACCAGTGCTGCGAATGTGAGTGGGGATCCACATCGCAAAACTCCAATGCTGTCCTGCGACGGCATCCATGTCGGTCGATAACCAGCAGTTACGTGGTGTAGCCAATGCCCCGCACTTTGGTCGCGGAACGAGTGGTCACAGTTGTTGCCTCCACCTCAACTGAAGTGAAGTGTCAATCGTCGATACCAAGGTGATAACAAAGCTGTCCAAATCGATCCTGAAACTCGTCGCTGGACGAATGAACGTGTTCGGCTTCCGTGATGAATCGTATCTCCTCGTGACACGAAACACGGTTATCGTCCAGCGCCCGTTCGTAGTCCGAATTTTCGTGGCCGTAGACGAACAACAGCTTGTGTTCGTCCAGTTGCACTTCCATCGGTTTACGAGGATTCAGAACTGCGATACCGCAGCATCCGTCGTCCAGCAACATGTCTTCGAAGTCGTAAAGAATGCTCTGCAGAACGGGCAGGTCGATTTGCTCACGATACAGGTCCGTGTGTTGACCGTTGTTCTTGTCGTGACTGGTCTCCAGAACGACATCAACAGATTCGCCCAGCGGGTCCAGCAGAGAAAGGAATGTGTCGAACAGCCGCTCGCGGCTGACTGAGCTCATCAGCACAGGAATGCGCACGCCGGATTCTGCGTCGACGTACCATTCGTGTCGGTATCCTGTTTCCGGAATGACTTCAAGATTGTACGAAGGCCGTACGGCATCCGTCAGCGTGAAGTCGCCATATCGAGCAACACTCATGTGCTCTTCCAGCTGATCTTCAGAAAGACTCTGAAAGCTGCTGACACCGTGTGGTGTATCGCCGTCGCGGTAGCCAGATTTCAAAAACTTCTTCAGAAAACCCATTTGACTATTTCTTGGTGAAAACCTGTTGCAATTGAGTCAGTTTTGGCGACCCGCGGAAACTGACTCTTTCTTGCACGCATCGTTCGTTTTTCGCATCAGCAACGGAGAGGTTGGAATACACCGGCTCCCGTTCCTGTTGCCAATACAATGTTGCTCGGTTCTAGCCTAGCATCCAATCCGCCACGGATAAGGATCATTTGCAGCGATAGCAGATTTCCCCCGTTTCCGGGTCGGCGCAGACACGAACGTACGGTCCTGCGAAACTATTCGGGCGCCTTAGCGCGGCCGAATTACCCGCGAAATCTGTACAGATGGTACAGATTCGCCGGTTCCGATCCTGAAAGTTACAACTGTCAACGGAAACGTATGCTGATGCCCTTCCCGATCGCTTCCGCTGTGAGCGGTAATCCCCGTCACTGCAACGATCGTTTCGGCTGCCGGGCGACGATCATACGAAATGTGACTGTCGTGTTATTTTTGCTGGCTAGTTCAAGATATTCTGCTGCACTGGAGAACGAAACGGCAGCGGACGACACGCTGGACCGTTGGTTTGTTGTTCGGTTCGACGGTGCGCCGGTTGGTTATGAACACGTTCAGTCCCGTACGTTGCACGAAGCGGGAGAGATGATTCGTCTGTGTCGGCGAAAAACGCAGCTCAACCTCAAGCGTATGGGACAGGATTTGACACTCCGTGCGTCGTTGCAAACTCGGCAGACACCGGGCGGTGTTTTGTTGAGTTTCGATCTACAACGTGTTGATGCCGGCGGTGCACGTATGGAACGCACCGGAGAACTGATACGCGCCAGGTCCGTTTTCCACATCAAGGAAAAAGTTAACGCGACGCGCAGGGAATTCGACGTGCGTATTCACGGTGATGTCCGGTCCCCTGTCATCAGTGAATGGTTGCCGCAAGTTATGGCGAGTTCGCCCGGCCGAATTGTCGTGCCCGTGCTGTTTCCGGAATCAGCGTCGATCGTGGATATCACGGCCGTTCAGCAGCAGAGTCGGATAGTGCGCATCGGGGATGCAAGACAGGTGCAGGCACATCGAATTCGTTTCTATCCTCGCTCAGCCCCCAGCAGGTCGACCACATTTTTTGTCTCAGACACCGAAGGTGAATTCCACAGCAATGCAGCGAACCAGCGGCCAATGCCGCCGGCGAATCGGGCCCCTTCCACCACGGTGACCGTGCTGCGTCAGGAAAAAAGTCTTCTGGGCGGCAAGTTGACTCTCGACGCAGCAGCGGCCGCTGAGGCCCTGGAAGCGGCTTCAGGAAAATCGCTGGACCTGACCGTCGCGGGACTCGTTCCCGTCAATCGTGTGTTTTCGGACCGTAAGAATACTGAACTGGTTTTGATGCTGAGCGTTGTGCGCGGTTTCCTGCCACAGATACCGGAGGCGACGTTTCAGAAAGTCGAACGGGTTAATAATTCCACGGCCCGAATCACTCTGCTTCCGTCTGTCGTTACTCGGAAAAATGCATTGCAGACGTCAAACGTGACTCTGCCTTCACAACCAGCCACTCACTGGATGCCACTGCAGGATTCAACGTTGCAGAAAATCGCGACCATAGCGGCCGCCGGCCAGACTGATCCGCGCGAGGTGTGTCGGCGTCTTGTGACCTACGTTCATGCAAAAATGCAGCATTCTCCGTTTTCCACGTCGTTGAGTCCTGCGAACGAAGTCGCGCGCACACTGCGAGGCGACTGTACGGAACACGCCATATTGCTGGCTGCCCTTATGCGTATCAGGGGAATCCCTTCAAGGGTTGTTGCCGGACTGGTTCACACCCGACACCTGCTGGGATTTGTCGGCCACATGTGGGTGGAAGCGTATATCGACGGCGAATGGGTTCCTTTTGATTCCACGATCGGCTTTGCCGAATCGGGAGCGACGCATCTGAAGCTGGCCGAGTCAGAAATGCCGGATGACATGACCAGTGGGATTTCTCTGTTTCTGCCCGTACTTGACCTGGCTGGCCGTGCCGAAATAAGAATTGTCTCAGATCGGTAATGTGTTCAGTCGGAAAACGGCGCAGATCCGTTTCAGCCGATGATGTCATCAGCGACGTTGCCGTGGACGTCCGTGAGTCGGAAGTCACGTCCAGCGTAGCGGTACGTGAGCTTCGTATGATCAAGGCCCAGCAGATGCAAAGTCGTGGCGTGCAGATCGTGTGTGTGAAACTTGTTGTCCACGGCTGTAATTCCGAATTCGTCAGTGGCTCCGTATCTCATGCCTCCTTTGACGCCACCGCCCGCCATCCAAACGGAAAAGCCCGTGGAGTTGTGGTCTCGGCCATCAGACTTCTTCGCTGCGGGGGTACGACCGAATTCGCCGCCCCAGATGATCAGAGTGTCCTTCAACAGGTCCCGTTGTTTCAGGTCCGCAATCAGGCCGGCGATTGGTTTATCCGTGGCGCCGCAGTTCTCTGTTAAGCGTGCCTTCAGCCCGCTGTGCTGATCCCAGCCCTCGTGAGTCAGCTCGATGTATCGCACACCTGCTTCCGCAAAGCGTCGAGCCATCAGGCACATCTGACCGAATTCGTCCGTTTGCTTCTGACCGATTCCGTACTGCTTCAGAGTTTGCGGTGTTTCATCCGCAAAATCCATCAGCCGGGGAACAGCAGACTGCATCCTGAATGCCAGTTCATAAGATTCGATCACGCCTTCCAGTTCAGTATTGGGTTCGTGTCGCTGCAACAGATCCTGGTTGGACTGCTGCAGCAGATCCATTTGTTTCCGTTGTGTCTTAACATCGAAGCGAGGATTCGAGATGTTGCCGATCTTCGCTTCCCGAATGGACTGTCCGTTACTGCCGATCGCAGTTCCCTGATAAACCGCCGGCAGGAAGGCACTGCCGTAATTCTGGGCGCCACCAAGTCGCGATGGTGGTTTCAGGGTGACGAATCCCGGCAGGTCCTGGTTTTCTGTTCCCAGTCCGTACAGTACCCACGATCCGACAGATGGCCGGACGAATTGAAATTGACCCGTATGCAGCTGCACCAGCGCCTGCGGATGGTTGGGCAGCGTGGTGTGAGCTCCGTTGATCAGACACAGATCGTCGGCATGTTCGGCAAGGTTCGGATATAAGTCCGAAACAGGCAGTCCACTTTCGCCATACTGCTGGAATTTCCACGGCGACGGCATCAGTTTGCGACCGTTCTGGCTGGCAGCTCCTTCAATGTTACCGGGGGCTTCGCCTTCGTGCTTCTTCAGCCCAGGCTTGTAATCGAAGGTGTCAACATGCGACGGTCCTCCCCGCATGCACAGGAAGATGACCCGCCTGGCTTTTGCTGCATAGTGAGGTTCCTTCGGAGCCAGCGGCGCCACGGCCTTTGCTGCACGCGCTGATTCGGTGGCCAGTCCGGCGAGCGCCAGATACCCGAAACCGCAGGAGGTCGACTTAAGTACCTGTCGTCTGGAATATGGAAACATACTTTTACCTGTTGCAGCAAACCTGACTTCCCGGAACAAATTTGTTCCGGCTATTCCAGATATCGAAACTCGGCCGACGCCAGTACTACCTGGCAGAATCCGGCCCACGCTTCTTGTTCTGAATCCGGCCGACGCCGTTTGTCCCTGTCACCCGCATGATACGCTGTGTCTATGAAGTTCAGTGATCGTTCAATTTCCTGACTGGTCGCTGCGCGTCCCAGCGCCAATTGGTAGCCCAGGTGAATTCGATCTGCACCATTGCCGGTTTCCGTCAGCAGGCGATTTGCCATTGCTCTGGATTGTTCGACCACGAACGGACTGTTCATCATGTACAGCGCCTGGATTGGCACCGTCGTAACGTCACGAGAACCTGCGATGATGCTGGGTTCAGGAAAGTCAAAGACTCGCAGCATTTCAGGAACCACACCCCGGACAATGGGAAGATAGACGCTGCGTTTGGTGTCACTGACTGCAAAGGAATTCGTCTTCAGTGTTCGTCCGATGTCACCGTTTCCAACTTCGGTGACTATGGACTTTTCGGCGGGCGAAAGATCCAACGTACCACTGACGGCCAGAACAGCGTCTCGCAGGGCCTCCGCTTCCAGGCGGCGGGGACTCATGCGCCACAGCCATCGGTTTTCCGGATCGGCTTTCAGGGCGACAGCAGTCGGCAGGCTCGCTTGACGGTATGTGCGACTGGAAACGATCAGTCTGATCAGAGACTTCACGGACCAGTCGTCTGCCGTCAATCTGCCGGCCAGGTAGTCAAGAAGTTTCGGGTGTGACGGGCGATCACCATTCGCTCCGAAGTTGTTCACTGTGCGCACAATTCCGTTGCCAAACAGATGCTGCCAGATTCGATTCGCAGCGACTCTCGCCGTCAGTGGATTCTCCGGCTGAATCAGCCACCGTGCGAGTTCTGCGCGGCCACTTCTTTCGTGCGCTGGATCCGGAGCCTGTCCCAGGGTTGCAATCGTCAGGAATCCGCGCGGGACCGGCTCTGCTCGTTCATTAGCTTCGCCTCGAATTCGCAGTTCCGTGTCTGCAGGTTGAGCGCTGTCGCGTACACCCATGACAAGGTGGCGGTCAGGCTGTGCGGGAGACGCTGCTTTTTCCCGTGCGGTTTTCAATTGCCTTTGGATTCGAACAATCGCTTTTTCAATCTGCTGAATCTGCTTTTCACTGAACTTCTGTTGCTTCGCTCGGTCCAGTCTTTTCTGCTGAGCCTTCAGCTGACCGGACAGTTTTCGGACCGCTTTCTTGATGCCGCCGCTGACGTTGACTGGCACGAACTCGTCGTCGCGCAGCGCGAGCAGTCTGCCGGACTGACGATTGCCGTTTCCTCCGCCGGTTCCGTAAAATGTATCCGTACTGCGAAATATTCCCGCCAGCTGGTAGTACTCAGTCTGTGGAATCGGGTCGAACTTGTGATCGTGGCACCGAGCACAGCTCGCTGTGAGGCCGAGGAACGCGCGTGAGACCACATCAATCTGTTCGTCCACGATATCCATCGCGAATTTTTCATTGTCACGCTCGTTCAGCGACTTTGGGCCCAGCGCCAGCATGCCTGTAGCGACTTGATTGGCGTTGCGTTCCTGCTGATCGGCGGGCGTCAGCAGGTCGCCGGCAATCTGTTCGGTGATGAACCGATCGAACGGCTTGTCAGAGTTGAATGCCTCGATCACGTAATCCCGATATCTCCACGCTTCCGGATATGTGTAGTTGCGTTCCATCCCGGTGGATTCCGCGTACCGTACGACGTCCAGCCAGTGACGTCCCCAGCGCTCCCCGAACTGGTCAGAATTCAGGAGACGATCGACCGTTTCCCGGAAGGCCTGGTCTGACGGATCGGTCACGAATTCGCGAACCTGGTCTGGTGTGGGTGGCAGGCCGATCAGGTCGAAATACAGTCTGCGGATCAGATAACCAGGGGCTGCGTCAGCAGACGGTGCCAGGCTGTGGGATTCCAGCTTCGCCAGGACAAAGTGATCAATGTCTGAAACGGGCCAGTGTTTGTTCTCCGACTGCGGCACAACCGGCACGCAGATTTCACGGAATGCCCAGAAGTTGCGCGATTGTTCGAAGTTGATCGAGTGCCGCACCGGGGCAGATTTGCCGTCCCGCGGATCCGGGGCTCCCATTCGCACCCATGTTTCGAAGTCTGCGATAATGTCGTCTGCCAGCTGTTTCTTCGGAGGCATCTGCAGGCCTTCGTGTCGTACGGCTTCCAGCAGCAGGCTTTCCTCCGGATGACCGGGGACGACCGCATGACCACTTTCGCCCCCGCGACGGATTCCCTCACGAGTATCCAGCAGCAGTCCGGCCTTGACCGATTTTCCCTGAGCGGAATGACACGAATAACACTCCTTTACCAGAACCGGACGAATCTTCTTTTCAAAGAATTCGTGTTGTGCAGGCGTGGGCTCATCGGCCGGAAGTGTGGACACCGCCAGGGACAGAACAAGGCACAGAACAGACGTTTGTTGAACCATGAGAAACTTTCGAACGAACCGTCTTGCGAACATGGTGTACAGCCAGGAGCGGCAGCGAATCGGTACGCATGCGCGACGTCGGTTGTCGTCATTCCGTTTCAGAGGTGGGTACATGGTACCGTCGGCTTCGGCGTCTGTCATCATCTTGTGCTTTTTCGGCGGTTCAGGCTGCTGTTTTCTCACACCGCGCTAACTCAGGAAGCGTTGCGCTGCCAGGTATCCGAACAGCAACAGGCTGAGTGTCAGTACGCTGGTGCTTAACAGGCCGTTGCGGAAACCGTGCTGCTTTCCCGCTGTCGTCCATCCAAGTAATAAGAGCGACAGGGCAAACATCGGCAAAAAGAGCGAGCCTGTCACACCGGCCACTTTCTGTACATTTGCCAGAGAAAAGGGCAGACAGATTGCCGGTACGATCCCCAGCAGCAGCTGGATGGTGTTGTAGTGACGACGATCGACCCGTTGGCCGATCCCGGAGATGGATGGTACCGCAGGCTTCGGCAGCATATCGCAAATCAATGCAGGAACGCTTTGCCAGACGCCCAGCAGGCTGCTGAAGACCGCTCCCCACGCACCGATGCGAAACAGCCAACCGGCCACCCGTCCGAATTCACCCAGTTGTAACTGCATGTCTTGAGAAATCTGAGTGATCAGGTTAGCTCCCTTCAGACCCTGATCGACAGGAAGGCGACTTCCCAGAATGACCATGCACACGCCGAATGCTGCAGTCATCAGGTAACCGGCCGCCAGGTCAATACGACAGGCTCGCAGCGCACTGATGTCTGCCCTGCTCTTTTCGCGGATCCAGCTGCCGTAACACAGCATTGTCAACGTACCGCCGATTCCGGCCATTAGTGTCAGTGTCCACGGGACTCCATTTCCGTCCGCATGCGGAACTACAGGAGTCACCAGGCCCCGCAGCACGGCCGTCCAGTCCGGGTTACTGAGGGTCGCTGCAAGAACAACGGTGAAGAACATGACTCCGATACAAATTGCCATCATTCGTTCAAACAGGCGGAAGCCACCGATTCGGACCAGAAGTATGGCGGCGAGACTATGCAGAATGCCGTGGATGATGCGTCCGTTTGACGCACCACCGATTGGAAAGACGGCCTGTGCACATTCGCCGCAGGCCGACATCAGCATTCCGCCAATGCAGAACGACCATGCGGCAACGTAGACCAGAAAGGTAAACCGCACGACAGGCGGAGTGCTTTTGAAAACGCCATCAGCTACGCTGCTGCCGGTACTCAGCTGCCAGCGAGCCAGTCCTTCGCACAGGACAAACTTCAACGCCGCACCAATTAGGCACACCCACAACACAGTCAACTTCAGTCGTGCTCCGGCCAGTGCTCCGCCAGCAAGGTCCCCGGCACCGACGCCGGTTGCGGCGACCAGAATGCCCGGGCCCAGTGCGTCCAGCCATGAGTGACTTCGTATTATCGTTGACTTGGCCGCCACAGGTGAAGCGGTCGGATCTGACTGGCACATATGCGCAACTGAATTACAGCAAGACGGTTGAAGTCTGAAGCAGGAGGTGTAACGCCACGGTCAGTATCCTTCAACCGAAGCGAATTTCTGCACCGTGTCATCCAGGGGGTCGCAGCAGTTCCTCAATTGAACGTTGCATTTCTTCGGCTGAAGTGAAACGGTCACCCGGCTCGGCCGCCAGTGCTCTGTCAACGATTTCTGATACGGCACGCGGCACATCCGGTGCTCGTTCGCGCAGAGGGATCGGGCCATCATTCAGGATGGTGGCAATCGGCGTCTCATGATTGGAAAGGTTGTAGATTGTCTGTCCGGAAATCAGCGTGTACATCGTGGCACCGACAGAGAAGATGTCGGCAGTGGGTTTTGCGAATCGACAGTTTACGATCTGTTCCGGTGCGATGTACGACAGCGTGCCTTTGATTTCGTGTTCACTGCTGATCTGACTCATTCCCGCATCGGCGAAGTTTTTCGCCAGCCCGAAATCTGCAAGTCGTGCATTCAGCTTGCCGTTATCCCGAGAGACCAGGAGGTTGCGGGGCTTGATGTCCCGGTGCACCAGATCTTTGCGGTGAGCGTAGGCCAGTCCACCCAGTATTTGACGCATCAGTCCCAGCACAACACGTATTCGATTCTTCAGAGACAATGGTCTCAACACGTCTTCCAGATTAATCGCATCAACAAACTCCATTGCGATATACAGCCGCCCGTCGTCGGCACCCGTTTCGATAAATCGAATTATACGTTTGTGCGCAAGCTCTCGCAGGATTTCTGCTTCACGCACAAAGACCTGCATCCTTTTTTCGCTGACGCACTGATCGGACGCGAGCAGCTTTAAAGCCACGATCTGTCCCGTCACGACATGTTCCGCCTTGTATACGACTCCCATCGCCCCGTGACCCACTTCGCAAAGTACAGAGAAGTCCGCGACCTGTTCCGGCTGTGACATGGCTGTCATGACACATGTGGCGTCTGGCTTAGCCGGAGTCGGCCGAGATGGCTGAGCAGCATTGTTTTCCAGTTGGACGGTGATATTGGTTTCGCCGCCACGAATCGTGTCGCCGTCATTCAGCCAGCGGTCTGAGACGCGTTCTTCATTAACATAGGTTCCGTTTGCGCTATTGAGATCAACAATGTGGCACTTAGGAGGCTTCACTTCAATCAGGCAGTGATTCCGTGAAATGTGGTGGTCGCCGTCAATCCGGACGTGTGCTCGGGAAGAGCGACCCAGCAGCAGCGAATCCGGGCTCGTGAACGTAAACGACCGGCCTGCATACGGTCCACTGTTGATCTTCAGCACAACCTGTTCGGATGACATGTTCCGGCCCTGCGTATTTCCCAACAATCAGATATTGCCTGTTGTGTGCCTCCATATTGGTTTCTTCCTCAGTATTTCACAAGCGAATTCTGGTCTGTGTTCCCTTTTGAAAGAACCACGGGTAATTCTTCAGTGTTTCCTGCCGGACGCAATGTGGTACGGGAATCCTGGTCGCAGATCAGCGGAACGGTATTATCGACGGTCTCTGAGTTTTACCGCGACGGACCCTGCCGTCAGCGGCAGAAAGATAGTGGCCATGACGTTCAGTCGGTGCCCGGCTGGTTCGGTTTCGAGAGAATGGGCGACGTGGATTTCACTTTGCCGGGCGATGTGGGGGGGATTAGGTGAGTTGCGTGCGTCTGTCTGGAGCAGTTCGCAGGTGCGGGCGATATTTCCTGAGTGGTCTGCAAACGATTGAATATCCTGTCTGCCATCTGTGTCGTCCGCGGCATCGCCGGCTTTCTGCAGCGTGTCCGCAAGATTTCCGAGCGACCGATTTAATGGTCCTGTCTGCTCACGGACAACGAATTGTTTTGTTGTCGTACGGGACGATTCATGTCTGTTCCCCAACTGGTTCACGGCGGATTCGCAGGCGGCGATCACTTGCTGCAGCGGAGCTCGTGGCTGGCCGCACTCCGTGGATCGCCATTTGCCTGCGGCACTGCGCCAGAAGACCACACCTTCACGCTGATTGGCGCCCGGAGTCGGCAGCATGATGAGCAGAAGTCCGTCGGTTTCGATCTCTCATTGACGACCGAATCGGTCATTCCAGTCTCTCGAGGCGTATCCCACCCTGGAGGTACTTTCATAACAGCGAACTCCACCTCTCTTTTCAGAA
>Ga0315331_10000143_pt1 | contig 43165 bp, 56 predicted proteins | sample M160m34915metaG_FD_203456 | JGI IMG/M metagenome (GOLD analysis project Ga0315331, IMG submission 203456) | Ammonia-oxidizing marine archaeal communities from Monterey Bay, California, United States - M1 60m 34915 | ecosystem: Environmental > Aquatic > Marine > Intertidal zone | place: USA...
TACAATTAAAGTATATGGCTGAACTGCTAGGTGTAGATATAAAGATAGGTGGAATGTGGCATGCTGGTAGTTATGATCCTGCAGACTTCTTAGGCAGACTTATAGGTGATAAACCTTGGGTTAGAAATGCTGAAAGAAGTATGTATGAATGTTTTGATCATAACTTCTTTGCAACACAATTCCATATAGATATGTTTGAAGAAAACTTTCCATTTATAGATAAAAGCAAAATGTATAAAGTAGGATGGCCTATGGAATACATGGTTAATACTCTAAATGGATATTCAGGTGCTCAGGCAAACAAATATGATATGGTTTTATTTCCACATAGACTTGCTCCAGAAAAGCAAGTTGATATCTTTAAAGATCTATCGGACAGTATGGATGATGTAGAATTTGTTATTGCTCAAGACAGGCAATTAAGCAAAGACGAATATCATTCCTTACTTGCTAACAGCAAAATTGTGTTTAGTGCTAATCAACAAGAGACACTAGGCATTAGTTGTTACGAAGGAGCACTAGTTGGTGCTTCTCCCCTTGTTCCAGATAGATTGAGTTATACAGAAATGTATGACTCAGAATTTAAGTATCCAAGTGAATGGACGGAAAATTACGACACCTACTTGGAACACAAAGAAAAACTTATGGCAAAGATAAGGCAAATACTAGGCAAGAATGATGTATCACATAGTAGCAAGAGTTTAGCAGACAATCTTGGTGCGAACTTTTTTAATGGTGATGCATTATATAAAATAATAGGAAATCAATAATGAGCGAACAGCAGAAAACAATTTTAGTTACAGGAGGCAGTGGATTTATAGGAAGTATTACTTGTAAATTTTTAGTAGATTCAGGGCACAATGTAATTAATATCGATAGAATAAAAAGACAACAGGAAGGTGTGCATCAATATCCATTCGATATAGACAATCATCAACTTGAAGGTGTTATTGCACTTACAAAACCTGATGCCGTAATACATTTGGCCGCTGACCATAGTGTGCCGTTAAGTATTGGCAATCCAGCAGATACATACTACAACAACGTTGCAAATACAGTTGCATTGTTGAAGCATTGTATTAAGAATAATGTAAAACATTTTGTCTTTAGTAGTTCAAGTTCTGTATATGGCAATAGCGAGTTCGTTGTTAATACTGAAACAGACCCAACTAACCCTTTAACACCTTATGGTAGAAGTAAAGAAATGATTGAAACTGTTCTTAAGGACTTTTCAAATGCATATGATTTAACATTTGCAAGTTTAAGATACTTTAATGCCGCTGGTAGTTATGAAGGATTAGGTTACACATTAGAACCTAAAAGTCACTTAGTTCCAATTCTAGTAGATAAAGCACTTAATGGTGAAACATTTACTTTGAATGGTGAAGACTATGAGACTAAAGACGGAACATGTGAAAGAGATTACACCCATGTGGCCGATATAGCATCAGCACATATATCTGCACTAAACTATCTATTTGATGGTGGCAGTGGAGGTATATTTAATATAGGTGGTGGTTCTAGTAACAGTATTAAAGAAGTGATCGCAGAAGTAGAAAAGCAATTAGATTTAACAATAGATACTGAAGTAGGACCTAAAAGAGAAGGTGACCCTGCTGTAACATCAGCCAACGTTGCCAGAGCATGGGAAGAGTTTGGTTGGGAATCAAATTTTGATATTGAGGATATAGTTAAAGATGAAATTGCATTTCAGCAAAGCCAAAAGAAATAACTTGACAAACACAGCAATCGGAGTTACTATATAACTATGGATAAACTATATTACTCGTATGATGACATGGTATCTGACTGTAGGGTTATTGTTAGAGAAATGGCACATGATGGGTATATGCCCGATGTTATTATTGGACCTGGTAGAGGTGCATATCCTTTTGGTGTAATGCTAAGTCATTATTTTGAAGTTCCTTTTGAAGCATTTAGATGGCAGACAAGAGACGGAGCAATCGAAGATTCGGAGACTCTAAGACATATTTTGTCTAAATACAATAGTAAAACAGTTCTAGTTGTTGATGATATCAACGACACAGGAACTACATTGATTGGTATTAATGATGTAATAGAAAGCCATGCAAAGATAGATATGGAATCAGCACATCAAGACGTTACTTACTCTACACTTTTTGATAAAGAGTCTAGCCAGTTTAGTAATGTTGAATATACAGCAAATCGTGTATTACCTGATGAAGAAAGGTGGATAGTATTTCCGTATGAGGAATGGTGGAAGTGAGCAGTTTAGTAAGTTTACAGAATCATCTTAAAGTCTTAGAAGAAAGACACAGAGAGTTAGACAAAAAAATTGAAAACGACTATCAGCATCATATAGATGATACTGTATTAGCAAATGAGAAAGTTGAGAAACTTAATCTAAAGAGAGAAATAGAAGAATTAAAAAACAAAATTAAAGGACATCCACGTCCATAACTCGGAGAAACAGAATGGAAACTAGTAAGAAGATTAAAGAGAAACTGCAACAAGACGGTAAAAGGTTTTGGGCAGGTGATAACATTTCAGCATACTTGGATGAAGGAGATAAGCAAAAACTTATAGATGAGTTGGCTCCTAAGTTTGAGTCTGTATTAGAAGGACTTGTTATTGATATTGAGAACGACCCTAACAGTAATGACACAGGTAGACGTCTTGCTAAGATGTATATCAACGAACTAATGGCAGGTAGGTATGAGCCTATGCCTAAAGCAACTGCTTTCCCTAATGACAGTATAGATAGGTATGAAGGCATGTTAGTTGTGCGTAGTGAACTTACAAGTATGTGTTCACATCACCACCAGATTGTTAGAGGTGTAGCATACATTGGTATTATTGCCAGTGAGAAACTAATAGGTTTAAGTAAATACACTAGAATAGCACAATGGTGTGCTATGCGTGGCACATTACAAGAAGAACTTGCTAATGACATTGCTAGAGAGATTCAGAAAGCCACAGGTGCAGAACACTTAGGCATTTATATACAAGCAACACATGGTTGCGTAGAGAACAGAGGTGTTAAAGCACATAGCAGTCTTACACAAACTACTGTTCTTAAAGGAGCATTTAAAGATGATCCTAGCACTAAGAAAGAGTTTATGGATAATGTGAAACTACAACAATCATATGCGTGTGATAGATAATGATAGAAACTAGAAATGCAACTAATACACTAGTCCTTAGTAGGTCAGGTGTAAACATTTGGAATATTGCTGATATGCTTTTACAAAAGAAATCATTTGAATTCCTAAGTAGCAGGTTTCCTATTAACAAAGATGAAATATTTGCAGTAATAGATTGTGTTGCAGATATAAAATCTAAACATGTAGAAGGAGATATAGAGTTTAGAGATATTGGTGAGGAAGGTATAATTACTTTAGAAACAATCAGTATCAGCGAAGGTATGTATTTTAATATAATTAACTTTGCAAGAATTTGGTATCCTCATACAGACAATTTAAACTTTTTATATGAGAAGGGATTATCATACCTTCTAATTGAAGTATTTACAGATATAAATAATAATGTAACTACATTTCATGATAGTGATATACATGATATAATTTACCATGCAGTCATTTTTGCAGTTGGTCCAATTACAGATGCAAACTTTGTTTTAAACGGTTTGCCAGTAGAAGAATATAATGAATTAAAATATGAAGCAACCTAAATTAAGATACAGCGAAGCATTTTATAGTGTGCAAGGAGAAGGCAGATTTGTCGGTGTGCCTAGTGTATTTTTACGAACTTTTGGTTGCAACTTTGAATGTGCAGGCTTTGGACAAGAGCGAGGTAACTTAATTGCAACAGATGAAATGCCTTATGTTACAGACCCTAAAGCAGACAAGAACCACCCAGATGCTTACAAAAGCATAGAAGATTTACCAGTCACTCCAATAGGATGTGATTCCAGTGCCAGTTGGGCAATGAAGTATAAACATCTACAGATGACAAAAACTGTAGACGAAGTGGTTGATCACATCACTTCGCTTCTTCCAAAGGGCACCTTTACTGGCCGACACGGTGAAGACATACACTTGGTGATCACAGGTGGTGAACCGCTACTAGGGTGGCAACGTGTTTGGCCAGCACTTATTGATGTATTACATCATGATTATGGATTGCTAAATGTTACATTTGAAACTAATGGTAGTAAATCCTGTGATGATAATATGATTGAATACTTTAACAATGAAGGTAAGCATGTTCACGTAACTTGGTCAACCTCACCTAAACTATCAATTAGTGCTGAAACAAGAGAGGATACACTTATACCTGAATGTTTACTAAGCATGAATAAAGTTACAAACAGTTTTTTATATAATAAGTTTGTTGTAAGAGATATGATAGACTTTGATGAAGTAGATGAATATGTTGATGCATACAAAAAAGCAGGAGTTATACTAGACTCAGTATTTTGTATGCCAGAAGGTGCAACGTTTGAGCAACAAGCACTAACAGAAAAAGATGTTGCTGAGGCTTGTATGCTTACAGGATACAAGTTTAGTCCAAGATTACACATTCAATTATTTGGTAATGCTTGGGGAACTTAAGGAGAAAATTATGAATAAAATTAAAATAGATTTTAAAAGTCCATGGACAATGCTTTTTGCATTATGTATGGGTGTAGCACTTATGACTAGTTTAGCATTTGCTGACGAAGAACCTGTTGGTTATACGGAGGATGGACTTCCAGTTTACATGGAAGACTTGCCTGTTGAAGCACGACAGGAAATATTGGAAAAACATATGGCAGAGGCCGATGCACTTTTAGAAGAGGCAAAGCAAGAAAATGAACTATCTCAAGAGTTGAGTGTAGATAGACTCTTAGAAATTGATATCAAAAATATTATGAAAGTAAATGTAAACGTTCTTAATATTAATACTGCAGAACTTTATTTAGATGATAAAGTTTATACAGTAATAGTTGATTGTAAGTTAACCGAAATAGATAACTTTCAATGGCAAACAATGGGTGACGGCAAACTTAACATTGGAGACTTTGCAATAGTAAGACGTAACCCTTTTACATATTTTGATAATCCTAATTTAGAATTAACTAAAGAACAAATCGAAGCAAAGTTAAAAGATTGGGATATGGATCAAAGGGTCTGCTTTATTAAGGCATTACAAAAAGCAGGTAATATAGAAACTCCTGACGTAGTAGGAAAATTAAATATAAGAGGATAATATGGCACTATATAAAGCAAGAACATCTGCAATTACACCAACTAGAAAAGCATCTAGTATTGGTCAAGGTGGCAGAGGTAGAAGTGTAAAGATTGCAATGTCTACAATGAACAAAGCAAAGAAAAGGTCTCATAAGAGATATAGAGGACAAGGCAGATGATTCACAAGTTTGTTGAACGTGGCATTTTTGTTCATAAAGGACATGCTGTTAGATTTACAATACTTGAAGATGATACTGTTAGAGTTGAAGAAAAGTTTGGAGAAACACAGGCAATACCAAAAAGAATTGATATAGATGAAGCGATTGAATATCAAGATCAATTAAAGGAGATAGGATATGGCAAAGAAGACTAAATTACCATTCAGTATGATGCCTGCTAGTTGGGGACTTAAAGGTAAGTCTCGAGCAGTAGCAGAAGCAGAATACTATTATGATGGTGAAGAACTAGAAAAAGCACTTGCGGCCATTGATGCTAATACTGAAGAAGAGAAGTCAGTTGCAGAAATAGAAATTGATGTAAAGAACGGCAAAATAAGTCAGTCAGAAGCAGATAAAAAAATAGCAGGTTTAAAACAGGAACCTTGGGTTAATGTAAATAAGATGGGTATAGACCCAGAGAATGCAAAAGCAGGGTTTATAGAATTAGATTGGAATGATCATTTTGTTGCAATGCTACATGATAACGGTTACACAGGAACTGGTGACGAAGATGTAGTAAACAAATGGTTTAATGATGTGTGCAGAACTGTATTAATACAGGAACGTGCAGATTTAGATTATGGACTACAAGAAGGACAGAGAGAAGATGTCGTCAGATCAAGTGAACTCGACAGAGACCAAGACGAAGATTAAACTAGCAGAAATATCTGCTAAGATAGATCAGTTAGTTGCAGATGAATGCAAAGAATTAACGTTTGAAGAAATCAACCACATACTAGATAATTACGAAAAATATCTAACGTATGACCTCAAAAGAAATTTTACAGAATTACGTGAAAAGAACTTGAAAGAATCTCCTTTTGATGCTATAATAAATGATAACTTAGGAATATGATATGGAAAAGAAAACTTTTATACTTGTAGACTCTCTTAATATGTTCTTCCGTGCGAAGCATGTAGGTGGAGGTAAAGATATTGATATGCGTGTTGGTATGGCTATGCACATTATGTTTAATAGTGTTAAGAAAGCATGGCGTGATTTTGATGGCTCACATGTGGTATTTTGTTTAGAAGGTAGAAGTTGGCGTAAAGACTTTTATGCTCCATATAAAGCAAATAGAAAAGTTACAAGAGACAAACGTAGTCCACGTGAAATGGAAGATGATGAGTTGTTCTTCGAAGCATACAACGACTTTGTTGAATATTTGGATACTAAAACTAATTGTAGTGTTATACAACAGCCTAATGCAGAAGCAGATGACTTAATTGCTACTTGGATACAAGAACATCCACAAGATGATCATATTATTATAAGCACAGACAGTGACTTCTATCAATTACTAGCACCTAATGTAATACAGTTCAACGGCACTACTGATCAAATAGTTAGCCTAGAAGGCTTTAAGAGTGCTAAGACAGGTGAGTATGTAATAGATAAAAAGACAGGTGAACCTAAGAAAGCAATAGACCCAGAGTTTGTATTGTTTGAGAAGTGTGTTAGAGGTGACAGCAGTGACAATGTGTTTAGTGCTTACCCTGGTGCTAGACTTAAAGGCAGTAAGAACAAAACTGGTATCACAGAAGCATTTAACGACCGTGTAACAGGCGGTTTTGATTATAATAACTTCATGTTACAACGTTGGGTTGATCATGAAGAGCAAGAGCATAGAGTTGTAGATGACTTCGAACGTAATAGAATCCTTATAGACCTAACTGCTCAACCTGATGAAGTAAAAGCAGAATGTAAAGCAAGGATTAATGAAGCAGTAAGCAAAGAGCCTGTTTCACAAGTTGGTATACACTTTATGAAGTTTTGCTCTAAGTGGAACTTACAACGTATGAGTAATACACCAAATGATTATGCAGAGTTTTTGAATGGACAGATTTGATAAAGCCATCAAAAGAATTAAGGGGGAGTGGCCCAAAGACCCGATACCATGGATCTTTACTACTCCAGATAATGGAAAGACAGTATTCAGAGCAATGAGAAGCGATATATGTCCAGAAGAGTTTAAAGACTCACATGGACAACCAATTAAGCAAATATGCTCAGTAAACGGAGAACAAGTTGCTCGAGATGAGGACTATGGAACACAGGAGACACAATATGGCAAAGCCTAAAAAACAAACTAAACTACAACAAATCACAGAAGAAGCATGGTTAGTAACTAAAGGTGATAAGAAGATCGGAATACTAAATGAAGATGTTCAAGGTAGATACTTTTATATCACAGGAAAGTCAGTTAAACTGTTTGATGACGAACAAGAGACTACTAAGTTCTTTGGTAACGTTAATTTGTTTACAGAAACAATTAATGAGCCCACAAGCAAAAAAGATGCTCTTTATATTAAAGGTCATTTAATTGAGTATGAAGAAGCAATACCAATTGAAGTAAATGACGACAGATACTGTGAACACATTCCTTTGTATTTAAAGACAGAAAGTAGTGATGTATTATATGCCGCAGGTTGGTATGCTATTAACTTTGATAAAGCATGGAAACATGGGCATGGTCCGAAACTACAAACACTAGAAACATATGGATTTAAAGGTCCATGGAAAACAGAAATGGAATGTAGGAAAGAACTTAAACGCCTTAATAAAGAGAAAAGACTAGATGAGCAAGTTTAATGAACTTGTTAGTCACATAGCAAATCTTAAAAAATCTAACGTAAAACAAGCAACATTAGATGTTGAGTTTTTACACGAAGCACTAAGCGAAATAAGTCCACCATTAGATAGCAAAGACCATGTGATGGCCACTGCAAGGGTAGAGGTTGATGGTGGCAAATTTGGAAAAGAATGACATCAGAATACGAACTACCAGAGGACTGTGGTTACAATAAAGTTTACCATAACCAGTGGAGAACTGGACAATATGGTATTGGTATGGGAACCATTCAAAAAATTAGCAAAATAGCAAAAGGTAGGTGGGGTTGGTATTTTCAACCTAATGCAAATATGAACTATAATTCAGAGAAGTGGTTTGAGAACCAAGAGTGCATTATTACATTTGAAGATAAATGGGATTGTGCCCAAGTGGTATTACAAGTTGAAGATGTATAAAGCATTATTAACAGGCGGGTGTAGTTTTAGTGACGATAGTTATGCTCTACACACATGGAATACTTACCTTGAAGATATGTATGATGATGTTTATCATACTGGAAAAGACGGTGCAGGTAATCAGTATATATTTAGACTTGTTACTAAGAAGTTACTTGATTTAAGAAAAGAGATCCCTTGGAATTGTCAAATAGATGTTGTAGTGCTATGGAGCGGCATTTCTAGAAAATGTATTGTTACTAACGATAGACAGCATCTTAATCAAAATATAATGATAGACGAGGCAATTAAATTTACTGAGAATCTTAAAGAGGAGCAACCAGATGCTTATCAAGAAGCAAAAAGTATGGGAGATGTAGATATTGTTTTAGAATCAAATGGCGGGCAACATCATGATCTTGACGGTAATGTAATAGCACCAGAAAAGTATGCCTATTCATTCCTTGTGCCTAGTTTAAGAACCAAAGTAATAGAAGAATATTATGCAAAATATACAAACATTATAGAGGATTGGGAAAGAACATCTGTTGATATACTTAACTTACAAGAAATATGCAAGGCCAATAATGCTGAATTTTATTGGGGACACATACATGAACATTATAATGAAGTATATACAAAAAGAATAAAGAAAAAATACAACCATATTGCTTGGGCACATGATAAATTAGATCATTCACAATGCTTTTGCCCACAAGGAATGAATGCTTGGGTTGATAAAAATTTTACAAAAGAAAAAGGATATATCGACGATTGGCATCCTAGTGAACGAGCACATAAGCATTTTACAAAGTCAATAATTAAACCATTTTTAAATAATAAATTATAAATATAGTTATGATAGTAGAAATATATAGCAAACCGGCATGTCCTTTTTGTGTTCAAGCAAAGAACCTTGCAGAACAAAAAGGTTATGAATATACTTACAAAATGTTAGATGAAGACTTCACAAGAGAAGAGTTGTTTGAAACTTTTCCAGGTGCTAGAACTTTCCCACAAATCATAGTAGATGGCGAAAAAATTGGCGGATTTACGGACTTCAAAGCAATGGTCGACTCACTGGATTAACAGATGTTTTAATCACTGAAAAGTGATAAATATATGTGTATAGGAGACATACACATGAGCAGACCAAAACCAAAGATACTACTAGAAGTAGTAAACAAAACAACATACAAGTCCGAACAAGTCTTAAGTGCGGACGCAATTTATAGTGTGTTTTTCGAAGGGAAACCTATAAACCTTAGAATTTTAAATACACTTGTAAGTTACCCAGGACCCAAATATAAGAAAGTTTCTTTTTCTAATCCTGGACATGCTTTTAACCTTGCTGAAAGACTAAATGATGTTTTTTCATCAGATGAATTTAAAGTTATTAAATTAACACAAGGTGAAGAAGTAATAGAAGATGATCTCAAAGAATGAACCTATACAATATCAAATTATCCAATGGTTAGACCAACGCCTAACTAAAAATATTAAAGACTATACGAATTGCAACATTGAAGATAAGTGTGCAAGATTATTTTCAAATTTTAGACTAGAACAAAATAAACCTACAGGTATAAAACTTACTAGGTTTGGTAACAGTTTATTAGGTCGACACTTTGACAAATACGATCACGAGAATGATTGTTTGTTAAGCGGTAAAGTGTTGCTCAAACTAGACGAAGCAATGGTATGGCCATACTTTGTAAATAAGAAAAAAGTTGTGTTTTACAGTCAAGAAGATAGTGCATGGTTCAGATTAAATGGCTCTAAATTAGAAAGTTACATAGATATAATATAATGTTTGAGTATAAAGAAAACTTCTTAACACCAGAAATAATTGCCGAATTCGACAAGTATTGTGATTTAAGTGTGTCAGATATGTCATCTGACGATGCTTGGAATCCTAGATTTACAAAGTATAATGATAATGTAGAATGCTTTACACAGAATCCAACAGATAATGAACTTTGGTTATTGAGAGATGATATCTATAACAATTTAAATAATCCGCTATATCAAAACAAACATGTAAGAAACATGTGTGTTGCAATACAAAAATATCCTCAAGGAGCAGTATTACAAGCACACAAAGATAGGAGTGTTGGTTCTGTTACTATATTTTTAAATAAAGAATGGGACATTAATGATGGCGGAATGTTTCACTGGATAGATGACGATGCAAAAGGTAATGGTTATTGTGTATTACCTAAATACAATAGTGCTATTATAAAAATGCCAAACGATACTAATACTAATGAACTAGGACAAGACCATTGGGTTACAGAAATACTAGGTGAGAAACCAAGATCAGTTATCCAAATGTTTATATGGGGACATGGTGATCCAAGCAATACTTTAGGGGAAGAACCTAATGATTAGGGTGGTAGAGGGCGTCTTAGACGTCGTATATGCAACAGAACTTTACAATAAGTTAATTGACCTACCTGATCAAAGAACAAGTTTAGATACATGGAAGGACTATTTAACACATTCTAAAAAAGCACCTGCAATACTACTAAATGACTTAGATACCGTTGATCAAGATAAAGTATTAAGTGTTCTAAAAGAGCATTTTGGAGACTTTAACAATGCTTACCTAACTGTCCAAAGATGGGAAAAAGGATGCTATATACCCTGGCATAACGATCAAAAGTATGACTTTAGTGCAACAATATATCTAAATCCTGAATGGACATACGATGATGGAGGGCAGTTTGTATATACAGAAGGTGACGACTACTATGGTGTTAACCACTCATATACACCACAATTCAATTCAGCAGTTTTACTAGAAGGAGGCCATTTTCATTGTGTTGCTCCTATAAGTTCCAATGATAAAACTCGCATCACAATACAATTTTTTGGCTACAAAGGTTGACAAAATACTTTAAGATGCTATTATATATAAACTAATACGGAATTAGGAGTATATATGAGTGGTATAGTAAATAGTTCACAATTTCAATTTACTTGGAGTGACGATAATACAGTTAATCAAAACTTTACAGAATGGTATATTCTAAACTGTGAAGAAAGATCAGCATACAGCGAACCAATGCTAGAAAAAGACCAAGCAATCAAAATATTTGAAGATATGTATGATGTTTCGGTTGACAAATCCTAAATTGGTGCTATTATATATACATAGTTAGGTAAAAAGTTAGGAGTAACATTTATGGAAACATTACAAATAAGACCAGCAGAAGTCAAACCAATCACTCTGCGTGCCATGAAGGCAAAAAGACCAATCTTTATCTGGGGAGCACCAGGTATTGGTAAGTCAGAATTGGTGCAAGGTATTGTAGACTCAGGAGAGTTAGGCAATGCTATTATGATAGACATGCGTTTAGCATTAATGGAGCCAACAGATTTACGTGGTTATCCTTTTAGAAATCCAGAAACAAATCAAATGGAGTGGGCACCAGCGGCAGATCTTCCTACACAGGAAATGGCTGATGCATATGACACTATTGTTTTGTTTTTAGACGAATTGAATTCAGCACCACCAAGTGTGCAGGCCGCGGCTTACCAATTAGTTCTTAATAACAAAATTGGTCAGTATCAACTTCCTGACAATGTAAGAATTGTTGCGGCAGGTAATAGAGAGACTGATAGAGGTGTTACATTTAGAATGCCTAGTCCTTTAGCAAATAGATTTAGACACATTAACATGGATGTGAACTTTGAAGATTGGCAACAATGGGCAATCAACAATGACGTTCACCCTGATGTTATTGGTTACCTGAGTTTTGCGAAGCAGGACTTGTTTAACTTCGATCCGAAGACAAGTTCACAAGCATTCGCAACTCCTAGGTCATGGACATTTACTTCAGACATTCTTAAAGTAGATGGCTTTGAAGGAGCATCGGCTAGAGAGCAAAAGGCAGAAATTGCTGGTGCTATTGGTGAAGGCATGGCAATCAAGTTCATTGAACACAGAAAGATTGCTAGTAACTTACCTAACCCTTCAGACGTAATTGACGGCAAAGTTAAAACACTTGACAATAAGATATCAGAAGAGATATCTGCAAAATACAGTTTAGTTGTAAGTATTGCTTATGAACTCAATGACATCTACAAAGACACAGGTGTTGATGAGAAGTTTGCTAAAATGCTTAACAATACTGTAAGGTTTAGTTTTGATAACTTTGAGCCTGAAATGGTAGTGTTCTTGTTCAAGACTATAATGAAAGATTATAAGATTACATTCAATGTCAGAACTACACTTGATAAAGATCTCAAAGACACATTTTCAGAGAGGTATGTAAAGTATATCACCTAAGGGGGTTGGTTAACGGTTAAAATCCTTGTGCCCTACCTATGTTACTCCCTACCTAAGCACAAGGTGAGTGCCCTGGAAACAGGGCACTTTTTTTTAGTTTAATAAAAGAAGGAAACACAAAGTGGATTATCATGATTACACTTTAACAATAAACTCAAAAACAATTGAGTTAGATTCAGAAATTACAATTCAACAATTAAAACAACGTCATGGACTTTATCCTGGCGACGAGTTTGTTATGGTTGTTTTGAAGGGAAAGGTTTGTTTGGTTAAATCGGATAAACCACCCGGACCTGGTTGGTTCAAATAATATCTCCTCGTAGTTCAACTGGATAGAACATCGGCCTTCTAAGCCGAGGGTTGCAGGTTCGAGTCCTGCCGAGGAGGCCAATAATAATGCCCTCTTTGAGAGGGCACTAAATTAAACTTCTGGTTGATTAGGTTCTGCTGGTGCTTCTGCTTCTGCTTCTGCATGGGCCTCTTGTAGAGGACTCATGTTTTCTTCAACTGCTGGTGCTTCTGCTGGTGCATCAATTGGTGTATCAACTGGAGCATCTACTGGTGCTTCAACTGGTGCTTCAACTGGTGCTTCTGCTGGTGCCTGATCTACTGGTGCTTCTTCATAATGAACTTCATCATGCTCTGGCATAGGTGCTGATTCTACATGTTCTACATGCATATCATCTGCTGGGTAGCAATTTGGATCTTCTTGAGCCATTGTGCATGGAACGTATGCCCATGTCATTGCTTCTTGTTCTGCCTTTGCTTCTGAGTGAGCCTGTAGTTCTAACATCATGTCTCTTGCACTCTTTCTTTTATCGAGTTCAAGACCTAATGCACGACCTTCCAGTTCCATCATGTTCTTGACTTCTTTTTCCATAGAAGCCGCCTGATGTTGAAGATCTTCAACCATCTGGATCATTGATTCTGAATAATACATAATAATCTCCTGTTTGATATGTATAAGTATTTGTTATAGTTGGGATTATTTTGTGTGATGTGAACCCATTATCTGTGTTCTGTAGCATTATTTATCTTAAAATACGGTTGACACATACCCTTTAGATGCTATAATATATATATTAGTTAGGAAATTAGGTAACAATATGTCAGATACTTTACAGGCAAGAAAAGAAACAGCACAAGATAGAGTTGCAAAACCTATCACAGAAATACCAGAAACGACTCTTACAAATCAACAGATTGAAGATCGTCTTATAAAAGCAAGAATTGAAATGCTTATGTCAGCACCTTTCTTTGGTAATCTTGCAACAAGACTTAAATTAAAAGATGCTACTGATTGGTGTCCAACTGCCGCAACTGATGGCAAATACTTTTATTACAATAGACATTTCGTTGCCGCACTAAGCGACGGTGAAGTTGTTTTCTTAATGGGGCATGAAATATTACATTGTGTGTATGATCATTTTGATGTAGATCGTAGAGGTGATAGAGATCCTAGACTTTGGAATATAGCAAATGACTATGTTATTAATGCAGACTTAATTGATGCTAACATAGGCGAGCAGATTAAGTTAGTTGAGATTTGCTTTGATTGGAAATACAGAGGTCAAGTATCAGAAGAGATATACGACGACTTATTTAAACAGGCTGAAGAAGAAGGCCGTGTTATTAATGTTGAGCCTCTAGACATACACTTAGATAGAACAGAAGGGGATGATGAGGGTGCAGGTGAGAATGAAGGCGAGGGCAATACAGAAGGAGAGTCTGGTCCTGCAAAATATACTGCTGATGAAAAAGAAAAAATACAGAATGAGTTTCAGAATGCTGTAATGCAATCAGCCAAGGCGGCAGGTGCTGGTAACTTACCAGGTGGTGTTAAAAGAATGTTAGACAAACTTCTTAACCCTACACTAGACTGGCGTGAACTACTTGCTATGCAAATCCAAAGCACTATTAGAAGTGACTACACATATCAAACACCAAGTCGTAAAGGACAAGACAGTGGTTTCTACTTACCAGGTATGGACAGAGAAACAACTATTGATATTGTTGCGGCACTTGATATGTCAGGTTCTATTATGGACGAAATGGCAATGGACTTCTTAAGTGAGTTCAAAGGCATTATGGACCAATACACAGACTTTAACATTCACCTTGTATGCTTTGATACAGAAATTCATAACCCACAAGTGTTCACACAGAACAATATGGAAGAGTTTATGGATTACGAACTAGGCGGAGGCGGAGGCACAGACTTTGATTGTGTTTACAACTGGATGAAAGAAGAAGGTATTCAACCTAAGAAGTTGGTTATGTTTACAGATGGTTACCCTTGGGATAGTTGGGGCGATGAGTCTTACTGTGATGCATTGTTTATTGTGCATGGTGGAGGCTACGGCGGACGTTCACCAGAAGCACCATTTGGCATAACTGTTCCTTATACAAGGGAAGAGTCAGGCTTACAAGGATGATATCAATATCAACTAATAAGATCCTCACAAAAGATCAAATTAACTTAATGCATGGTAATGATACCTACATGAAGATGCTTAAGAATAAGATTACTGTAGATGATTTTAAGATAGAAGATAAACTAGTTGATCAGTTATACGAGCCGTTGTATCATACACAAGGCTTTGTGTATTACGAAATGTCAAATACATTCGGACATGGAACATTAGAGATACTGTTTGAGAGTGCATTGGATATGGAAAACTATCGAATAAACTTAGAAGTTGAATTAGGTTTAGATCAAATAGCAAAATAATTAACCATTTTTTTACAACACTTATTAAAACATCTGTTAAATAGTAGTGTTAAATTTAAAAGGAGGCCAAAGTGGCAAAACAAGATAACGTAAAAGAAGAAGCAGTTGCTGAAGCACCTGCTGTAAACGAAGAGGCAATGAGTGGAGAAAACGTTCCTGAGAGTATCGGACTTAATGAATTGGCCGTTCTAGCACAGGTTGTTGACCTCGCAACTCAAAGAGGTGCCTTTAGGGCAAATGAACTTACCCAAGTGGGCCAAGTTTATGATAAATTAAATGCTTTTCTAACATTTATTAGAGAGCAACAAGAAGCGAATGCAGAATCTGAAGGCGAAGCAGAATCTGAATCAGCAGGAGAATAAGATGGCAGATGTAATGAAACATGTCGGCAAAGTAGGTGAGAAGCCAGTTGTCGTAGTATATAGAGAAGTTCCTAATGAACCAGAAAATGCTTTAGTAGTTGAGACTGGGTCACTAGATCCAGAACAGCATGACGCATTAATGAATGTTGTGCAAAGTGCTGAAGCACAAGAAAGCAATAACATTAGTGAAGTATTACATAGAAGAACTTTCCCAGATGGTTCTAACATGTTAACCGCTATGCATTATGCAAAGAAAATTAACAAAGTTGCAACTAACTTAGTATCACTAACACCTACACCACAACAAAGTGTATCGTTAGATGAAGTTAATGCAGAGATTAGAAAAATTGAAGCAGGCAGTAATCCACCTCTAAACACAGAAGTAGATCCAAATGCTGTATCAGTTGAATCAGATCCAATGTTAGCAGAGGCTGGACAAACAGAAGTAGCAAGTAGTGATGACCCTACGGAAGTAGCAAAAGGTATATTGCAACAGGCTCAGATTATGGAAGATGATGTTAAGGCTATGCAGGCAGATATCGATCAAAAGAAAGCAGAAGCATACGCATTGGCACCAGAACTTACACCTAAGAAAGGTCCAGGCAGACCAAAAAAAGTAGTCTAAGTAAAGGACCAGTATGTCCAACAAAGAAACCAAGATAGTAGTCTTGGGAAAGTCCACTGGTGTGGCTAAGGACTCCAAAAGAAGAGAGATCCTTAGGGACATGAATGCCTCAGACGTTCCAGTAGAATTCATAGAGATAATTAAAGTATATACTTCCGATGGAAAAATTATACCATTTGAGGTTACTGACTTAATAGATGCATTTTCACTAGACGACCTTAGAGACTTTTTACAAGAACGCAAGATTAATGATAGGGTAGATTTAGTTGAGATCTACCTTAATTTAGATTTAGTGTTTACTAATTTAGAGTCTACAACCAACACAATATTCAAAAAACATTTCAAAGATTAGCCTAAATACTGGTTGACAACTCTCCCTTTGATGCTATACTATATGTATAGTTTAAATAAAAAGGTAGGAGAGTTTATGAATAACATTAACGAAATTAAAAGTGCAATCCAAAGGGGTGCTTTTTCTCATGATGAACTTAGTTCATTAATTGCATTTACTAGAAGCACAATGACTCAACAGGCTAAGGCTTCTATTAATGTTGGTGATCATGTATATGTGATCCAAAAGACTAAAAGAACTTTAGGCAAAGTTGTTAAAGTCAACATCAAGAAGGCTATCGTTAATTTACCGCAAGGTCGTTATAGTGTTCCTCTTTCGATGTTAGAGGTTGCTTAATGATTGACATTCTGCAAGAAGTTACAGACTGGGGGAAATACAAGGTAAACAATGGAGTTTACCATGTAAGTTCCTCAGGTAAACTTGTAGGATATCAGGTTAATAAGGATGCAGAACTGCAAGTCCTTAAAGTGCCTAGCACACAATTCAGTAAAGCAAGACGTAAGTTTGTTAAAATTGGCGAAAGAGCAGAAGAACTAGGAAGTCATATTAAAAAGATTATGGGTTCTAAAGGTAATGTGTATCTATTAGATACAGAAAAAATGACCTGCACTTGTCCAGGATATACTTTTAGGGGAACCTGTAAACATGTTAAAGAAATTATTTGATTTACTTTTTATTCTTTTAATTATATTAGGCCTATCAGGTTTAGTTGGTTGTGCTAGTGGAGGAGGTAGTGCTGGACTAGTTCAAACTACAAATACAACACCAACACCCACACCCACAACAACACAACCTTATCAAACAATAGATGCATTTGGATACACATATGATACTATGCATGGAGATATAACAGTAACTTATAGTAGCGGTAGTTATCTAGATGATAGTAACTTCCCAAAAACAGACAAATACAAGATTGCTGACTATGGCTTCTTTCAAATTACCACCCAAGGTAGGCATGACGGAATGAGTAGAAATCCGCAGGAAACACAAGACGCAGGCCCTTTTTCAAATGCTGGCGTTGTTCACAGAGCGGACCTCAACGGAGATGGCCACCAGGACTTTTACTATGAAGGGTTTTTTGAAGGCGACAGAGATGATATGCCTCGTTCATATTTACATGCATTTTTAAATGATGGCAATGGGCACTTTGTTTATAGTCCAGAACTGTTTGCAGGAGGCACATCACCTTGTATTAATTATGATGACTTAGATTATAAAACAGACCCTAGTCATGAATGTGGGTATGTAAGACACTTACAGAGAAGCCTAGTTGCAGACTTTAATGGCGATGGTATAGATGACTTCTTTAAGTCTAGTATATTGCATTTAAGCAATAACGGTATATTAGAAAACAAAGGCCAAAGCAATTTGCCAGACTGGATGTTTGCTATAGACAATGATCCTAACAGTCAAAACGGTGCATACTCACATGATATTGTTGCAGGTGATATAGACAACGACGGTGACTTAGATGTATTTGGAAATTGGCATCATAATGATGATAATACTCCTGTTGGTATGGGTGTTATACTAAATGATGGTTCAGGTAACTTTAGCAATACTAATTGGAACTTTTATAAAATGCCTGCACCTTATGAAGTAGGTGCTTCAGAAATGCTTTGGAATACAACTGCCGCTATTGGTGACTTTGATAATGATGGTTATGTTGATGTTTCAGTCGGTTGGTTCAACCCTGGACAAGCAAAAGCATATGGTTTTGCTGAAACATTTGAGAATAGTGCTGGTGCAGTATTTTGGAATGACGGAAACATGGACTGGTCTAAAGTATGGACTGAACTACCTAGCAATTACTTTGGTGCAAATGGTAATGCTAACGATATGGAAACTTTAGATATCAACAATGATGGGTATCTAGACATTGTGCTGGCATCAACTAAGCATGAGCCATACTATAATGGTAGAGTTATACAACTGTTTCTTAATAACGGTGATGGCACATTTACAGATGTATCAGAACAATATGGTTCCATAACAAAATATGTGGATGGCTCAGGTGATTGGTGGAACGGAGAAGGCTCGTTACATATATTAGACTTTGATGCTGATGGCGACTTAGATATAGTTGATAGTGTTAATGGAACTTATGTTTTAATTAACAATGGTGGTTCTTTTGAACTATACGATAACTTTCCTGACCAAGGAGAGTGTGGTGGTTGTAGATACTATCCTATAGAGATAGACGGTAAATGGCAGTATGACTTCATTGGATACACACAAGAAAGCACATATGATACACATACTTCAACGTTCTTTCAAGTATTAGACCCACCTATGGTAGAAATGATGCATGATATCACAACAAAACCTTTAGGATATGCAGACAGTATTTTTAGAAGCACAATGCTACTTAACGATTTGAGAAATCAAACTAAAGGTAATAATCTTTTTGGTAAAATAGTAGATGATACTAATATGATAGGTTACAGTCATAGTGGCCAAAGAGGAATAGGTATATTTGTTGCTGACTTTTCTGGAACTAATGAAGGTATTGTATTAGGCTTAGATTGGGAAATGTTTAATTCTCATGTAGGAATAAGTTACAGCACAAATAATTTTGTTGGATACAACAAGACTAAATGGTATGGCACTGGTAAAGCAGACTTAGAAACAGAATCCTTTAATCTGTTTGGAGAATTTACACATAAGTTTACAGATACATTGTTTGCTAAAGTAGGTGCTACAGTAAGCATAAGTGATGTTAAAGCATTTACAGAACAGGATAGTGCGTTTAACGTGCATGTAAATGAATTTGATATGACTGTGGGCAGTTTGTTTGCAGATATAAGTAAAGGATTCTCAACAAGCATAGGAACTACATTTTTAACATTAGGTGCTGAATACTATGAAACTAGAGAAGTTGATATACTTTTTTCAAACAATCCTAATCTCAATAATAGTGATTTAAATTATACCCACAAAGAAGATTTATATGTAGGTAAATTTAGTTTTTATCACACATTTAATCATTTATACTTCAGTGCAGAATTAGATACTGAAGGAAGAGAAATATATCAATTAGGTTTTAGACTAAACCTTTAAATTTTGGAATAGCAACTTCAGTTGCCCATTTTTCCTGTGCCCAACCACTTAGATGATGACAGTTATCGTGGTCTGGTTGGTCTGCAGAATTACTGCCAAGTCTTTCATTATCCCATTGTAAAGCAAAAGCAATACCTGGGTTCAATAGATTTGCTTCCGGAACAAAAGACCAATCATTGTATAACTCGTCAAATACATTACGTTCATGCTTTTCATGTTCCCACTCTTCATCATTAGATATTTGAACACTTTGCATATAATTAAATGTGTTAGGTGCAAATAAGAACTTTACATTATGTCTTTGCATTTTACTTACGGCACTCTCCATTAGAAAATATTGTTTATGTGCTTCTAAGTCATCATCGTATAAATTTAAGTAATATTGTCTGAATGCGTAGAACTGCTCTTTGTTCATATGCCAATGTAGTTCAGGCCATTCTTCATTTGCTTCTTCATATGTTGACATAAGATTGCCAAATGTAACAAGACCTGTAATACTTTGTGCAATAATTGTAGGGTCAAAGTCAGGATCGTCTTTAGCAGGGTGGCAACGATCATTATCAAAAAACTTATCTACTGAATAATCTAATTGCTTTAATCCTAATGTAGGACTATATTTTTTACCTTTGTGATTCCAAACTACTCTACAAGCAGTAGTCCAATTAACAAGTATGTAGTCTGCTTTAAGCACGTCTATAGCATAATCTATCTGTAATCTTATACCAAAGTTGTCACAACCTACTCTCGCAATGTTATGATATTCCCAACCAAAGTGTTCTGCTATAAAATGCCCGTGTTCTGTTTTAGGAAAACTAGGGTCTCTACTGCTCCAACTACAACCACATACAACTAATCTCATACAAATATTTAGTTAAATAGTAGTATGGAAAAAGTGTTTATAGGAGACAACTATTATGCTATCGTAGAGTTACCATGGAATAAATCTCCAAATTTAGATCATATAAAAAACGATCTTAAAAGCGGAAAGGCAATGTTAGCAATATGGTTCTCAACTGAATCTATGTTTTATAAGCAAAAAGATTTTGTTTTGAACACAGAATACGACACATATGAAACTAATCCATTATATAGATCAGAACATGAGATGATTGCAAATCTGTTATTTAAATATAACTTAGATGAATATGTATTAATAGATAATAATCCATATAATGAAATCCGTTTTTCTAATAATTGTATTTATGTTCCGAACTATGCTCGTAAAAATTGGGAAGAATGTGATGCTAAGGAATCACGTGATGCTGTCTTTAGTAGTTTTAACAGAAGGCCTAGTAGGTCAAGACTTACAATAGTAGATCACATACATACAAAAGACTCTGTTTGGAGTTGTGGAGAGTTAGATGAATATCAAAAACATCAACTGCCCCAATTTAATCATTTAGATTTACCTAAAGTAGTCGACAAAGAGTTTACTCCGTTAGGCACTGGTATGGTTACACCTTATTGGCTATATCAAACAGCATACTTTCATATCATCAACGAAACTGACACATGGTATGATCCTAACTATCTATTTGTTACTGAAAAAACATATAATTGTATTAACAGTAGAACACCTTTTTTAATGGCAGGGCAACCTTACACACTTAGACATTTAAAAGAATTAGGCTTTAAAACTTTTTCTGATTACTGGGACGAAAGTTATGATGAAGAGTTATATACAACTAAACGTATAGATATGATTTGTAATTTAATAGATACAATAGAAAAAGATTATATGTCTCTATTTAATGAGGTGAAAGATATTTGTGAATACAATTACAACCATTTAAGAACTTTTGATTATAGTCTTGAAAGTAAACTATCTACTTTTGGCTTCAAGTAAGTATTAAAGTAATACTTTTGTGCCATGGGCGAGATGTGATAATTTAGACTAGCACCAGGATTTTTAGAATAATCAGTCCAGCCTTTAATTTCTTCGTCATGCTCTCTTAACATACTAGCAACACCTTGAACCCTGTTTACTCCCGGTATAAAGTCAAAAAGCCTTTCCCAATAGTGTGCGTTCTCTCCTTTGTCCTGTAAAAACAGTAATGTGTTTGGACTCATTAAGAATGGTATATTGTTTGTTTTAAGATCTAATACAGCACTTTTTAGATAATGTAACTGCTTGCCTAGTTCTAGTTTACTATCATACCAATACAGATAATACTTTTTAAAACTCTCAAACATTTCTTGTGTAATAGGTAAACCTTGCACATACATATCTGATGTTGAGAAGTCCTCCCAATTTAATTCGTCTAACATTGTTGTAATACTGTTAAATGCTAATGGAGGATTACAATCAACTACATGTTTTCTATTTACTATTTTGGTTGGATTTATAGTGTAGTCAAAATTTTCTATACTGAGTGTTGGATTGTATGAATTAGTTTTGTTGTGTTGCCATTCTATTCTAGTAGGAGTAGTCCAATTTATAATTACTAAATCAGCCTCCATGTTTATAGCAAAGTCTACTTGATTTCGTATTACAAAGTTACTCGCACCAACTGTTGCTAAGTTTAAATAAAATGATTCCTCATATTCTCTGGTAAGATACTCAGTAGTCATAGCACCAAACTCAGTGCCGGGCAGAGTATCGTCTCTACTGCTCCAACTACACCCGCATACTGCAACTTTCAACTGCTCTCTCCAACATTAGTCTTTTAAGTTTATCTTTACAGCCTAGACAATTACAAAGGCCTACTGTATTAACTAATTTTTCTATAGTATTCTTTTCTAGAATTCCTTTCACGTCATAATCTGACATACTTTCAACACATATCATGGTAACCACCTCTTCCTTGCCTTTTTAGTCATGTAGTCAAATGCTACATCTATTGCTGTTTCCCCTTCCGGTAAAAAGTAGAAAGGTATTTTTAAATCTGCAAATTGTTTTTCTATTGCTTCGTCTATGTCTAAACTTCCTTTTTCATCTTGTGCTCTACCATTTTGTATAAACACATCAGGTCGTCTAAGCATAAAGTTTATATTAACATATTTATTATAGCACTCTAAAGCAAGTTGATCAATAAGGTCACTATATAATGCTCCGTCATACAGTTCTCGGTATATGCCACTAAGCAATACAGGTGAGTCTGTAACTACATAGTCGACTTTGTCTACAAGTCTTAGTATCTTTCTATGCTGGTGTGCTAACATATATAATTGATCTTTTAGCATAGGAACATTGTCTTCCCATACGCATTCTTTTGCAAACTCGTTTACTAATTCAACACTATAACCTGCCATGTTCATTTTGTAATATAATCCTGCGGCCTTAGTGCTCTTACCAGAGCCTGGTCCTCCATAAAAATTTATTACCGTAGTCTTCATCTATTTAAATCCTATTTGCATATATCTTGTGTAAGCAGGTGTTTCCAATGTTCCAATATAAAGAATCTTAGTTAGAGGATATTTCTCCTGCATCTCTTTAACAGTATAGCATACATTTATGTGGCCGTCAAACTCTTCTTTGTTATTTGTTTGCATAACTATAAGTTGATCACTACCTGCTGTATCAAACCAATTTGTATCCATATGTTCGCAACTAGTATTAATTACCATACCTGGTGATACTGCAATCAGTTCGCCACCTGTTTCAAATTCCATATGGTTAGTGTCTAATAAACTTGCATCTGCAACAACTCCTTTAAACTTCCAATCGTTTGCAACATGTTTTTGATTAAACTTTTCTGCTAGTTCAATACTATTAGCATCTATATCAATACCATATATACGTTCTATTGGAATACTTTTTAATAAAGGTTCAACTATACTTCCTATCCAGCAACCAAGTAATACTGCTGTTGGATTTGTTCTTGCTGTATAGTGATACAGTTTATCTAATAACCAACTCTTACTTGCTAGTTGCCCTTTACTAAAAGCATCACGTGGATAGTTACTATTCATTATTGCTCTTTCAAAGTAACTAGGAGGGATTTGCATAAACCCATTGTCTATGTAATTTTCTACATCATTCCAAGTATCTAATTTAATGTTTTCCATAATTTTCTATAAAAGGTATAATTGCTTTAAAGGTATAATGTTCGTGCCCTAGGCTATCAGGGTGTAAACCATCATCGCCTATACAATGTGGATATCTTTGTGATACCCATTCATACATTCCTTGCTTTGTAATTCTGTTATCAGTTTCGTAAACTAACTTATACAAATGACTAGTAGTCCAATGATTTAATGTTTGCTCCTCACCGTATTTGTTTGGCTTGTCTACATCATTTTGCATTGTTGTCCAAAAATAATTGATATTATTTACAGCACAAAAGTTCTTAACATTTAACATATTCCATAATGTTTCTTCAACCATTCCTAGTAAACTTTTGTTAATATATAAATGATTTGCACATTGTAATTCTGTCCAATGATTTATAAAGTTCCAACCATAAATTGGTATTTGACGGTTCTCATTAAGTTCGTAATCTTTAAATTGTTCTGTATGATGTAAATGCCTAGGGTTATTATACTTGCGTTTTATTTCTTGTCGCATCATACTGCTATCTTCACTTAAAACTGCAAATCTATTAGGACCACTGTATTCAACAATACATGTAATGTCTTTGCCATCATATGTTTCTAGCATTTTGTTGCACCAGTAAATTGCTTTTCTACTAATTAGATCGTTTCCACAACTACCTATACCTGCATGGTGAGATACTTCAGGATTATATTTTTCCTCTATATGTATTGGCCATGTTTTTAGCGAGTTAGGTTGTCCAGGTTGGTAACTGCTAATCTCACTAAAACTGCAACCGCTAGTTACTAATGCTTTCATATTTCACTCCTAACCAGGTATAGTCATTAATTTTACTTAACTGTTCTAAATTATCTTTGTTTGCAAGTGCAAACTGATTCCCCTCTAGTGCTCCTCTTACTGCTTCTGCAGTAAAGTCCTCATCGCCCCTAGTGTTTAGCCAAGTTTTTAATCTTTCTTGACTTTCTGCATCTCCATTAAGTGTGAGTTTCACACACTCTCTGAATGCACTCCTCCAAGTGCTATATGCATCTGTGTTAAATTTAGTAACACAACTGACCTCTGGCATAGACTTAAATCTATTACTAAGACCAGTTGTGAAATCAATCCCCCAAGTGTTTGCGTCTTTAACCATTTCTGTTGGAAACAGTTTGACTCCTCCATAACCGTATTCCAATCCATTGATTGGATTACTACTTGCCCATACATGGACAACTTCTTCATCATATACATCTGGTATATAATCAAAATTAAAACTTTCTGTAACTTCTGCATCTGCATCTACTACCCAAAACATTTTAGTATCGCATTGTTCAGCACATGCCTTATGTGCCTCAAAAATACCTTCTACTCCTCTTACATGTTTTACTATTAAATCTTTTTGTTCTAGTATGCTTATATGCTCTTCAACTCGTTGTAAATCTTCTTTGTAACTTAATACGAAGATTTCATTAAGTATAGACTCTGAGCCTATTTGTTTAATATATTTGAGATTTCTAAATTTGTTTTGTCTAAGTGTATCTGATGTAACGTCTGAATAGTCTGCATCTGTTGGCCAAAGTCTAAGTCCACCATAAGCATGAACTTTGTTTGTTCTTGGATTTTCTTTTTGCCAAGTGTGTATCTTGTTTACATCTAATATATCAGGCATAAAGCCTTTATCAAGCACCTCTTGATTCACTTTAATATCTGGGTCTATAGTCCAAACAAAGGGTGTTTCTATATCCTTTATTGCGTTTATAAACTCATTACGTTCTAAACTTTGCAAATGAATAACGGGCCATTTAGGCCTTAGGCTTGCTATAGTATTTATTTGTTTTAAATTTTCAAAACTGTTGTTTGCTATTTCTTTATCTGTGTATTCTTTGTTTAGTGCAGATTTTGGTATTAATCTAATGTTTTTAAACTCGCCATCTTCGTCTGCGAACACATGAACATTCTTTTGATCCCATTGTGTAGGGTAATAATCAAACTTAAAATCCTCATGTATTTGTGTATATGCATCAACAATCCACAGCATATCGGTGCTAGATTGCCCTGCTAGACGCACATAGACGTCGTTTAAGCCGTGTTTGTAATCCTCAGGCTGTAAGTGATACACCGGATATTCTATTTGCTTACATGCAGGCTCGCGTATGTATTTAGGTCTTCCTGTTGTCTGTGCTACTTTAGGACACAATTGAATACCAGCATAATCGTATTGTCTACCAGTAATTGGATGCAATTTTTGCCATACATGGGTCTTTCCATGATCCCATATCTTAGGAACAAATGTAAAGTCAAAGGTATCTAATACCTCTACTTCAGGGGAAACTACCCAAAACCATGATGCTGTTGTTTCTTGTCTACCCTTCTCTTCTGAATCAAATATAGGAAATACTAATTGCTCTCCAAATGGTGTAGTATCGTGGATATTAAATCCTGCATCTTTATTATTAGATGGAACCCAATATATGCCTCCCATCTCTTTTGGATACTTATGTTCTAATTGTGCTCTTACTTGATATACATGAACTTGGTCTTTTTCATTGTTGTTCTGCCAAGGCACAAAGTCAAAGTCACTATCATCTAATATGTATTCTTCATCTACTAGCCAGCAATCTTCTGTTACTGCACTAAAGTCACTAGGATTAGTTACTCTATGTATAGGATATGTTTTAGCATTTAAAACTAATGGATCTTTGTGAATGACTTTTTCTTCTGTTGATTGTTGAGGATACCAATACAGTCCTCCCATTTCTTCTGGATACTTGTTTGTTAATTGATTATGTATGTGGAATACATGTATTTTATCTGTGTCAAAAGAATCTGGTGCCCACTTTATACTTTCGTCTATTCTATATGAACTATCTGCTACCCAACAACTGTGATCCTTATTAGGATTTACTGAAGAATCATCTTGGTAGTATATTGGATACTCTGGTATAGCATTTAGCATTTCACTATGTATAACTATATCACCATTCCAATCTACTGGCACCCATCTTAAACCACCCATGCTTTCTGGATACTTATGTCTCAGTTGATCTCCAATATGGAATGTGTGAATGCAGTTCTGTTGAAACAACGGTGGTGTCCATTCTATCTTTTGATTTAATTCGTATTCGCTATCTACTATCCAACAGTCTTGGAACACTTCTGTATATTCATCAACATTGTCTACTTTTACAACTGGGTAACTTCTATCGCTTGTTGGATTAGTTGCAACGTATTTAATTGTGTCTTTATTAAAGTTCTTAGGCACCAATTTAACACCGCCACATCTATTGTCACTTACGTTAGTTATACCTCTAGGATACTTATGTTCTAATTGATTAGGTATCTTAAATATCTGTATTGTTTTTTGATCGTGTCTACCAGGAACAAATTTAAATACATCGTTAAGTTCATGTTCGCTATCAACTAACCAAAACATTTTAGTTCTACTTTTTCTAGCAGGTGCTTCATAGTCATTAATATTGTCTGTATAAAATACGTCGTATCTAACAGGCACAACATCATCTTGATATTTGTGTTTTGTAATATCAAAGTCTTTATGTATTAGTCTTATGCCACCACAACGTATATCCCATGCATCTGTGTATTCAGGTGGATATCTTTCTTCTAAATGCCCTTGCAGTTTAAATACATGTATAAAATCTTTTTCATGCTCTGCAGGCACATATAAAAGTTTACCGTTAAAATCAAACTCTCTGTCTACAATCCAAAACCAATCTGTCTTACTACGTTCTGCATACTCAGTATATGTTTCTACTGTAAACTCATCGTCATCAATGTAGAACACATCATAACTCTCATCCTCGATAGGACATGCTGGATGTATTTTAGTTTCTGCTTCTTTCCATTTCTTAGGAACTAATCGAATACCTCCCATTGCCATAGGATATTTTTCTGTAAGTTGATAAGGCATTCTAAACACATGTAGCATATCTTGTTCAAAAGGATTAGGTATCCAATCAAATGTTTTTATATTTGTTCTGTGTTCCTGATCAATTAACCAAACATACTCGTCTGGTAGTATGTCTCTTTGTTGCATATCATTTACATCTTTAACATATAGTATAGGATATGTAACATTTGCGTCTAAGAACTTGTGAAACTTCGTATAAGCAGTTTTCCAATCTTTTGGATACAGTTTTATGCCGCCTTCCTCAGCAGGGTATCTGTGTTCTAGTTGTCCACGTAAATGAAATGAGTGTATAAAGTTAGGTTCAAAGTTATCTGGTGCCCAATTTATATCTGCGTTTAGTTTGTATTCTTTATCTACACACCATACATGACTAGCATACGGATTTTTATCAAAATACTTGCCTGGTGTTTTAGTGTGTAGTATATCAAATGACTTTTTACAAACGATTTTGTTTATCTGTTTAATACCATCGTTTGCTCTTTTTGGTATTAATCTTATTCCCCCGTAGTTGTTCGAATCCCACTTCCATACATGTTCGTATTTTGTATCATACATCTCAGGTCTATAACTAAAAACATCATAGTCTATAATTTCTATATTAGGTTCTATAACCCAATACATTTTAGTTTTAGGTGAGACATCTTCAGCAGACTGTATTTGCTTTGCAAATGGTAATATCTCTGTTAGGCTATTATTACTGCCAATGTAAAATACATCAAACATATACTTAATCGTTTGTGTGAACTTTTACGCCGTAATGCTTCTCGAATGCTTTTGCGTCTTCTATATCATTGACTATTGGTTGGCCTTTGATATTTAGACTTGTGTTTACTAGCATGGGACAGCCACTTACTTTGTTGTATTCACTGAGCAACTTATACAGTTTAGGATGTTGTTTATGATTAACTGTTTGAACTCTACTGGTTCCATCCTCATGTATAATTGCAGGAAACTCCTCTGGTTTTTTGCACTTTGCAACGAATTGCATATATGGTGCATTGGTTATTCCTCCCGGCATGTCAAAATATTCATGGACATGCTTCTCTAGTATCATTGGTGCAAATGGTCTAAACTTTTGACGTTTCTTAATTACATTCATCGCGTCTTTGACTTTTGGTCCTCTTGGATCAGAACATAGGGTTCTATTACCTAATGCTCTAGGACCAAACTCTGCTCTGCCATTTGCTATACCAAATATTTCCCCTTTCTTTAAACTTGCTAATGCTTTCTTAATAGGATATGGACCTTCTATGTTGTGGCCTAAGTAAGGCCCATTCCAATTAATCTTCTTGCCTGTAGTATTATATTGATGTAGTGCCGCGGCACCTAAACTACTTCCAGCATCACCTGGATTGGGCATTATGTGTATATTCTTATATCCTAAATCAAATAGTCTACTATTTGCAACACAGTTTAATGCAACACCACCCATAAATACTAAATTCTCACTTCCAGTTACATCTCTGGCATATTCGGCATATGACATTACTCTTTTTTCTACTTGATTTTGTGCCGCATAGGCTATTGTGAAATCATCATATTCACTATACATGTCGCTTTTAAGTCCACGTTGTAAGTTACCACTGCCTCTTAAACTTTGTTTATTTGATATCCATGCATGGTGAAAAAAGAAATGATCCTTGCCCATTTGTCTACTAAGTCTTTTACCCTCTATTGGATCACCATAAGCGGCCATACCCATTAAGATGTATTCATCTTCCATAGGCTTTAGTCCTACTCTGTGAGTCATAGCACTATAAAATAAACCTAAACTACTAGGAAACCATACACTATGCAACTGCCTTAATTGTCCTTTTTTCCAGTGCCAGATGGTTGCTGTATCAAATTCTCCTATTGCGTCTATTACCATTACAGCACATTCATCGAACTCGCTAGTTAATACACCAGCGGCCGCATGTGTCTCATGGTGCCAATATTCTTTGGTAGGTATTCCTTTAAGTTGAGGATAAAAGTTTTTTACCCATTTTCTTTGAGATGGTTCTCTCAATGCTCTCCAATTTCTACCATAAACATTTCTAAGGCGTTTACACCAATCCTTCTCATGAAATACAATTTGGTCTGGTGTGCCATGCTCAAGGGCGGCATTTATTAATTTATTATTTAAAAATGGATCGTTCTTTTCTTTGCTGTATCTTTCTGAATGACTTGCAAATAATATGTCTTCGCCATCTATAAGAGTTACTGCCGCGTCATGGAATCCTGAACTTATACCTAAAATCTTACTCATCTATATATAAAAGGATCTCTTTTTCTCAATTCTTTAATTTTTTCTTTTAACTTCTCTTCTTCTTCTTTAGATAGGCTTAGGTCTTCACCTTCTCTGCCTCTTTCTTCATTGCCGTCAGCATTAAGTTCTGTTAATTCTTTTTGCTTCTTCTTAAAGTCTTTGTCTGTGTCTTTAGACATAGTTGCTCCTATAATACTCTAATAACTTATCAGTCATGGACTGATGAATTTTGGGGTCTACTGCGTGTTTAGTATTGCTCCAACCTTCTGTAAATTCATCCATTGCATCTTCGATTAAAGATGTGTTGCTTGTTAAATACTTATCTTTGTTAATCTGTTTCCATAATACAGACTGGTTTTCAGGGTTTATAGAATTATACATATTACAATACAAATAATCTATCCGTTTGCTTTCTAAATATAACTGTAACAAATATTGGTTAAGAATAGTATTTTGCTCTCCTATCTCCCAATCTGCTAAATGTAAATCTGCATATCTATAAAACTTTTGTAAATCTGTATTCTCACTTTGCTTGTCTAATGTATAATTACGTCTTTCCCCATCAAAACTAAATTCAAATCTTTCATGTGTTGTCCAACCTATTAATACAAAATCAGGCTTTTCATTTTGTTCTATATATTCTATTGTAGATCTAAGTATTCTTTGATTGCCACCGCCTGGCTCTGCTATGTTTACAAGATCATGTCCTAATTCTTTTGCAAATAAAATACCTACATTTGTATTAGCCTCTGAACCTGCTATATGACTACAACCATTTACTAAGAGCATTCTAAATACCTCCTGCTTAAAATCTCTGCCAGATTGTATTGCCCTTTAGGAGAAAAATGATTGTAATGATCGTCTCCCTCTCCTTGAACATAATCATCATGGCCATGAGCAAATTGTTGTAAGCAATTATAATTTTTGCCCTCCCATTCAAAGTTTAAAAAGTTGTCTTCATGTTTAGCAGTATGATAGAAACAATGATACTGTTGATAAGAAGTTATATTATATTGCTGTATTTTGTATTTCCATGCATCTCTACATGAATCTAACATTCTATAATATTCCTGAGGCGAACGTAAATACAACCACCATAATTCTATTGCTTGTTTTACTCTTGGGTCAAAACGTTTAGGGTCAGTTATATAAGGTGTGTCAGGACCTGGTAATGAACGTTCACCAGGATGCTTTTCATCCTCATGTTGGTTACCTCTGTCTTTGAGATCTCCACTATTACGCATTATTGTTCTGCTTTGGTCACTCCAAAGAAAAACAAAATGTGTTTGATTTATTTCTTCTTGTCTTTTACTTTTGAGCCATTCACGGAATTCATGCAACATCCAAGTAGGACCATGTGCAGGTGTGCCTCTGTGAATTATTTCTAAGTTATGCTTTTGTGAAAATAAATCTAAGTATGTAGGTGTTGGTGGATACCATGCCCAATCTTTTCCTTTATGATGCTTCCGTCGTATTGTATCAAAACAATAACTATCACCAAAGAATGCTACTTTATCTATTTGAGGCATACATCAAATTCCATAGTTCAGGCAATGCTTCTCGCATTGACTCTTTACGTTGTTTATCTAACATCTCAGTATATTTCTTAAATGTAACTAATTCGTTTTCCCAATTATCTTTTCTATTCTCTTTTAGTGCTTTTATTGTTGCTTCTATACTTTGTTTGTTCTCTGGTCGATTAGCAAGTATTTTACTACGTTTAAGCCATTCCTCTAATCTACCTGCGGCAACTTCTCGCACTTGATCTGGGCAGTTTCTAAAATCTAAACTAGTAGGATAGTCGCAAATTAAAAATGTTAAGAATATTTTTCTACCGTATTCTTCTTCTAGTTCTTCAGCAAAGTCTAATAGTTTTGTAATTGTTAATACGTTGTAAATTTGTATTACAGGACTAAACAATACTGTTCCTACAACATTACTAGAACAATATGTTCTTAAGTTTTTCTCAACTTTGCTCCAGTGACTTGCTCCTCTGATGTATTCATTTTCATGTCCATAAGCATCTACACTTATACACATCAATACATTTTTAAATTGCTCTATTAGATCTGTAAAACGTTTTTGTATATTAGTCATATTGCTGTTAAACACTAATTCAATGTTTTTAGCAATACCCATTTCAACACACTTCTCCATTATCCAATAAACACGTTCTATGATTGTGGGTTCCCCTCCAGTGAAATATAATTTATTAACTCCTGGTAGCCACTCTTCAACTTGACGTAAAAATTCTGGATCATCTTCCCAATTTGTTATATTTTCAGCAAAATGACCCCATGTAAAGTTATCTCTTATAAACTGTCCTGCTTCAGGATCAGCATTTTCCATCTTTACATATTCTTTGTTTATTTGTGAACTGTTTTGAGGCTGGCACATTCTACACTTCAGGTTACACATGTTGCCCAGCCTAAAATCTAAATACATAGGTGGCTCTTCTACTCGATGTCCATTGCGTTTGCTTTGTTCAATCCTTTCAACAATTTCGTCACCTCTGTCACTGTATTCAAACCAGTCTCTGATGTAGTTAGTTCTATAACTCGGAAATCCCATATCTTCTAAATCATAACAATGTTCGCAACCTTTTACCACTTCGCCATCTAACATTTGCTTACGGATTTTACGCATATGATCGTTATTCCAAACAGTTTCTATACGATCTCCTTTATTGAGGTCGAACATACTACCATCATCGTTTTTAAAATTGTCCCGTGCGACACAACACCAACTAACAGTTCCTGTCGGCTGTGTCATTACATGTATCCAAGGATACGGACAAAATGTCTTACTGTATTCCATTCCAATACTCTTCTATAAATTTATATAGTGTAGGAAAAGTTTCTACAAAGTTTTCCTTCCTATATGTATCTCCAAATTTAGTTGTTCTTATGAATTGATAAAATTTATCCATATCATATTGTTCATTATTAATAAAATCTAAAGTCCTAGTCACATACTCTGGTTGCTCACCACTATAATAATTTGTTATCTTTTTCTTAACTTCTTTAGGTAAGTTTTTTGCAGACATGTGCTTAGGTTCAAACACCATATTATAATGAATATGCATAGGTATATTTTGTTTAACATATTCAGTTAATTCTTTCAAGTTACATATATTTAGTATTCCTATAGTTTGAAACAATGCAAACTCTATATTTCCTTCTAATTGCGTGAACTTATGTATATTTTCAAATACTTCATCAAACTTCCCAGGGTGTCTAATATAATTAAAACGTTCTCCTACATCATCTATACTGAAAAATAATTGCACTTTTCTAAAGTGTTTCCATAAATGAACTTTGTCTTCTGGAAATACACTACCATTTGTATTATATGATAAATGTATATTTTTCGCAAAACCTTTTTCTATACATCTTTCTAGTATATCAAAATGTCTTTCTATCAATAACGGTTCACCTCCAAAGAATTCAAATTTTACTATGCCACTTAACATAGTATCTAACTCTTCCCAAAAGTTTTCATTACGTTTAGGCCACATACCATTATGATTAAATTTTAGTATTTCAGATTTTTTACTAGGGTCTATTAATATTTCTTCTTTGGCCCATTGACTACTTGCAAAAGTTGTGCATATTCTACATTTACTATTACAAATATTTCCTAGTTTTAAATCTAATGAAGCCGGTTGTTCTGTTGCTTTAGGCTCATCAAAATCAAACATAAATCCATACCATATGTTTTCTCTTTGTCGTTTACTTTGTATTCCTGCTTCTTCTTCAAACCAACAGTTATTACATGCCTCTGGTTTCTCACCATTTAAAAATGCTTGTCTATAATTATCAAGCCATTCACCTTCCCAAACTTCTTTTAATGATCCTCCATCTGCTAAACTAACACCTGCATCGTCTTGCATAATACAGCAAGGGGCAATAGTGCCGTTAGTTCTTGCCTCTAAATTTACAAACGGTAATACACAGAAGTTCTTCATAATTCTGCTAACTCCGGATATACTTCTGCAAAATTTTCTTCACGTAAATAATCAAACTCTATATTAAATCTTCTAAACTCATCAAATAGTTCTGTGTGATCATCATCTAAAAATTGTAGTGAACTTTTATAACCTTCTGTTGCTCTGCCTATATGATCTTTAGGTTCAAGCCATGCTAAATGTTTTTCCCATTTATATTTTATTTCTTCTTTGAACTCTGCAGGTAAAACACTCATTCTAAAACGTGGGTTGTTTAATAAAACATTCATATACCAATCACCTGGTTTGATATATCCTTTGTCTACCCAACTCCTATGAAAGTCTGTTATATGCCAGGCGTTGTAGGCACTTACTGTTGCACTTACATAGAAATCAATCTCTGGTGATTCTTTTCTTAACCTCTCTATGTTGTTTTCAACATCTGCCCAAATAGTTCCTTTACGTTGATATTCTCCTCTGGCTCCTTCGGCATCTAAACTTGCACCTATACTTATATGGCTAAAGTTTTTCCATAAATCTAATACATCAAACTTTTTGTATTTTAATGTTGTAAAGTTTGTATTATAAAATATTCTTATATCAGTCTTACCCATTTCAACAAGTTTATTCATTACTCCCCAATGCTCGTCCATCATAATAGGCTCGCCGCCTGCCCAGTATATTTGCTCTATATGTTCTAACATGGGTTCAAACTCTTCCATAAAGCCATCTACGTCTTTACGAATTTGTATAATTTTTTCTGTAGGAGTAATATTAAAACTACTTTTAACTGCATCTTTAAACCAATTACTACTAAGTTCTGGTCCACAGTATCTGCAACGTAAATTACATACATTACTAAACCTAAAGTCTAAGTAAACAATAGTTAAGTCGTCTAAACTGCCATCTGCATTTGTTTTCTCAACTTTATCCCAATGTGGTTCTAACCAATCTCTATTACTTCTTACTCTTAAACTGTCATGTCCTTTTGCTTCTTTTTCATAACATCTTACACACTCTTTACATTTCTTACCTTGCAACATGTTAAGACGAACTTGTTTCATTCTTTCACTGTTCCAAACTTCTTCTAAACTATTTTCTCGTAGGTCACCTATATTATTTTCCCACGGTGAATCACAACAAAGCATTGTTTTGCCATTAGGCCACGGGTGCATATGAATCCATGGTAGGATACACATTACATCATCTTCGTGATCTTCAATATTTGTGCTGAATTCCATGTTCTTCCAATAGTTCTATTAATTCTGGGAATACTTCCCTCCAACCTTCTTCATGTCCTCTAATTTTATCTAACTCGTCATTATACCTACAAAAGTGTTCCCACTTTGTTTCGTCCCATTCATCATTATTGAACATACTTAATAATGTTCCGAGCTCATGTCTGTTACCCATCGTTTTTCTAAACTTATCATGTGCATGGCGTCTAACGACGGGAGGCAGGATTGCTGGTGATAGGTAATCAGGGTCATATACAAAGTTCATATCTACAGGCACTGGTGCCCAATCTAAAAATTCATCTAGGTAGATATAACTATATGCACTAACTGTTTGTGTAATTCTTACTGTAAGTTCTGGCACTTGCATTATTTTTTCTAAATTTTTCTCTACGTCTGACCACTCCGTAGGATATCTTATAAATTTGTTTCTGTGATCAAAGTCGTCTATACTTGGACATACTCTTGCTTCTTTAAATTCTTTCCATAGTGGAATTGCTTTGTCAGGCACTTGCGTCATATTAATATTATACCACAGTATAATATTTTTACTACGTCCACTTTCTACAAGCATATCTAAAAATTTCCAATGTGCTTTTATAAGTGTAGGCTCTCCACCATTTATATAAAGCACTTCTAAATTAGGTGCACAATTAAATAAGTCCTCATAAAAGTTTTTGTCTTCAGGCCATTGGAAATCATGTTTGTGATCTAACCAACTGTATCCGTCATTTACGAACTCCAAAGAGTCGACAATTTTTTTATAATCCGCGACCCACCTTGAACTACTTGCTGGATTACAAGTCCTACAACGGACATTGCATACGTTACCAAGACGAAGTTCAACAAAACGAAGATCCATAGGTATGCTACCATCCTCACTTGTAAGTCTGGATGCGTAATTGGGGTTAAAGTCCTTATAAACCTTGGACTCGTGGACACGTTTGCTCTCAATTCCTTTTCTTTCTTCATCGTAGCATCTTTTACATGCTTCAGGCTCCACATCATTTAACATCTCCTTTCTAATTTGTTTAAAATAATCACTATTCATATGTGTTTTTATATCGTGATCATTTAAGTTGAAAAATACATCTCCGTTATCTTTAAAGTTTCTGGCTCTATTTTTACCAGCAGTCATATCAGATATACAGCAAGGAGTAACACCGCCATGAGGATGTGTTCCTAAGTGTAGCCAGGGCAAAGGACAAAATGTATCGTCTTTAATGCTCATATAACTTTACCTTTTTCCATAGAACCGTATGTCATTGGATTGTCTGATGCTTTAATCATTTCCTTATTATAAAAGAAATCATGTTTCACAATTTCCCATAGTTCGCTAAATGCCTCTCTAAAGTTTTCTTTTCTATACAAGTCACCACTAACTATTTGTTGTCTAAACAGATTCCATCTATGTATTATTTCATTTTCAACTGTATCCGTAGGTAAATTACCATACGGTTTTACTGTTTCTACTCGAGGAGTTAAAACAAATTTTATTATACCATCTAACTCTTTACGCAAACTATCTTCAACTTCTGCATCTTGCAAAGGCTTTACTATACTAGGTTTCATTTCCTCAGGAAATACACTTGGGTTAAACCAAGTAGGAAACCTTGCTATATTATGGTAGATTATAAATGTAGGCCAACGTTCTCTAAATATTTTATGAAACTCTGCAAGATACATTACATTAAATGCTGTAATAGTATGACTAATACCTATACTTGCTTGTCTAGTTTCATTTAAAGTATGGAAGTAATCTAAGTTCTCACTTACTTCATCCCAATTTGCACCATGTCTAAGATATTCAAATCTCTCTTTAGTGGCTCCGTCTATGCTTACATTAAACCCTACACTTGCAAAATTATCAGTTAATACTTTTAAAAACTTTTTGTTTGCAAATGTTCCGTTTGTGCAAGTGTTTAGATGTATGTTTTTTGCAACACCTTTGTCTACTAGTGTTGTTACAAATTTTCTAAACTCCTTCATATAAAATGGTTCTCCTCCCATTACTTCTAATTGTGTTATAGCAGGTAACCATTCATCCATAGTAGTCCAAAACTTTGAACTTTCAAAGTCTAACAAAGGAATATCAACAACCTCTTCGTTGTAAGGCATGCCTCTGTCTTTTGCTTCTTTTACCCACTTACTACTATTGTGTGGGTTACAACTCCTGCATTTAAGATTACAAGTGTTGCTCAAAGTTAATTGTATGTCTGCAGGCATGTCTGGTTCTAATTGATAATTTATAGAACCATAACGTGCTTTTGCATATTCATTATACTGTTCTCTTTTACTCTTGTTGCCATTTTCTTCATCTGTCCAACAAGGAGAACAGTTATCAGGCAAGTTACCATCTCTGATTTCTTGCCTAATATTCTTGTAATATTCACTGTGGAATATTTCTTTTATAGAGTGCGAACCTAGTGTAACTTCTTTACCATCTTCGTCATACACACGATCACGTGCTATACAACACGTTCTTACATGACCCAATGGTTCATTACTGATGTGTTTCCACAACAGGCTACAATATCTAGGTTCACTCATTCTCTATCTCTAAGCCATATGTCGAGTGTTGCCGTAATGAATTACTTCAACACCTTCTATTGGCGGAATTTTTCTCCAAGGATCAACAACTATACTTCCTTCTGCAAATTTAAGTTCAGTTCCGTTAGCAGTAGCAACTGTAAGAGCCTCATCTGCTCCTGTTACTCTATGCTCGTCATACCAACCTTTTACAAAGTCTAATTGCTCACCATATGTTATCTCTGGATTGTGTGCTAACAAATAGACTGCTGGATTATTTAGTATTTCCTGTGAAGGTATTTCTTGCATTACTTCATCATAATAACATAATTTAAATCCTGCTTCTTCAATATAGTGTCCTACTAACATACTCGGTGATCCTGCATCATAAGGCACTAACGGTTTGTATGCTTTACCTACAATTACAATTGGTAATTCTGATATCATTGTTTTCGTTGTAGGATACAAAGTTCCTGCTAGTTCCATTAATCTTTTAGCCATATTTTTGGCTTGGACTTCACGTGATAGCATTACTGCATCAAATAAGTCGTATCCTAAGTCAAGTTCTTCAGCCATCCAACGTAGGGCAATATTATCACGAGGGTGACATGCACCTCCGTCGCCCATACCTGGCTTCATATAACCTGGTCCCATTATACGTCTATCCGATGTTGCTAAAGCATCACATACTATTTCTGCATTTATGTTGCCTTGCTTTTCCGCGACGTCTTGTATCATATTTACTAAAGATACCTTCGCAGATATAAACGTATTATAAAACACTTTGATACATTCGCATTCGTCCCACGTTCCTATTACATAACGTGGTTCGTTTTGCATAATTGTTTTATAAAAGTCAACAAGTTCTTTTGCGTCTCCTGTTTCACTTCCATTCTCAGTTCCTATCATAACCATTTCTGGGTTTACCATATCCCACTTTACTGTGCCCATAGCAATTAAGTATGGATTATACACAAATCGAGTGTTGGTCATTATAGGGACAAATTCCCTTCTTGTTGTGCCTGGTAGCACAGTCGATATAAGGACTATTAGTTGTTCCTGAGTAGCAACCGCATTTACTTCTGAAAGAACTTGCTTGACTAACGTATAGTCGAAGTCTTTGTTCGGTAAATGGCTGGTTGGTGCTTTTCCATCATATTGAGGATCATGTGGAGTTTGAACTGCAACAAAAACAATATCTTGTCCTATTACAGCATCTACCAAGTTATCAACCATACTAAAATTTTCTGGTTCTCTTGGCTCTACATCATATCCTACAACATCATGGACCTCAGCAACCATCTCGGCGCAGGCTTGTCCTAACTTGCCTACCCCAATGAATCCGATTGAGGCCATTTTTCTCTCCTATTGAGTTGTTGTATTAAATACAGTTATATTTATCGGGTTTATTTAGTTGCTGTTAGCAGTCTAGGTAGCAGATATTTGTGAGTAAATATTTCTTGTGCAGATGCACTAGGATGGTCTCCGTCATCATATGACCCTGATCTTCCTTTAAAATCTTCCATTGCTACCTCAAAAACAGTTCTACCTTCTGCTCCTGCCCAGCACCATTTAGAGAAATCTAAGTAGTTGTTTGCATATTGTTGTAGTTTTTTGAAGTCGCATACATAAGGACTACCGCCTGAATTGTAACTAAAGTCATCTTTTATATCTACATTAAGTTTATTTTTTAACATATCTGCACTTTGTTTATTCCAATAGTTTTGATAACTTGTAAAAACAAATGGTATATTTCTTTCTATTAGATACTGTTGTAAATCAATCATGTTATTAATAGAAGATAAAATACGTTCTAAAGGTGCTTCGTGTATTCTATAACCGGGCAAGTATTTTAAAAATAAATCTACTATAATCTTGTTGTCCGGAAATAGTTCTGACAAAGGACGGTCTTCTCTACACCATACGCCTCCTGTGAAAAACCAATTTCTATTATTTTGTTTTTTGTAACCCACATATCTAGTTTTAGGATTAGTTTGCATATTACATAATTCAAATTCTTCGTTACTAATATTAACGTCTACTCTTCCTAACCCTGACCACATTACTACTACAGCATCTACATCATTATGCTCTAAGTATTCTATTGTGGTTTCTTTTATATAACGATTGCCTGCGGCATTTGAACCAAAGTTAATTATTTCTGCATTTGGTAATTCTTTTTCTAAAAACATAGGCCATGTATGTCTTTCTGTTCTGTGTGGACTTGTCTTAGCAGTATAACTGCAACCATTACATAATATTTTCATATCGTGTTATCTCTGGTTTTAGATACTTGTCTATTAGATAATAGTGTTTACAGTTAAGTAGAGCGTCTCTAACACTATCTATGTCTCTAGGCTTGCTTGTATTCATTCTTACGCCTGGTTCTAACTCTAATACTTCTTTTATAAACCAATCTAAATTACTGCTATCTATATACGATATGTTTTTAAATTGCTCACAAAAGTCAATAAAATTGCATGTATGATAATTGGTATGTAACGTAAATGCTCTGCCCCAACTATGTTTTAATTCTTGCTCTCCATCACAAATAAATTGTGTTAAGTAAAATAGTCGGTCTATGTATTCAACTAGCCTATCACGATCATAAACAATTTTTTCCCATAAAGGCAAAAATTCATCTCCTGGTGCAATACCACTTATATAATCTTGTAATATTTCTTTGAACCCACTTACATATCTTTTCCAAGGATTTCTTATTACAAAAAATATTTCATAGTCTTGTTTATGCAAGTGTTCCACTATATCTTCTTGTCTACTCATACCAGCAAAGTGTTCTGGTCCTATGCCATACCAATCAACTTCTGCTTCGCCAACAGTTTTCCAATCTGCTTTGTTTTCTAAAAGATTTTGTAAACTAGTTGTTCCAGTTTTACCTTTACTAAATATACAAATCTTTTTATTGTCGTTTATTGCTAACATTATCTGTAATTGTGTTTCCTGTCAGTTCTCATCCACCAGTCAAATAATTCTGGGTCTCTTGCATAGATATCTTGTATTCTCAATTTTTCTTTTGGTCTTATCTCTGCAATTTTATCTTGCCAACCTCTACCATTAAAGAAACTGTCTTCGTGTTGATCAGGAAACTGCTCTTCAAAGTTTGGTGTTACTTTCATGTTTTCTAATTCGTTTATTAATGTTTGTTGTTTTTGTGTTGCTCTGGGTTTTATGTATGCTAAATTTTCATCTATAATTCTATTAAGTATGTGTCTAGGCCATGCCATAGCACTCATAACAATATCAGGATGGAAAGCGAACATGCGTTTTGTTTCTATCTTAACATCTAGTTCTAATGCATAATCAAAAAAGTTTTTAAGGTCAAACATGCCTGGGCCTGTAAGAGTTAAGTCCATTAACATTTTATCATTGCCGCCAGGTAATGCTACTCCTTCTCTAAAGTTTTTATCCCATTGTTCCCAATTTAGTCCTGTCCTTATGTATTCACCTATTTCTCCTGTGCCGTCTATACTTGCACACATGGTCCAATCTTTTGCTTGTGGCAACCAGTCATATAAGTAATGCTTACCAAATCGCACTCTGCTAAGATTACTATTATAACGTAAGTGAACTTTATTTAGATTTCCGTCTTGGGAGAGTCTATCCATAGACTTCCAATGTATATCATACATCAGTGGTTCTCCACCAACCCAATATATTTCCTCAACTGTTCCTGATTTAATATATTCCCAAAACTCTTCTTCTACAACTTCTTTCTGAAACGTCTCGATGACCTCCTTGTTCTCAGGAACCATAAACGGCTGTTGTTCCGGAGTCCAAAGGTCATGCTTTCTTTTTTCTGCTTCCCATGCCGAACTGAGAGGTTCGCCACACATACGACACTTAAAATTACACAGGTTACTGACCCGGTAATCAAAAGAAATTGGTTCCATAGTAGTATATCCATCTTCGTCTGTCTCCTCAAAACATTGATCGATTTTATTTTCAAACAAAAAGCCTGTAAACCACTGACGGTATGTGCTTTGACTTAATATACTATCATTACAGACTGCACATTGTGGTATCTCCTCTCCAGACATAAGTTTCTTTCTTATATCCATCATGTAAGGAGAATTCCAATGTTCTTTCAAACTTATAGGTTGGTAGTCTTCTATTGTTCCTACTTCTTTGTATTTGCCTGTGCTTTTATCATTACTGGCATCAATATACTGACGTTGCATCATGTGTTCTTCTCTACTAGCACAACACATACGTCTTTCTGACTGTGGACTTATATATGTATGAGTCCATGGTGCCGTGCAGAAAACCTTATTAAGTGAGTCAGGACTCTGTTGTCCTCTCTCCCATTTAGGTTTTATTTTAGCCATTTGCAATCTCTAATTGATTCATATTTACAAAAAAGTCATAGAATTTCTTAGGTGATAAGGTTGCTCCTATGGAGTCATCATCTCCTAAAAACTTTTCTATAAAGTCTACATTTTTAAACACTACCGCACAGTCGGGGAATATATCCTCACATCTTCCTTCATACCCAACGCCGACATGTGGTCTACTCTTGTATTTTTCTAAAACTTCCAAATTCAATTCTTCTATTTGAGGTGGAAATTTAGTTGTAGAATGATAAAGTTTCACTCTCTTTTTAAATTTAGGTTTCTGTAGTTTATCTAGTAATAAATCTATAAGTCTATCATTACCTCCGTATGTAATCCATTTAAAGTGATCAGCAACAAACATAACAAGTCCTTCATCATCTCTTGAATCATAATGAACTTTTATTTCTTCTGTGCCTGTATTTCTTTTTACCCATTCTGCAGATGCTACATCAGTAACACTCCATTTGAGCGGTATTCCAATATTGTCTATTAATTTAAGAATCTTTTCACAAGTAAATTCATCTACTTCACTACGGTTTGCTACTTCTATATAAGGAAGTGTTCCCCATTTAGAATCTATTTGTAAATATTGCTTGTTAGGTTGTATTGCTAAGTGAGGTGTCGACTTAGATAGAACAACGGCATCAGCATTACATTGTGCGGCACTGATTATTCTTTTCTCTAATACACTATAATCATTCTCGTGACCTATACTGATGTTTGCATGTAATTCTATATCTCTCAACTTATATCTCCGTATTGTGGAACAAGTTCTTGCTCGTCTCCTTTGTTCCTTATAATGTTTCCGCCTACTGGTGCATCTATAATATATATTCCTAAACTTCTAAAAATCTCAGACCATATAATAGGACTTTGTAAAGTAAACTCTGATTTTATTTTTAAGTCCATTGCAAATTTCATTGTTTCATCTATGTCTAATTCACTAATCTTATCAAATGCTTGCCTATTCATTATCCAACTAAAATCATCAAACATCACAGCACCATTAGGAGTTACTAGTCTTATAGGTGATAGTATAATAGGCTTTATATCCATTACTCTATTATCTAGTGTTTCTGTATTCTCTAACAAGTGTCTTACTTGTAGATGAGGTGTTAATGTTCTCCA
>Ga0315331_10000144_pt1 | contig 43109 bp, 38 predicted proteins | sample M160m34915metaG_FD_203456 | JGI IMG/M metagenome (GOLD analysis project Ga0315331, IMG submission 203456) | Ammonia-oxidizing marine archaeal communities from Monterey Bay, California, United States - M1 60m 34915 | ecosystem: Environmental > Aquatic > Marine > Intertidal zone | place: USA...
CACGCCGCGAACCTGTTCGCGCTGGCTGAGCTTGGCAACATCTACACCCGCATCATGAATCCAACCTGCGATGTGCTGGAACAGCGCGTTGCAGCCATGGAAGGCGGCGCGGCGGCGCTTGCGGTCGCGTCCGGCCAGGCCGCAAGCGCTTATGCCGTGCAGAATGTTGCGAAGGCAGGCGATAACATCGTCTCCTCTACGGACCTCTATGGCGGCACCTATAATCTTTTCGCCAACTCCATGAAGGACATGGGCATCGAAGTCCGCTTCGTAGACCCGACCGACCCAGAGGCCTTCCGCGCCGCAACGGATGACAAGACCCGCGCCTACTACGCCGAGACCTTGCCAAATCCGAAGCTGAACGTCTTCCCAATCGCCGAAGTCGCCGCAATTGGCACGCCGCTCGGTATTCCGTTGATCATGGACAACACGGCGGCCGCCGGCATCTGCCGCCCGTTCGATCATGGCGCTGCCGTGATCGTTTATTCGACCACGAAATATATCGGCGGCCATGGCACCTCAATTGGCGGTTTGATCGTTGATAGCGGAGCGTTTGATTGGGAAGCGCATCCGGTACGTCAGCCCTACCTGAACGAGCCGGACCCCAGCTACCATGGCGCCGTATGGACCCAGGCCGTCAAGGGCATTGGCCCTGTCGCTTACATTATCAAAGCGCGGACAACGCTGCTGCGTGATCTTGGCGGCGCTATGAGCCCGTTCAACGCATTCCAGTTCATCCAGGGCTTGGAAACGTTACCGCTGCGCATGGAACGCCATTGCGAGAATGCAACGACTGTCGCCAATTGGCTCGCTGACCATCCGGCTGTCGAGGAAGTCATCCATCCGAGCCAACAGTCCGGCGTATTCAAAGCGCGCGCTGAAAAGTATTTGAACGGCGGTGAAGGCGGCCTCGTCGGCATGGTGCTTAACGGCGGCAAGGAAGCTGGCGCCAAGTTCATTGACAGCCTGGAGATGTTCTACCACGTCGCCAATATCGGCGATGCGCGGAGCCTAGCCATTCATCCAGCAACGACAACCCACAGCCAGCTTTCAGAAGATGAGCAGGCCGCAACGGGCGTATCCGCCGGTTACGTTCGCCTGTCCATCGGCATTGAGCACATCGACGACATCAAAGCTGATCTTGAGCAAGCGCTCAGCAAAGTCTGATCAGACGACAGCGTGTGGGGGGTGGTTTGGCCCTTAGCGCCAGCCGGCCCCGCCGTTGATGTAGACCGTATCCGCCGTCATGAATTCGCAGGCGTCGGAGCACATAAACAGCACCATCTCGCCAATTTCATCAGGGCGATCAAACCGGCCCATGGACACATAAGCGCGCACCTTCTCTACGAATTCCTCAGACGTTCCGGCGGCGGCCTAAAACGGCGTATCGATTGGACCTGGAGAGATAGACAGTGCGCGAATGCCTTGCGCCGCAAACACTCGCGCGACTCCCATTGTCATCGTTACGACAGCGCCTTTGGCGGCTACATAGTGAATAGAGGCACCTGGCCCGCTGCGCTTTTGGGATTGGGGTGCAGCCTTGACAATTACGCCAGCATCATAGTTGAACATTTGCGGTAGCATTGGTTGCATGCAATTGAAAAACGCCGGAGGAATTCAGCGCGAATGTCTGTTCCCAAAGTGCCTGATCGATCTCCAGAAGTGATGGCCGGCGACCCGCGGCCCCCGCTGAATTAAACGGGAAATCTCCCATACCGAACTTAGCGACAGCAGCTTTCACCATCTTGTCGACATCAGCGCGGTCCGACACATCAAGTGCCACGGCCAGAACGCCGGCAGCCAGCTTCTTGACTGCAGCTGCGACCTCATCGGCTTTGTCTTTATTGATATCCGCTAGAACAATGTTCGCACCTTCACGCGCGAAGATCAGGGCCGTGGCAGCGTCAATGCCGCTTGCCGCACCGGTGATGATAATGGTTTTTCCAACGAAGTACTCTGGCGTTCTGGCCATGGGGCGCGTTCCTGCGAACTTACAGAATGGTAAATGTGCGCGGCACCCTCCATGCACATAAATCCTGATGCAGCAGTTACCCTTCCAGCCAGCCTTTGTCCGGTGAAACCGGGTCGAATTCGAACACAATTCCGCGGTCCTGCTCCACTATACCTGCACCCTTACCGGGATAGTCAAACCGGGAGAGAAGGTCTTTGATGATCGCTAAACGCCTCATGCTGCTCTGGCGTGCAGAATCCCATGACAGGCTCCACGCCTGCCCGATTGTACCAGGACCGATTGAAGATCATCATTTCGCCATCGGCAGGCAGATGCGGCATTTAGCGCTGAAAGTACCAGGATGCACGGTCCCTGCCCGAAGGTTTCGGCAAAGCCACCGTCCGCACGGGGCGCGGGCTCATATATTCCATGATGCGTTTGACCGTGCCGTCTTTACCAGCCGCATCCCGACCTTCGAAGTTCACCGCGATCTTTTGGCCCTCATCGATCATGTGGGCCTCGAACTTAACTAGCTAGTGCTGGAGCGCCAGCAATCCTTTGGCGAGGCCTTGCGCTTCATTCTTGGGAGCGGCGGGACAAACTTTGTCATCGGCTCAATTCTCCTCCTGCAAAATGGCGTCATCGGCGGCAGCGGCACCAACGATCCGGCTGTCCATTTTGGGATTGTCTTCGCCTGGGACATGCACGACGACATAGTCGAGGCCTTCCCGCCTAACTGGCATCGTAGCATCCAGGCCCATCTTGTCAGAAACGCCGTCATTAGTAGATGGATCGAGCCTGGAACCCAGCGCCCCCTGGATAATAAGTAGGTCCTTCCCCGCCTGAAAGCGTGTCGCGACGGCCCATTCAACCGCTACAGTGTCGTGCACATCAACATCCTCATCGACGACGGTCACTTGCTTGATGTCTGCATGAGTAGAGAACGCACCTGCTATGATGTTCTTCGGCTCGCCTTCGTTAGTCTTCTTGATCTTCACGGCCAAATGATATCGGCAGATGCCGCCACGGCTGAGGTGCACATCCAGAACACCAGGAAAGCTCCGTTGCAGCAGTGCGACAATCGTCGCCTCACGAGGGATTGCACCAAGCAGCAAATGCTCCATCGCGGCGGAGACAATGGTGTGGAAGATCGGATTCTTGCGGGTGGTGATCGCATCAACCTGTATAACTTCTCGCCGCCCGGCCGGACCATAATATTGCGGGAATTCAGCGAACGGCCCCTCCATTTCCCGAACGCCGGGCAAGAGCCGCCCCTCGATGACGATCTCAGCATCAGCCGGGACATGGACATTATTGGTAACGCATTTCGTGACGCGAAGTGGTTCGCCATGCAGTGCGCCAGCAACTTCAAGCTCGTCGAAATCAATTGGCACAATAGCTTGGGATGAAAGCAACGTTGCGGGGTCCACACCAATGGCAATTGCGACCTCCAGCGGATCGCCTTCGGCCTCTGCCGCCGCATAGAAATTATGCAGATGCCGCGGCAGCATCAAGATGCCCAGTCGATCCGGTTCGTTGATCTGCAAACGATTGATCGAGACGTTCTGAATGCCTGTGCGTGGATTCCGGGCGATAATCAATCCAGCAGAAATATATGGCCCGTTGTCATGCTCGTTGTGTAACGGGATGGGCAAATCACGCAGCAGATCAGGGGCGCGAATGACATTCTGATGGACCGGCGCATCCTCAACTTCACGCCAAGGTAATGGGTTCTCCACCGCGTCGCGGAACGTACCCAATACCTGGCTTGGCTCGATGCCCAGCGATTCCGCGATCCAGTCCCTGTTTGAAACAAGGCCGGAGACGACTGGTACATTTGGCGTATTGGCCTGGCCACGCTTTGGCGCCGGGAACAAAACGGCTTTCTCACCATCCTGTCGTTTTGCGATAGCGGAAAGTTCGAAATCCAGGTCAACGCCCGGTTCCGCTACCGCCAGCCTATCTGTTTCCGCCAGCCGACGAAGCCAGGATCGCAAAGTGCGATACGCCATGTCACATTCCTTTTCTTAGCGCTTATCTTTAATTTTTAAATCGACAGTAGCAAATTCCGCGCTAAGACATAGGACGCGATGCCATACAAAACCACCAAAGACATAAGTTTCGGAACAGTCATCAGACGTGGCCTACGGCGGCGCTGCCCAAATTGCGGTGAAGGCCGGTCATTCAGGGGCTATTTGACCGTAACAGACGCCTGCACAGCGTGTGGCGAAAGCCTCGGCCACATCCATGCGGATGATTTCCCGCCTTATCTTACCATCCTGGTCGTTGGCCACATCGTCGTGCCGCTGTCGTTGATGGCTGAACAATCCTATCATTGGTCAACTAAGCTCCACATGGCTGTATGGCTGCCAATGACATTGGGCTTGATACTCATGGTGCTGCCGATCATGAAAGGGGCTGTCGTCGGCCTAATGTGGCGGCTTGGGCTGAGCGGAAATGAACAACATTGAGCGCTGACCAATCCTCGGAGCCGTTCTGGCGGACTAAAACTCTGGACCAGATGACGAATGCAGAATGGGAATCTCTGTGTGACGGCTGCGGGAAGTGTTGCCTTTTAAAGGTTGAGTATGAGGATACGGGCGAAATCCAATCTACGTCCGTCGCATGCAAGCTGCTCAATTTAGAAAGCTGCCAGTGCTCCAATTACCCGCGCCGGCGCACATATGTGCCGGACTGTATTGACCTGAAAACAGTGCCCAATTTGCTGGCGCTGTCATGGCTGCCGCAAACTTGTGCCTACCGCCTGATAGCCAACGGCGAGGACCTAGCGGACTGGCATCCACTTGTGTCAGGCTTGCCCGATACGGTGCATGAAGCTGGTATTTCGGTCCGCTTCAAGGTGATCTCCGAGGACGACCTGACCAATCTTGATGAGGAGCTGCCCGGTTATGTCGTTGACTGGCGGCTTTGAGCGCCTACTCGTCGCCGGCGCGCCTGCGGACGTGCGCATTCGCGTAGATGGCCGAGCAAAACGCATTTCAATCAAGGTCGACCGCGTTGGTGGAGGGATTACATTAACCGCCCCCAGCCGGGTTATGATCCCGGAAGCGCGGCGGTTCCTGAAATCCAGGGCAAGCTGGGTCGAGGCCCGCAAAGCCGAAGCCGTCGAACCAACCCCGTTTGTTGATGGTGCAAAAATCCCAGTGCAAGGCACTCTAAGGGAGATCGTCCATGATCCCACAGCGCCTGACCCGGTTCGCCTAACCGAGTCTGCAATCATCATCAGCGGCAATGCGGACTTATTGCCAACGCTGCTGACTAAGTTCTTCAAAGCAGAAGCCAGACGCGCACTCAAAGAGGCGTCTCACAGGCATGCGGCGGCTCTGGGTTTGAAGATCGCAGGTCTAACAATTCGGGACCAAAAAACACGCTGGGGCAGCTGCTCTAGCTCTGGAAAGCTCTCGTTCTCATGGCGATTGGCGATGGCGCCTGCCTATGTTCTCGAATACCTTGCCGCCCACGAAGCGGCCCATCTGCGCCACATGAACCATGGCCCAAAGTTCTGGAAACTTGTTGAAGCCCTCGATCCAAATTGGTGGAAAGCAGAGGATTGGCTGAAACGCCACGGCCCTAACCTTCGCCGCTATGGCTAAAACGCTCACTCAGCAGGGCATCCTCGCGTTCTGGTCACCGCTTGCGCTGACCTGGGCGGTTATGGGTGTCGAGATTCCGGTAGTATCCGTCGCCGTCACTGCCTTGCCGGACGCTAAGGCAAACCTGGCGGCATTGGGCGCAGCGATCGCGCTCGCATGGTTTTCTGAGACGCCCACGGTAAATCTGACGCCTGTTACCCTCCGCCTCACAAGCAACGATGCAAGCTATCTGACCATGCGACGCTACGCAGTTGCACTCTGCCTGCTGGCGCTTGGTTTGAATACTATGTTGGCCGCGACGCCGCTCATGCAGGTCATTTTGCAGGATGTCGTCGGCGTACCTGAAAACCTCTCTATACTCGCAGCAAAGGCCTATCTTTGGCTGCTGCCTTGGCCAGCGGCGATTGGAATGCGGCGGTTTTATCAGGCCGTCATGATCCGCCAAGGTGCTACCCACCGCGTGGCTTATGGTACTGGCATTCGCCTCGCTGTCCTATCCGGAGCAGCCACACTATTCGCCACAACGGGATGGCTGACGGGCGCTGAATCCGGTGCGCTAGCCCTCTCGCTTGGCGTCATCTTTGAAGCTGCCGCAGCCCGTGTAATGGCAACCGGATCGATACGCGCACTTCGAAATTCTGTCAACGAGGACTCGCCCCTGACCTTTGGTGCCTTCTGGCAGCTTTATTGGCCACTGACGATCATGATGATGCTCAATTTGGCCGTCAGTGCACTCGTCACAATGGGCCTCGCCAAGGCTAAGGATGCGGCTGTGGCTCTTGCCGCATTCCCCGTCGCGCACGGCGTCAACTTTATCGCGCGCGCCTTGGCCACCAGCTTTCAAGAACCGGTTATCGCCTTCCTTGGGCGAGACGAAAACTACCGGCCAGTGCTAGCGAAATTCGCCGTGAGGCTGGGAGCAGCACTGACCGGTGCAATGGCGTTTCTAGCGTTCACGCCTGCCGGACCCTGGACGCTCGCGCACCTTATGAACCTGCCAGCCCCTTTGACTGAACCTGCGATGGATAGCTTTGCAGCACTCACCCTCTATCCCGCAGTTACTCTGTGGTTCATGTGGATCAGAGCGCGTTTGACCCATGCCCGCAGAACGCAACCAATCGCCGCCGCAACGGTGTTAGAGACATTGGCGCTCATGGTGATTTTATGGGTTCTGATTATGCCGCTTGGTATTGCAGGCGCTACGGCAGCAGGTGCCGCCATGGTTCTCAGCCGGATCGCCGCCAATCTCTGGCTGCAGCGGCTAATGCACTGATATCCAGTTCAGTCAGGCGCTATCCAACGGCAAATCGATCCCGGCATAAACTTGTGCGTCATCTGTTGTGTCGAGAACAAGTGATCCGCCATCCAGTAGCGTAACGCTATCTGCCAATGCCAGTGCCTTACTCAGGTCCCGATTCAACGCAGCCGCCTTTGGCCCAGGGCCGGCTTGGGAAATGCCAAATTCTGGGTCCACCCAACCTTTGGGGCACGCGACACCGACCTCAAGATGGGTGGCGGAGCATTTGGCGATGACCGTTACATTAGTCGGTCCAAGTGCTGTCGCTTCCCGAGCCAACGCGCACATGCCTTGCCTAACCATATCTTGATCACAGCGCACACGCCCAATCTCGACACCGTATTGTTGGAGCGTTGGCACCTGGCTCGGCATGGATTGCTGCACGGCCCCATAGCTATCCGAAACAAGCTCAGCAGATGCGAATGGTCGCAATACTGTCGCAGAAAGGCTCTCACTATGCGCCAAAAGCATGAGGTCTTCGACTAATGCCAACATATCGCCGCCGCTGTCGCAGACATGGGCGAGGTATTCGCGCATCGTATCACCAATGACTGCGCCATCGGCAGCAACACGCTGTGACAATATATCAACGAAGCCAATGATCGCAGTCAACGGCGTCCTGAATTCATGCTCAATATGATTCAAGAAGGCTAATCGGTCCCGGCGCGCTGCAGTGACGGTTTGCACGACGCGTTCAAGGCGATCCTCGTCTTCCACCCAACGGGGCTGCAAGCGAAAAGCGACTTTCGCGTTCTGAAGTGCGCTACGCAAACTACTCGGAGAGCAATCTCGCGCCAGCATCGCTGAGTGCGCGCCGGCTGTGAGAGCTTCATTCTCATGCGCAGGCTCGTCTTGGGTCTGCGATAAATAGGATTGGGGTCCGCAACGCGCTCGCCGCTAAGCTGCGCGCACGGGCGTCATCATAGGTGCCGCCTAAAATCACTGCAACGCACCGCGCGAGGGCCATGCGCTCCCGGATCGTCGGATCAATCATTGCCTGGTTTGTCAGCCGGCGGACAGATGAAATCACCCCTGCTGTTGTCCCGGCCTTCAGGACTGCGGTACAAATTCTTGATGGAGAGGCCACGACAATGCGTTACCCATCCGACGAAGCCGATGTGCGCAAATCTTTACGTTGCTCAGCATTATTCACTGCTGCGTAATCGCGGGCGTCCCGCGCCGCGTTTTTAATCTCCGCTCCAGTGGCTTATGAACGATTATCCAATGCATAGGCCATCTATCCATCAGAAATCAAAGCCTTTCTGCCGCTTTCCTGGACGGTGTACAAACTAGATCAACAATATGATAACTGCTTATTATCAAAGCTCACCCCAACAGACAGGCTAACCCTATGGCTGACAGCGTAAATAAAGTCGTGCTCGCGTATTCCGGCGGCCTTGACACTTCAGTAATTTTGCATTGGCTGCGAGAGACTTACGAGGCAGATGTCGTAACTTTCACAGCAGATTTGGGGCAAGGCGAAGAATTAGAGCCGGCGCGCCTTAAAGCCGAATCTATGGCTGTCAAAGAAATTTTTATCGATGATTTGCGCGAAGAATTCGTTCGGGACTATGTTTTTCCGATGTTTCGAGCAAATGCCATCTATGAGGGCGTCTATTTGCTTGGAACGTCAATCGCACGTCCATTAATCGCAAAACGCCAAATCGAAATTGCAGAAGCAACAGGGGCCCAGGCCGTTTCTCACGGTGCCACTGGCAAAGGAAATGACCAGATTCGCTTTGAACTTGGCTACTATGCGCTTAATCCCAACATCAAAGTTATTGCGCCCTGGCGTGAATGGGACCTGAATTCGCGCACGAAGCTGCTGCAATACGCCGAAGAACGCCAAATCCCCATCGCCAAGGACAAGCGTGGCGAGGCCCCCTACTCCACGGACGCCAACCTGCTGCACATTTCCTATGAAGGCAAAGCGCTGGAAGACCCATGGGTCGAAGCGGATGAGGACATGTATACTCGCTCGGTGGCGCCCGAAGACGCACCCAACAAGGCTGAATACATCGAAATCGCGTTTGAGAAAGGTGATCCAGTCGCCATCAATGATGTGCGCATGTCGCCTGCAACCTTGCTGGAGAAGCTCAACACATTTGGCGGTGCCCACGGCATTGGTCGGCTGGATATGGTGGAGAACCGCTTCATTGGTATGAAATCACGCGGTGTGTACGAAACGCCTGGTGGGACGATCTTGTTCGCCGCAAGGCGCGGGCTTGAATCCATCACATTGGATAAGGGTGCCATGCATCTTAAGGATGAAATTGCGCCGAAATACGCTGATATCGTCTATAATGGCTTCTGGTTTGCACCAGAGCGGGAGATGCTGCAGGCCGCGATTGATGCGAGCCAAAAGCGGGTGAATGGCGTCGTCAGGGTCAAATTGCTCAAGGGCGTCGCAAGCGTTGTCGGCCGAAAATCTCCGAACAGCCTGTATAATGCCGATTACGCTACTTTTGAAGCCGATACGGTTTATGACCAGAAGGATGCAGAAGGGTTTATTAAGTTGAACGCACTTCGCCTCAGAATCGCGGGTCTTGTGGATAAATAGGCTTACAATCTGCCCGGGCTGAGGCGCCCAGCGGCTGGAAGCCGCAGGGCGGAAGCCTTGAATAAATGCTGCGCTAAACTTAGTGTGTCTACATTCGGATTTTTCGGAAAATCTCGTTGCTGGCGGTCGTGATGGACGACGCAGAACGGTCTTTTGGACTGTCCGGCCTGTGCCGTGCTTTGTGTTTGTTCGCCGCAGAATGTCAAATTTAACGTCGCCGCGCCGCAGCGAGTGCTTCCGCCCAATTCGCGATGTCCTCATGTGCGCCAGTTCACTCCCCTGGACCGGCTATGCGCGGCGCAACAAAAAAGAAAAAGGATTCCAGCATGAATGGAAGTAAGCCACTTTCTGGTAAAAGCATCGCGATCATGGTCGCGTCTGGTTTTAATGAAGAGCATATGACTGATATCCAGAAAGCGCTTGTCGCCGCTGGTGCACAAACAACAATCGCCTCTCCAGAAGTTGGCGTTGCCAACGGTTGGCATGATGGCGGCTGGGGCCATAATTTCTTCGTTGATGAAAAAATCAGCGACGTATTGCCAAGCCGGTTCGACATGCTGTTCGTTCCTGGCGGCAGCCGCTCTACCATCAACCTGACCCAGAACGCGCACGCAATCCGCGTTCTCAAGGGCATGGTTGAGTCGGGCAAGCCCGTTGTTCTAACTGAAGACGCTGGCCTGGTGCTTGCTGCTGCAGAAGTCGCCTCTGGCCGGACAATCAGCGCAGCTGAAGAAGTCCGTGAGAAGATTGAAGCTGCTGGTGCGTCCATGGCAGAAGCTGGCTTTACCGTCGATGGCTCCCTTCTTAGCCTAGCCGATAACGAACAGATTGGCGAATTCATCGTTGCCATCAAGTCTGCACTCGGCGCTGAAGAAGAAGCCAAGGAAGCAGCAGCCTGAACTCAAATACATGCAGCCTAACGAGCGCTGCAGCAGTATTGAGTACGATCAAGGGCCGGACGCAGCAACGCGTACCGGCCCTTTCTTTATGCCAAAGCACCCATTACGTTTTTCACTAGGTTGGTTTACACGCAAATATTGGGGTGCCTCATGCCTGAATACAAAGGCAGCTGCCATTGTGGCAAACTACGCCTTACATTTGTTAGTCCCTCAACAGCCGACCAATTACCTGTTCGCGAATGTGGATGTTCTTTCTGCCGCAAGCACGGCGCAAGGACGATGACAGATACAGCCGGCACCGCTGTGATTGAGGCTGAACCGGGCGCACTGAATGCTTATCAATTCGGCTTAGGTACTGCCGATTTTGTGGTTTGCAACGGGTGCGGCGCGTATATGGGTGCCTTCTTCGATGATGCTGGAACCGGCTACGCGACCTTAAACATCAATGTGTTCGATAACCGGCTAGGCTTTTCTCAGCCCGCCGCCTCCGCCAATTATACCACTGAAGACGTAGAGGGCCGCAAAGCCCGTCGCCGCGCGCGTTGGACCCCTGCGACCTTAAAAAACCTTACCTGACCGTATCTACTCCAGCCCCAACCCTGTTCTCAGTAATCGGCTGGGAGCGTGCAGCGCGTCGAACCTCTATGCGAGCCACACCATCAAGACGCCGCGTAATGAACAGCTGCAGATGCCCGCCGGGATCGCGCTATTCAGTCGCTAGGATTAGCTCGCCATTGCTGACTTATCGATTTTGTGTTCCTTGACGGAGAGGATGAGACAGCTCACGTTGAGCAGACCCGCTGCAAGCAGGAATGCTTGACTTGGATAGCCATGGGTCGTGCCAATGGTGAAATCGCACAAATTCTTGGCGTTAGTGAGCGTACAGTGAAGCTTCATGTCGCCGAGCTATCAAAAACATTAAACGCCGTAAATCGGACTAAAGCCGTCGCCTTAGCTGCCCGCCAGGGCTGGATCACAAACTGACTTGACGAAACGCCTTCTCCTTATCGCCCACGCACCATCGCCTAATTTGCTGGCGTTAAAGAACGCTGTTCTGCGCGGCGCGCGTCACCCAGATATTTCCGATATCGAAGTGACCGAAAAGTCTGCCTTCGATGCCGCGCCGAACGACGTGCTGGCCGCCGATGGGCTGATACTAGGAACGCCCGAGAATCTGGCTTATATGTCTGGCGCGCTTAAGGACTTTTTTGACCGGGCATACTATGGGGTGATCGAGCGGACAGAAGGCCTGCCCTATGCGATTTATATCCGCGCTGGGCAGAACGGTGGCGATGGAACAAAATTTGCCGTAGAAAAAATTGTAACGGGTCTGCGCTGGCGTTCGGTTCAAGCCCCGTTGATCATGGGTGGCCCTTATGACATTACGTTTGAGGCCCAATGCGAGGACCTTGGTCTCACTATGGCTGCCGGGCTTGAGGCAGGCGTATTTTAGTGGAGAAAGCGCATGGGTATGTCCGCAAGCATTTAAAGAGCTGAAGCGTTCGCTGAGCGGTTCGGCCTAGCTTTACCGATCCTGATGGCACCAATGGCGGGCGCGTGCCCAGCCCCACTCGCTGCCGTTGTCGCCCGTGCGGATAGCCTCGGCCTGCGGTGCACTTTTGATGCAGCCGGACGCTATCAAGGCTTGGGCAAAAGATGTCCGCGGATCATCCAATGGTGCCTTCCAGATGAACCTATGAATCCCAGATCCCGCGCCTGCACGAGGCTCAATTACGCACGTTCTTGCAACAATGGGGACCGGATGTTCCCACAGATGCCGCCGACCGGCTCAGCCCAGACTTTGAAGCTCGATGCGCCGCCATGCTGGATGCAGATCCTAGCATCATCTCATCTATCATGGGCGTATATCCACCCGAATTCGTTGCCGAGATGAAGGCGCGCAACATTGCCTGGTTCGTGACGGTCACTACGGTCGCTGAAGCCAAAGCCGCGGCGTACGCCGGAGCAGACGTCATCGTGGCACAGGGCGCAGAGGCAGGCGGACATCGCGGTGCCTTTGAAGCGGGAGATGCTGAAGCCAAAGCCATCGGCCTATTTGCGCTTTTACCAGCCATTGTTGATGCGGTCGATGTGACGGTAATAGCGACGGGTGGCATCGCTGACGCACGTGGGATTGCGGCTGCACTCGCACTTGGGGCGTCTGTCGTGCAGGTCGGAACAGGCCTGTTGCGGACGCCAGAAGCCAACCTCGCACCGGCATGGGCGGATGCAATCGGTGCCGCCGCCCCCGAGGACACCATCGTGACCCGCGCCTTTTCTGGACGCGCAGGACGCAGCATCGCGACCGCCTACGCAAAGTCCGCTACAAGCTCAGATGCTCCAAAGCCCGCACCCTATCCCTTCCAACGTGCCTTCACCCAAGGCATGCGGGATGAAGGGACGAAAGCTGGCAATATCGACAGAATCCAGGGTTGGGCAGGTCAGGCGAGCGGCCTCGCACAGGCCAAGTCAGCAGAGATGCTTGTACAGGAGCTTTGGCTGGATACGAAAGCACTGCTTGTCGGTTAAGGCATTATTTTCTTTACGTGCTCGGTATTTTTTAGCCTTCGTCATGGCTGGATTGATTGGCTGCAGGTGCATTGCCTTTAAAACTTACCACCCTTGGCAGGCTGCGGCCACCGCAGCGCCAATCGCTGCTTGGGTCGGCTCAATGATGGGCCGTCCCAGTGCTGAAGCCAACTCTTCCCGATAATCAGCCATACCTGCACACCCCATCACAATGACATCTGCACCGTCTTGCTGAACCAGCTTAGCCCCTGCCTTTGCCATAGCCGCCACAGTCCGTTCTGCATCCGCCAGTTCTGGCACCGAAAGGGATATAGCGCGGCTGCCTGCATAGCGCGCGCCGATGCCCAGCTCAGCCACACGCCGCTGCTGCCGCTCAACGGACGACTCCGCCAGTGCCACGATACCGAACCGCATGCCACGCTGCATGGCGGCAAGCATGCCAGCCTCCCCCAACCCAAAGCACGGGAGGCCAGATACTTCGTTTGCAGCCGGCAATGCTGGATCAGAAAAGCACGCGACCACGATTGCATCTGCGGCCGGGCCATTTCTGCCGGCAATATGATCAATCAACGGCCCCTGCGCCCGCGCATGATCGGTCATGCTTGCAACGCTTACAGGCCCCGCTGCAACCGTCTCCGCAACAATCTCAATATCCGGGATGCGAAAAGGCTCCGCCGCCCGGTCAATTGATGCGGTGCAGCTTTCCGTGCTGTTCGGATTGATGATCAGAATGCGTTGCATGCGGTCCTAGTCCTCTGGCGGCGGGGTAGCACCCGCCTGGTTGGTGATGATGCCGTAGTGTTCTGGCCTGCGGTGAGCGGCGAAATTGAAGATCGTTGTCTTATTGAACGTGCAGGCGTCCAAATCTGCATCCGCCACGATTACTTCGTCGCCAACCGTGCGGGCTTGCGCCACGATCTCACCTGATGGTGCCACGATCACACTGCCGCCCATCAACTCAAACCCGTCTTCGCTACCGGCTTTGGCGACGCCAACGACCCATGTGCCGTTCTGATAAGCGCCCATCTGCATGGACATATGGTTATGCATCATGCGGAGATGCGGTGCCTCTGGCCCACGGCTGTTGCCTGTTGGTGTATTATAGCCAAGCATCACCAGCTCAACGCCCTGAAGCCCCATGACCCGATAGGTTTCCGGCCACCGCCTGTCGTTACAGAGCGCCATGCCCATGACGCCGCCCATTGTCCGCCAGACTGGCCAGCCAAGATCACCCACTTCAAAATAGCGTTTCTCAAGATGCTGCCATGGCAGGTTATCGTCATACTCAACATGGCCGGGCAGGTGCACCTTGCGATACTTACCAACGATCTGGCCCGACTTATCGGCGAGGATGGAGGTATTGAACCGGCGGATACCGGTTTGGTCCTCAAACTTCTCTGCATAACCCAGATAGAAACCCATGCCGTACTTAACGGCGGCATCGAACAGCGGCTGTGTGGTTGGCCCAGGCATCTCCGCGTCGAACCATTCATCCACATGGTCCCAGTCCTTGTGATACCAGCGTGGGAAGAATGTGGTCAGCGCCAATTCTGGGAATGTGATAAGTTCAACGCCCTTTGCATGCGCCTTCGCCATTAGATCGAGCATGCGCTTAATCACAGCTTCGCGGCTGTCTGCCAGTTGAATTGGACCCATCTGAGCGCCGCCCAGAGTGATGATGCGCGCCATCGCTTGTTCCTTTGCTGAAATTCCCGCAAATTCTAACTCGATTCTCTCCCTAGCAGGAACGCCGCTTGCCATGACCGATCGTAGCAACTTTTTTGCCCCCCGCATGAGCCGCTTTAAACCATCTCCCAGCCAGATCGCGACGCAGCGTGTGCGCGAACTTGTAGGCCAGGGAAAAGACATCGTGAAGCTGACAGCGGGCGAGCCTGACTTCGCTACGCCGCTTCATGTGAAGTGGGCTGTGATGAGGTCGATGGACCGGGACGAGGCACGCTACACACCGATCAACGGCACATTGGAAATGCGTAAAGCGGCACAGCTTAAATTCAAACGTGACAATGGCCTGGATTATGGCCTGGATGAAATCTGCGTCGGCTCCGGCGCAAAGCAAGTGCTGTTCAATGTGTTAATGGCGACCGTAGGCGCTGGTGATGAGGTGATTATCCCCGGCCCCTATTGGGCGAGCTATCCCGATATGGTGCAGCTTGCCGGTGGGACGCCCGTATTCGTGGATTGCCCCCAAAACCGCGGTTTCCGCATGGCGGCTGAAGACCTTGAAGACGCGATTACGCCTGAGACCAAGTGGGTGATGCTGTGCCAACCCTCTAACCCGGCAGGCGTCGTCTACACTAAAGACGAATTGCAGGCGGTGGCAGATGTGCTGCTGCGGCATCCCCATGTCCACATCATTACCGATGACGTATACGAGCACCTGATCTTCGACGACCGCGAGTTCCACACCATCGCAGCAGTCGAGCCAAAGCTGTTTGACCGCACGGTAACGATCAATAGCGTTTCTAAGGCATTTTCGATGACAGGCTGGCGCGTTGGGTATGCGGGCGGTCCAAAGGATATCATCGCCAACACATCCAAAATGCAAAGCCAATCCACTGCAGGCTCCTCTGCCATGGGCCAGGCTGCCGCGATCGAAGCACTGACAGGCGACCAGAGCTTCGTGCGCGAGCGGACCGCTGACCTGCAGCACCGCCGCAATATCCTCCACGCAGCGCTCAACAAAGCGGACGGCCTCTACTGCGAACTGCCCGAAGGGGCTATGTATTGCTATTGTAGCTGTGCAGGTGTCATCGGTAAGATAACGCCAGACGGCAAGCGGCTTGAGACCGATACCGACTTCACGATGTACTTGCTGGACCACGCAGGCGTCGCCGTCGTCCAGGGTGCCGCCTACGGCCTCAGCCCCTATTTTCGGGCCAGCTTTGTTGCCTCGACAGAAGACCTTATCCGCGGTGGCGAGCGCATCCAGAAAGCCTGTGTGGAACTGCGCGACTAAGCTTCCTTCGCATAACGGCAGAAAGCAAAAAGGCTAAGAGCGCTATCCGCGCTCTGAGCCTTTTGTATTTAATCTTACTGGTACACTGAAGCTACTTCCCAATAAGTTGGAAGAACTCGCTTCGCATCACGGGGTCCGTGCGGAAGGCACCACGCATGCTGGTGGTGACTGTATCGACGCCAGGCATATGAACGCCGCGAGTGGTCATGCACTGATGCTGCGCTTCGACATATACGGCGACGCCGCGAGGCTCTAGCACTTTTTCAATTGCGTTGGCTACCTGTGCAGTCATTGTTTCCTGAACTTGCAGCCGCTTCGCGTACACTTCAACAACGCGCGCGAGCTTGGAGATGCCAACGACGCGTTCGTTCGGCAGATAAGCGACATGCGCCCTGCCGATGATTGGCACAATGTGGTGTTCACAGTGGCTTTCCACGCGAATATCGCGCATCAGCACGATTTCATCGTAGCCATCGACTTCTTCAAAAGTGCGGGCGAGCACATCGATTGGATCGATCTCATAACCGGCGAAGAAATCTTCCCAAGCGCGAGCGACGCGGCTCGGCGTATCAATCAAGCCTTCACGTGTAGGATCGTCCCCCGCCCAGCGGAGCAGCGTGCGCACAGCGGCCTCAGCTTCCGTGCGGCTTGGACGGCCAGTTTCGGCGCTATCGGCGACTGCCGCGTCTGCCTTAACGTTGCTCACATGATCCATCTTAAGCTTCTCCTAAGGGCAGAACTGCCGCCCATTTAAACTCCATTCACTTAAAATAGTGCGCCCAAACCCGTTTGGCGACCCCAAGGTGCTCGGAAGACAGAGTGCAATTACGCCGCAGTCCGTATTTTGAACAATGGGATCATCAAAAACACAGCAAAACAGGCCGCTGTGTAGAGCGTAAAAGCATCCAAAAACCCTAGCATTCCTGCCTGCTTTGCGATGGCAACGCTGATTCTGGCGAGGCCGTCTGCAGCATCAGTGTCAGCCGCCCCCAAGGCAACAGCGTCCTGCAAATTCTTGTTATATGGCGTAATGAATTCCGCCAACCGCCCATAATTCACAGTTGTTGAGCGAACTAGTGTCGTAATCGACAGGCTGATGAAGACCGAACTACCCAAGTTTCGAAGCAGGTGGAAGAGTGCAGACGTCTCCGCCAGATACTTCGAATCAATCGTTCGGAATGTCGCAACAGTGAGTGGCGGCCAAATGATTCCCACAGAAAAGCCCTGCAGGGCGCTGGCCGTCGCAACTTCCTGAAATGATACGTCTAGCGAGAAGCTCATCATCCACATGCCCGAAGCCGCTTGCACCGCACAACCGAAGAGTAGCCCTATCCTTGGATCCAGCTTGGCGATCCACATGGCGGCAAAGAAGCCCAAGATCGCGCCAGCCCCGCGCGCGCCAAGCAATTCGCCAATGATCGCGTTCGGGTACCCCATCAAACCTTGAAGCATCGGCGGGAAGAGCACCATCGGCGTGAAATTCAGCATGCCGTAGACCGTCACAAACATGAGGCCGAGCGCATAGTTACGGTCCAGCAAATGCCGAAGGTTCAGAAATGGGTTCTTTGTAGTCAGGCTATGAACAATGAAGAGGTAAAGCGCCAAGATCGCGATCCCGGCTTCAATGATAATCTCGAAAGACTGGAACCAGTCCTGCCGATTGCCCCGGTCCAGCATGAGCTGCATCGCACCGACAGAAACAATGAGTGTGAGGAAGCCAGTCCAATCAAGCTTTGCCGTACTGCGATTACGGGTTTCCGGCAGGAATAATGCCAACGCGGCCAACGCCAATGCGGCGGCAGGGACGATCATGTAGAACGCCCAACGCCAGTTATAAATATCCGCCAGATACCCACCTAAAACTGGTCCAATTACCGGGCCAATAACAACGCCCATCCCGAATATTGCAGTACCAAACGCCTGCTTTTCTTTTGGAAACGTATCCAAGATCGTCGCCTGGGCTAGCGGCACAATTGGTGCCCCAAACGCGCCTTGAAAGATGCGGGCAACGACCAGAAGCTCAAGGTTCGGCGCGAACCCGCACGCCAGCGTACTCACCAAAAAGCCGAGCTGGCAGTATATCATCGTCTTGCGACGACCGAACTTGCCTGCAAGCCAACCGGTCATCGGCGTCGCAATGGCAGTCGCCAGTATGTTGAATGTAACCACCCAGGCGATCTGATCCTGGGTTGCAGATAAAGAGCCCCGCATCTGCGGCAGGATCACGCTGACGACGAGGATCGTCGTGGCGTACAGCGTAGTCGCCATCGTGACTGTCGCCAGGATGATGGCTCGCTGAAAGCCGGTGTAGTCCTCAGGCCGGGCGGCGGCTATCGCCATTCAGAATTAACTCCGCCCAGCCTTTGGGATTAAAGGACCTCGAACAGCCCGGCAGCGCCCATGCCGCCGCCGACACACATGGTGCAAACAACATGCTTAGCGCCGCGACGCTTGCCCTCAATCAATGCATGGCCAACCATACGGGCACCAGACATGCCGTAAGGATGGCCAATCGAAATCGCGCCGCCATTGACGTTCAGCAGGTCATTTGGAATACCCAGCTTGTCCCTGCAGTAGAGAACCTGCACGGCAAATGCTTCGTTCAGTTCCCAAAGGCCAATATCGTCCATGGATAGGCCGAACTTCTTCAAGAGCTTGGGAACCGCAAAGACCGGGCCGATGCCCATCTCATCCGGCTCACAGCCAGCGACAGCCATGCCTTTATACAGGCCAAGCGGTGCTAACCCGCGCTTGGACGCTTCATTTACTTCCATAACAACCGCAGCACTCGCCCCATCGGACAGCTGGCTGGCGTTGCCTGCTGTAATGCAGCCGCCTTCAATCACTGGCTTCAGGTTCGCCAGGCCTTCAGCATTGGTTTCAGGCCGGTTGCCCTCATCCTTAGAGAGCGTCACACGCTGAGCGGAAGCTTGTTTGGTTTCTTTATCGAACACGATTTTGTCGACGGTAATTGGCACAATTTCGTCATCGAACTTACCGGCTTCTTGCGCCGCAGCAGTCCGTTGTTGGGACATGAGGCCGTATTCATCCTGCGCAGCGCGAGAAATATTGTAGCGGGAAGCCACATTTTCCGCCGTCTCCAACATCGCCATGTAGATGTTCGGGTGCTTCTGCAGCAAGTTCGGGTCTTCCGTGCGATGGGCATTGCGGTGTTGATTCTGGACGAGGCTTATGGACTCAAGTCCGCCAGCAACCACGACGTCCATGTTGTCCGCAATCACCTGCTTAGACGCCGTCGCAATCGCCATCATGCCAGATGCGCACTGCCGATCGATGCTCATCCCGGCAACACTGGCGGGCAGACCGCCGGTTAACCCAGCGAGACGGCCGATATTATAGCCAGACGTTCCCTGCTGAACCGCAGAACCAATAACGCAATCTTCGACATCCGCAGAGTCAAGCTTAGCCCGCTCAACAGCGGCTTGAATAGCATGGCCGCCCATCGTCGGGGCTTCCAGGTCATTAAAGGCACCGCGATAGGCTTTGCCGATTGGGGTGCGGGCGGTTGAAACAATAACGGCTTCGCGCATGGGGTAATCCTCCAGTTTAGGCTATTTGTATTTCAGCAACGCATTGACTTTTTCAGGCGGACGCCCGATGACGGCCTTATCGCCTTTGATCACAACAGGCCGTTCAATCAAAATAGGATGCGCCGCCATTGCAGCAACTAACGCGTCATCCGAGATACCTGAAGCGCCCAGGCCATTGTCCTTAAATGCGGCCTCTTTCGTCCGTATAAAGGCTTTCGGCGCTATGCCTAAAACTCCAAGGACACGTTTTATTTCAGACGCTTCTGGCGGCGTCTTCAGATACTCAATCACTGTAGATTGAATTCCTGCATCCGTCAGCAGTTGCATGGTTTGCCGGGACTTTGAGCAGCGCGGATTATGCCAAATTACGATGTCATCACTCACGTCTTCGCCTCCTATCCAGCCAGCGCAGCTTCAATTGCAGCAAGGCCTTCGTTGATTTTATCGCCATTAGGGCCTCCTGCCTGGGCCATATCCGGACGCCCGCCGCCGCCTTTACCGCCGACTGCGGCAGAGCCTGCGCGAACAAGCGCGACGGCATCAACTTTGCTCTTAAGGTCCGGTGTTACGGCCACCACTATGGATGCCTTGCCTTGATCTGCGGCAACAACCGCCACGACGCCCGAGCCAACCTGGCCTTTGAGCGCGTCTGCCATAGATTTAAGCTCGCGGGCAGGCACGTCGCTTAACGCCTTTCCAATGAATTTAACGCCGCCAATATCCTTGGCTTCTGGAGCTTCTGCACTGCCGTAACCCGTCGCGATTTTTCGCCTAAGATCGGCGACTTCTCGCTCAAACTTGCGACGTTCTTTGATGATTTGCGTAATCCGGGCTGGTGCCTCTTCAGGCGTTGACTTCAGTACGCCAGCTATCTCACTCAACAGTTGGCGACGCTCTGCAACAAACCCTTCAGCAGCCCGTCCCGTTACAGCTTCGATCCTGCGTACGTCCGCAGCGACTGCACCTTCTGACACCACAACAAATCCGCCGATATCGCCGGACCTGTCAACATGGATACCGCCACAAAGCTCAACCGACCAATCTTTGCCAGCGCCCGGCGTCGCCTCACCGCCCATGGACACGACACGAACTTCATCGCCGTATTTCTCACCGAAGAGCGCAATTGCGCCCGCTTCAATGGCTTGAGCGGTTGGCATAACGCGTGTGTTCACGGCACTGTTCATACGGATCCGCTGATTGACAGCATGCTCCACTATCGCCATCTCATCATCAGAGATGCCCTTGGGATGCGAAATGTCGAAGCGCAATCGGTCCGGCGACACCAGTGAGCCCTTCTGCGCAACATGATCCCCCAAAGCATCACGAAGCGCTGCGTGCAGCAAATGCGTGGCGGAGTGATTTCGGCGGATATGGCCGCGCCGCTCACTATCAACAGCAAGCTCCAAAGGCATGTCGACAGCGATCGCGCCAGACTCCACCTCAACCCGGTGCGCCCAGACCGCGCCAACCTGCTTTTGCACGTCGAGCACTTTGGCTGTGACGCCATCAGGCCCTATCATACGCCCCATATCCCCAACCTGACCGCCGGATTCAGCATAAAACGGCGTTTGGTTCAGCAGCACGAGGCCGGTTTGGCCCGCAGTAATCTCTGTTACCTCAGCGCCTTCTGCTACTAGCGCTGTCGCAACGCCTTCAGCGGCCTCTTGAGCATAGCCCAGGAATTCGGTTGGGCCTAGACGTTCGCGCAGCTTCAACCAGAGTGCAGTATCACCAGCATCGCCGCTGCCGACCCAAGAACTGCGAGCGGCTTCACGCTGACGCTCCATTGCTGCGTTAAAGCCATCAATCTCAACCGTACGCCCCTGCCCGCGCAGAATATCCTGGGTTAGATCAAGCGGGAAGCCGAATGTGTCATACAGCTTGAAAGCCGTCTCGCCTTCAAGTCCTTCGCCTTCGCCCAGCGGAGCTACTGCGTCATCCAAAAGCTTAAGGCCACGGTCTAACGTCATCTTAAAGCGCTCTTCTTCGAGCCGAAGAGTCTCTTCAATCAGCGTTGAAGCCGTGCGCAGCTCAGGGTAATCATCCCCCATTTCCCGCGCTAGAGTGGGAGCAATTTTGTGAAGCAACGGATCCTGGGCGCCGAGCATATGCGCGTGGCGCATGCCCCGCCGCATGATCCTACGCAGCACATATCCGCGCCCTTCATTGGACGGTAGCACGCCATCCGTAATCAAGAATGACGCAGCCCTAATGTGATCGGCGATCACACGGTGCGAGGCATATTGTGGGCCATCCGGATCAACGCCGATTTTAGACGCAACATCCTCAATCAGCGCCCGCATTAAGTCGATATCATAGTTATCGTGCTTGCCCTGAAGAACTGCAGTCAGGCGTTCCAAGCCCATACCAGTGTCGATAGACGGCCGCGGCAAGTCGATGCGCTCATCTTTAGTGACTTGCTGATATTGCATGAATACGAGGTTCCAGATTTCGATAAACCTGTCACCATCCTCATCAGGCGAGCCCGGCGGGCCGCCCGCAATTTTGTCACCATGATCAAAGAATATCTCGGAACAAGGGCCGCAAGGCCCTGTATCGCCCATGGACCAGAAGTTATCGCTGGTCGGAATACGGATAATCTTGTCGTCTGTCAGGCCTGCAATCTTCTTCCAGAGCGTGGCCGCGTCTTCGTCCTCAGAATAGACAGTTACCAGCAGTTTCTCAGCCGGAAGGCCGTACTCTTTGGTGATCAAATTCCATGCAAGCTCAATTGCTTGATCTTTGAAATAATCACCGAATGAGAAATTTCCAAGCATCTCAAAGAAAGTGTGGTGACGGGCTGTGTAGCCAACATTTTCCAGGTCATTATGCTTTCCACCTGCGCGCACGCATTTCTGTGACGTGACGGCGCGGCTGTAATCACGCTGCTCAACGCCGGTAAAAACGTTCTTAAATTGGACCATCCCAGCGTTGGTGAACAACAGGGTCGGATCATTCAGCGGCACAAGCGGGCTGGACGAGACAATCTCGTGCCCGTTCTTTGCGAAATAGTCCAAAAACGCTCTGCGGATTTCGTTGGCTGTCGCCATCGCTCAAAGCCCCAAACTGGAGAAAGTGACAAATGGGTCCAGAATGCAAAGGACCGGCTAACGGATGTACCGCGCCGGCCCATATTCTGTCCAGAGCCAGACCGGCCCCAGCGATGCAATTTAGATGTAGATCAGACGCTAGACTTTATCGTCCTCATCCGCCTCGCCCGTCATCATCAATTCAGCGAAGAGCCCGGCATTTTCACGGACGCGATGCTCAATTGTGGCAGCGACATCCGGATTTTGCATGAGGAATGTCTTCGAGTTTTCACGGCCCTGGCCTAAGCGTTCCCCATCAAACGAGAACCAAGACCCGGATTTTTCAACGATATCAGCCTTAACGCCGAGATCGATCAACTCACCCGTCTTAGAAATACCCTTGCCGTACATAATATCGAATTCAATAACCTTGAATGGCGGCGCCACCTTATTCTTCACAACACGGACGCGGGTGTGGTTGCCGACGACTTCGTCCTTGTCCTTAATTTGGCCAATCCGGCGAATATCAAGACGCACCGTTGCGTAAAATTTCAGCGCATTGCCGCCTGTTGTCGTTTCAGGACTGCCGAACATCACGCCAATCTTCATACGGATCTGGTTGATGAAGATAACCATAGTCCGGCTTTTAGAGATCGACGCTGTGAGCTTACGTAGCGCCTGGCTCATTAAGCGGGCCTGCAAGCCCGGCAAGGAGTCGCCCATTTCGCCTTCAATTTCTGCCCGTGGCGTCAATGCAGCGACACTATCGATGACGAGAACATCAAGTGCTTGACTGCGGACCAGCGTATCCACAATTTCAAGCGCTTGCTCGCCCGTATCTGGCTGCGAGATCAGCAGTTCATCCAAATTAACGCCAAGCTTTTTGGCATAAGCTGGATCAAGCGCGTGTTCTGCATCAACAAAGGCCGCAACGCCGCCAAGCTTCTGCGCTTCGGCGACAGCATGAAGTGCCAGTGTCGTTTTACCTGAGCTTTCCGGGCCGTAAATTTCAATGATGCGCCCGCGTGGCAATCCGCCAACTCCAAGGGCTATATCCAGACCAAGCGAGCCGGATGATACAGCTTCAATCTCAAGCGAGCTTTGCTCGCCTAGCTTCATAATAGAGCCTTTGCCGAACGCCCGCTCAATCTGACCGAGGGCGGCTTCAAGCGCCTTTTGCTTATCCATTGTGGAGTTCTCTACGACCTTGAGGGATGGTTGCGCCATAATGCTCTCCATATTCCCATAGCTGCCTCGACCGTGCAATTTCAGCCTGTGGGCGAATGAGGGTTTGTGATGAGGAAAATGTGCCGCAAATGTTCTATATGGTCAAGTTATGTTCTAAATTAATTTAAAGAACATCAAATGTTCACGGAATACGATACTTAATTTACCCCACAAGTTCCGGAAATTTAAATCGTTTGGGCAAAAAAATGAACATCCTCCCAACCATCCAGTTTATGTCGAAATTCGGCTTCAGCGTATCCAGACACACAAAACACTGGCAGTTTTGGACGGAACTGCCGCGCCTCTGCGATGAGACTTAGTCTATCCAATTCCAACATGACGATATCTGTGATGAAAAGATCAATCTCGTCGGCCTCAGCCGCTTGGAAGAGCTTAAGCGCGGCTCCACCTGTCGTTGCCTCAATCACCCTGAAGACCTTGCCACGCAACGCGCGGGCACCAAACAAGCGAACAGGGTCTTCGTCCTCCACCAGCATGATGGTACCCAAGCCCATCAAATCCAATGGAATCCCGACGACGGGGCTCCGAGCATCATCGACCTTCGCCGCATGGAGCGGCAGGTAGAGCGAGAACGTCGTGCCCATGCCAACTTTACTATCACCGAAAATGGACCCGCCTGTTTGCATGACGAGCCCATAGACGAAGGACAAACCTAGTCCAGTGCCTTGGCCGACATCCTTCGTTGTAAAAAACGACTGGAAAATGCGCTAATCAGCCATGAACTGATACATCGCACTATTAGTCGCCGCCGCCCTGTTCCTGCTTGGCGGGCAGCCATCCGGCACCGCCGACGCCCGGCAGCAGCTTGCGGCAAAAAGCGGAGATACTATCAAACTGCCCATGCTCCGTCGCACCATCGCGCGATATGAAACGATCACGGAAAATGACGTCGCGTGGACCGAAACGGCCATCCGGCGGGTGTCACGGTCAGCATTGACTGACCCAGCGGCGCTCATTGGCATGGCAGCGCGCCGGCGTCTCAATCATGGCCGCGCAATCATGGCCAGGGATATTCAGATTTCTTTTGCCATCCGAAACGGTGATCTTGTGGCGATTGTGTATACGACGCCCTTCATGACCCTAACCGCTAGAGGAAGCGCCCTGCAGGATGCGGCGGCCGGAGCCCCTATTCGGAACATTCTAAGCGGACAATTGAAGCTAACGCGGTCGCACCAGGAATTGTCGCCACACGACCGATTAGCCGCGAAGAATTCGCGGAGATGATGCGATGACACGGAAATTACTGCCGCTTATCCTCATTGTCGTCTCAAGCATGACGCCTGTTGCTTGCAATACTTTTGACCGCGCCGCTGCAATTGTCTCCCCACGGCAGATGACTGGCGTTGAAAAGTCGAGTGCGCAGCGCCGAATACCAGATGATTTCGATGCCCCCGCCGCTCACTGCTACAGCGCCACGCTATGCGAACTCACTTTGGCGGCCAGGTACGCGCGTATTTCCGCAAACTCCGCGGACTTCTGCTGTCGGCGACATCGTGAAGGTCGCCATTTAGATATCAGACTTGGTAAAAATTTCCAGCAAAACAACTCCCGCCCGCAACAATCTAGAAGATGCGGACTTGCCAGCGCTCGGCGGGTTGGAAACGCAGTTATCTAAGCTGTTACCGAAGGCCGTGAATCCCGCACACTTGATAGGATTCGGCAGCAAGACAGAAAACTCCGGCGAAGGTACGATTGACTGTGGCGAGACGATCATTCTCCGGGTCGCTGCTGTCGTCACCCAAACCCTGCCAAACGGCGATATTGTCATAAAGGGCCGGCAGGAAGTGCGGGTGAATTTCGAAATGCGGGAATTGCTGGTCACCGGCGTAATCCGGCCAGAAGACATCGCATCCGAAAATACCGTCACCTACGATAAGATCGCCGAAGCACGTATATCTTATGGCAGGCGCGGGCATATCAGTGATGTGCAGCAACCTCGCTACGGCCAGCAATTATTCGACGTGGTGTTCACCTTCTCAAGGGAACCTCCGACACGGGCCACAAAAAACGGCGCTTCCAATGCATGTAAGCGCCGTTCGCCGTTTAGTGTATTGAAATCCGTAAACTTAGAGAACTGCATCCCGTGCAAGACTAACCTTCAGGCCATCCAGAGCTTCGGTCAGCTCAATCTGACATGCCAGGCGTGAGCCGTCTTGGACGTCTAGGGCGAGGTCGATCATGTCTTCCTCTTCCTCAGTGCGTTCGCCCGTTTGCTCCATCCATTCGTCGGACACATAGACATGGCACGTAGCGCAGGCGCAGGCACCGCCGCATTCAGCTTTAATCGCCACCCCGCCATCACGGATGACTTCCATCAACGTCCAGCCAATTGTGCCTTCAATTTCTTTGGTCTTGCCTTCAAGATCGGTAACGTGGACCTTCATCGGACCCCCAACTTCTTCTGCAAATCACTGGACGAGGTGGTGTATTGGAACCGCAAACGCTCACCCGGGCGGCAAACCAGGAACGCCGCCTGGGACATAAGCGCAGCTTCATGGAAACCTGACAAGATCAGCTTGAGCTTTCCCGGATAGGTATTGATATCGCCAATTGCAAAGATAGACGGGATGGACGTTTCAAACTTTTCCGTGTCAACCGGAATAAGATTCTCATTCAGGTTCAGACCAAAGTTAGCGATAGGGCCAAGTTTCATAGTCAGACCAAAAAATGGAAGCAGTGCATCCGCCGGGATTTCACTTTTGCCATCTGTCTTTGACTTAATGTGCACGCTTTTCATCTTGGTGCCGTCGCCGATAACGCCGCCAAGCTGCGCGATCTTGAAGTCCATCTTGCCAGCATCAACCAGCGCATGCATTGCATCGACGCTAGCAGGCGCCGCACGGAAGCCGTCGCGGTGATGGACGAGCGTCACCTTCGCAGCAACTGGCTGCAGGTTCAAAGCCCAATCCAGCGCTGAGTCACCTCCACCAGCGATAACAATCCGCTTGCCGGCGAACGCGTCAATCTTGCGGACAGCATAGAAAACAGATGTGTCCTCATAGTCCGCTAAGCCATCAAGATGTGGTTTCTTCGGGACGAAGCTACCGCCACCAGCTGCGATCACAATCACATGGGCCACAATCTTCGTATCCTGATCTGTCGTCAATTCCCAACGACCATCATCGAGCTTCGTCAGGCCTTCGGCCATTTCCTGGAAATGGAAAACAGGATCAAACGCCTTGATCTGCTCCATCAACCGATCCGTCAGTTCCTGGCCGGTACACATAGGAATAGCGGGGATGTCGTAAATCGGTTTTTCTGGATACAGCTCAGCGCATTGGCCGCCGGAACGGTCCAAAATATCGACGAGATGCGTTTTTAAACCAAGCAGGCCAAGCTCAAACACGGCGAACAAGCCGCATGGGCCGGCGCCGATGATGATTGCATCGGTCTCATGGGTCTCAGTCGTCATAAACTTAGGTCCAAACCTGGATCAGAACGGCGGCAGACTTAGTCTTCCACCGGCTCCAGAACCTGACGGCCACGATAGACGCCGGACTTGAGGTCAATGTGATGCGGCCGACGCAGATTGCCGGTTTCTTTGTCCGCAACGAATGCGCCGGACTTCAGCGCATCGTGGGACCGACGCATATTGCGCCGCATGCGGGAGGTTTTCTTCTTCGGAACGGCCATAACTTGGCTCCAACACGGAGTGGCCGGCGAACGCGCCAGCCTTCATTTCAGGCGCTTGTCTACCTGCGCCGCGCCGCTTACGCAAGCACGAAGCGCTTAATTGCGACGATCTAGCAGCCCCCGCGCAATTACATGGGCCTGAATCTCGGCCGCACCTTCAAAAATGTTCATAATTCGAGCATCGCAAAGCAGCCGGCTAATCTCATATTCCAAGGCATATCCGTTACCGCCATGGATTTGAACGCCATTATCCGCATTCGACCAAGCCGTGCGCGCCGCCAGCAACTTCGCCATGCCAGCTTCAATATCACACCGACGGTCCGAATCTTTCTGACGTGCGGCAAAGTATGAGAGTTGGCGCGCGACCATGGTTTCAACAGCCATCCACGCAAGTTTACCAGATACTCGCGGGAACTTGGTGATTGGTTTCCCAAATTGCTTCCGCTCATTCGCATAATTCAGCGCAACTTCCAGAGCACGCATAGCGACACCGACAGACCGCGCGGCTGTTTGAATACGCGCAGATTCGAATGTCGCCATGAGTTGCTTGAACCCCTGCCCTTCTTCGTGACCTAGCAGATTGTTCGCTGAAACTTCAAAGCCATCGAAGCCGATCTCATATTCTTTCATGCCGCGATAACCCAACACGTGGATTTCACCGCCAGACATACCCTCAGCCGGGAATGGGTCAGCATCCGTACCCCGTGGCTTCGGCGCGATGAACATGGAAAGGCCCTTGTATCCTGGCGCATCCGGATTGGTGCGAACCAGCAACGTCATAATGTCCGCACGAGCTGCGTGTGTAATCCAGGTTTTGTTTCCGGTGACCTTATATGCGTCTCCATCCTTCTGCGCGCGCGTACGAAGCGAGCCAAGGTCTGACCCAGTATCGGGTTCAGTGAATACCGCAGTTGGCAAAATTTCACCGGATGCAATCGGACCCAGCAATTGTTCTTTTTGGCCGTCCGTGCCGCCAAGCTGTATCAGTTCGGACGCAATTTCAGACCGTGTGCCAAGCGAGCCGACGCCGATATATCCACGCGACAGCTCCTCCGTCACGACGCACATGGCGACCTTGCCCATGCCAAGCCCGCCAAATTCTTCCGGCACTGTCAGCCCGAACACACCAAGCGCTGACATCTCATCCACGATCTCAATCGGGATCAACTCATCCCGGAGATGCCAGCCATGGGCATCAGGGATGATCTTTTCGTCCACAAAACGGCGGAATTGCTGTTGGATCAGGTCCAAGGTCTCATCACCAAGGCCGGATGCGCCGAAATCACCCTCGCTGATGAGTTCTGCCACGCGCGCACGCGCCGGAGCAGACCAGCCAGCTTGCCGAAGCTCTGCAACGGCGGGTGTATTCAGGCCAGCCAAATCGCCCGGCGCAAGCCCTAGGTCCAATGGGCGAACGACCTCCCCCTGGGAAATGGCGATGCCGCCAGCAATCTGGTTCAAGTATTCCGCAAACGCTGCTGCAAGCATCCGCTGCTCAAGCTCACTAAATTTGCCGTCTGCTTGCAAACGCCCAGCCCAGTCCAGCATTTCGCGGAGGCCAGAGACATATGTGGAAAGCCACGCATAGCCGTGAGCAGCAAATTGCTCCTGCTCCAACAGCGACGCAGCGACTTTGCCATCGCCATCCCTAACTTTTTTCAGCACGCTCGCCCGCGCAGCCTCAAGCACGCCTTCAGCGGCGGCGAGGCCTTCGCAGCATTGCTCAATACCGGGGATGTTCGATGTTTTATCCAGCATCGTGCAGCCTTTCTGTAGTGCAAAAAAACCTCTTACTAACCTGTTTCTATGGCGATCAGGCCGAAAGGCCAACGCGGCCCAATCGCGCAGTCCAATTAAAACGCGCACTTGAAGCTGGACGGCTCCCACCATGCAGCCGATACTTTTCAGGAATCCTTTTTCATGATCACAGGAGCGCCCAGTCCGTGTCCGATACCCCTCTCCCATCTGCCCTAGAAGCCGCCCATGCACTGGACCCTGAATTAATCGATAAGTCCCGAGCCCAAGCCGCAAGGCTCGTCGCGGGTTTAAGGGGCGGGTACAAGCCGGAGGAAGAACCGGCGCATATTTATCAGGCTGGAGACAGCCAATGAGCGATATGGACCTCGGATATCTTTCCGTCGCAGAGGCCAGCATAAAGCTTGCCACAAAGGAACTTTCGCCGGTCGATCTAACTGAAGCGCTGCTGCGCCGGATTGAAGCCGTGGACCCGGAACTCGATTCCTACCTGCTGGTTGATGGCGATACAGCGATGGCCTCCGCCAAGGCGGCAGAAAGCGCCATACAAGGCGGGTGTCGGATGGGGCCGCTTCATGGCATTCCCTACGCCCTGAAAGACATTGTGGGTACAGCGGATGTGCGTACAACCTGCCATTCTAAAATCCTCAAAGACAACGTGCCGACGCAAGATGCGACTGTTGCTGCCAAACTGAAGGCGGCGGGCGGCATCATGCTTGGCAAAACGGCGACGCATGAGTTTGCGCTTGGCGGGCCGGCCTTCGATTTGCCATGGCCGCCTGCCCGCAATCCATGGAACCGCGATCATCATCCTGGCGGTTCATCGTCCGGCTCCGGCTCTGCTGTTGCGGCTGGTTTGGCGCCGATGGCAATAGGCACCGATACCGGCGGTAGTGTGCGCAACCCGGCATCGTGCTGCGGCATCGTCGGCATGAAAGCCACCTACGGCCGGGTCAGCCGTGCGGGCGTGTTCCCGCTTTCGTTCAGCCTGGATCACATTGGCCCAATGACACGCACGGTTACAGATAATGCGCTGATGCTTCAGGCCATCGCGGGCGCTGACAAGCGCGATACTGCCAGCGCGAATGTTCCGGTTACCAATTACACGGCAGATATTGAGGGCGGCGTGAAGGGCTTAAAAATAGGCTACCTCCGCCAGTTCCATGAGGTTGATTTGCCTGCCCATCCAGATATGGCGGCAGGTCTAGAAGCCGCCGTAGACGTGCTGCGAGGCGAAGGCGCTGATGTGCAGGATGTAGGCTTTGCCCCGCTTGCAGATCTTGCGGCGACAAACCGCGTCATCCTGATATCTGAGGCCTATTCAATCCACCGCGATTGGCTGGCGACCCGGCCGCAAGATTACGCCAAGGCCACCCGTGACCGGATCATGCCCGGTGCCTTCTTTGCAGCAGCAGACTATGTCGATGCGCTTCGCCAAAAAGCACGCTACCTGGCGCAGTTTAATAAGATGATGGGGGATTACGATGTCATCATCTGCGCCTCCTCCATGGACCCTGCATGCCGCATCGACGATGAGCCCGAAGTGGATCGGACATATGGCCGCCAAGCGCGCACGCCGTTCAATCTGCTTGGCGCTCCAGCCATGGCGCAGCCAATTGGGTTCTCCAAGGATGGCCTGCCGCTTTCTATGCAAGTCGTCTCGCGCGCCTTCAACGAGGCAATGATCTATCGCGTTGGCAGGGCGTTCGAGCGTGTTACGGAATGGACGAACCAACGCCCACCAGTCGGGTGAATTCGATCGAAGGAACCGCTCATGCCGGAGATATCAGGCAGCACCAAAGTTCTGCCCGTCATTGGTCGCCCAACGCCGCAGGTGAAAGCACCCCATTTCTTCAATGCCTTCTTCGCCCGACAAGACATTGATGCCGTGTGCCATGCGATGGAGCTTTCGGATGACGCTGCCGATCAACTGCTTGAATTGCTGCGCGGCTGGACCAATGCCCCTGGCATTATCGCCACCATCCCACATAAAGCGCGGGCGGCAGCGGCATGTGATGAACTTTCGGAGCGTTCAGCGGCACTGGGCGTCGCAAACCTTGTGCGCCGCGAGCCTGACGGACGCTTGGTCGGCGATATGTCGGACGGCGAAGGCTGCGTTCAGGCAATACGCGACCATGGCGTCGATCCTGCTGGCAAACGCGCGTTTGTGGTCGGCGTCGGCGGCGCAGGTTCCGCCATTGCCTATGCTCTGGCGGAAGCAGGCGTCAGCGCACTTTGCATTCAGGACTTGGATAAGGCACGCACTGAAAAGCTTGCGCAAATTCTCCGCGTTCGTTTTCCTGCCATCGCGATCTCAACAGATGCGCCGGATATGACCGCGCTCGACATTGCAGTGAACGGTTCACCCGTCGGCATGAACGGCGATCTAAACCTGCCAATGTCGTTGGATGGCATCCCAAGCACCGCAATCGTTTGCGACGCTGTCACTGCACCGGAGCAAACGCCATGGCTAAAAGCCGCCGCAGCACTTGGCTGTAAGACATCAACGGGAAACGAGATGGTGCGAGGGCATTTCTCACTTCTTTGCAGCCACTTTGGCTTCAAGCCTGACTAAAGGATTTATTGAGCAATGGAATTCCAGCTTGGTGTGATGCTGCGCGGCCAATATGAGCACGGAGCAGATATGGTCGCGAAAGCCGATGAGATGATTGAGCAGGCGAAATTTGCCGACCAACTTGGCTATGCCTCCATCACAAAAGGCTCTCACTATTCAACGGACGCTTTCCAGGCTTTCCAACAATTTCCCGTTCTGGCCCGGCTTTCCGGCGAAGTGAAGCAGGCCCGCCTGAACGCTGGCATCGTACTTTTACCACTGCACAAGCCCCTTGATATCGCGGAGCAATTGGCGACGATCGATATCCTCTCCAATGGGCGACTGATCTTCGGCGTCGGCTTGGGCTACCGGGAGGTTGAGTTTAAAGCATTCGGCATGACGCAAAAACAACGTGGTAAACGGCTGACTGAGAATCTGGTTGCCATTAAGCGCCTCTGGTCAACAGACAAAGTCTCCATGGTTGGCAGCCATTTTGAGCTTGATGAAGCGGTTTGCTGGCCAAAACCTGTGCAGAAGCCCAACCCACCAATCTGGATCGGCGGCAATGCTGATGTCGCCCTGAAACGCGCTGCCGTTCACGGAGATTGCTGGTACATAAACCCGCATAACACTTTGGAAACCTGCAAGCGCCAGATAGACCTCTACAAAGGCTTCCTGGACGAGGCCAGTAAGCCTTTCCCGACAGAACTCCCCATGCGCCGTGAGGCCTTCGTCGCGCGCACCAAGGAAGAAGCATTACATCTAGCTGGTCCCTTCATCGCCAAAAAATATGCCGCCTACCACGCTTGGGGCCAGGACGACGATATGCCAGAGGATGAAACCTTAGCTGGCAGCCTGGATGAGATCATCGGCGACCGGTTCCTGATTGGCTCCCCAGAAGAGGTCGCGGAGCAAATGATCCGGATCAATAGCGAGCTTGGCGTCAACCACTTGATCCTTTCTATGGAGTGGGCCGGAATGGAGAAATCCGTTGCGATGGATTGCATGCAGATGATGGCTGAAGAGGTCATGCCTCTCGTTAGGCAGGGAACCTGAACCATGATGGATGGGTCTAAAGGTGCCGTGGCAGCCACCCCAGAAGCAGTCGATAACAGCCCGCCAAGCCATGTGTACTTGGTAGATGGATCCGGGTTTATTTTCCGCGCTTTCCATGCCCTTCCGCCCATGACGCGCGACGATGGAACGCCCATTAACGCCGTCTATGGCTTCTGCAATATGTTGATGAAGCTGATAGACAGCACGGACGCAGACCGGATCGCCATCATCTTCGATGCAGCGCGCGCCACTTTCCGCAACGATATCTATGAAGCCTACAAAGCCAATCGTGAAGAGCCACCGGAAGAGCTCCGCCCCCAATTCGAAATTGTCCGCGAGGCTGCCCGTGCCTTCGGCCTGCCCGCCATCCAGCTTGAAGGCTTTGAGGCAGACGACCTGATCGCCACCTTCGCGCGCCAGGGCATTGAGGCAGGCGCTGATGTCACAATCGTTTCCTCCGATAAGGATCTGATGCAGCTCGTTACCGACAAAGTGTCGATGATGGATCCGATGAAGATGATTGATATTGGCCCGGATCAGGTGATGGAGAAGTTTGGCGTTCCACCGAACAAGGTAGTGGACGTTCAGGCACTTGCAGGTGATTCCGTTGATAATGTGCCGGGCGTGCCAGGCATCGGTGTGAAGACAGCAGCCCTGCTGATCAACGAATATGGTGATCTTGAAACGCTGCTAGTGCGGGCTGAAGAAATCAAGCAACCGAAGCGACGCCAGAATCTGATTGAGTTCGCGGACCAGGCCCGCATTTCCCGCCGGCTTGTGGAACTGGACGCCGCTGCGCCCGTCACTGAGACTATCGATGATTTCCGCGTAAAAGCGCCAGACCCGGAAACTCTGCTGGGGTTCCTCAAAGACCAGACCTTCCGCTCGATCCTGGCTAAAGTTGAAGCACGCTTGGCTGATGATGGCCGCATCGAAACACCCGCTCACATAGAAACATCCACCGCTGAAAAGGACTACGCGCTTATCCAATCGCTTGACGCCCTTGAAGCTTGGGTGCGTGAAGCCACGACGCAGGGATACGTTGCAGTCGATACCGAAACAACGTCTCTCGATGCTCAAAGGGCCAAGCTTGTTGGCGTTAGTTTAGCGACGGCACCAGGACGCGCCTGCTATATCCCACTAGCGCACCGTGCGCTCGGCCCCATAGGCGAGCTTGACCTTGGTGACACCACCAAAGACACGCCGGAGCAAATCCCCATGCAAGCTGCCCTCGATTGCCTACGGCCTATGCTGGAGGACACGAGCGTTCTGAAGATTGGCCAGAACCTGAAATACGATATAGCGGTGCTGCAGCGCTATGGCGTCTCGCTTGGGCCATTCGATGATACGATGTTGCTGTCATATGTACTGGACGCCGGGCGAAATAACCACGGCATGGACGAGTTGGCTGACCGGCATCTCGGCATGCAGACCATTAAGTTCAAGGACGTGGTTGGCAAAGGTAAAGACCAGATCAGCTTTGATGAGGTTGCTCTGGATATAGCCTGTGATTACGCAGCCGAAGACGCCGATATCACGCTGCGCTTGCACCAAGCACTTAAACCGCGACTAGCCGCAGAGCGGATGGCGTTCATGTATGAAGCTGTAGAGCGGCCACTCGCCCCGGTATTAGCCAAAATGGAGGCGACGGGCATTCTAGTCGATAGAACCGTACTGGCTGGACTGTCCAAAGACTTTGGCGAACGGATGGTCACGCTGGAGGCGGCTATTCAGAAGCTGGCGGGCCGCAAGTTTAATGTTGGCAGCCCCAAGCAACTTGGCGAAATCCTGTTTGATGAGATGAGCCTTTCTGGCGGCAAGAAGGGCAAGAACGGTGCATGGGGTACAGATTCTGGCGTTCTGGAAAATCTTGCAGCCCAAGGTCATGATCTTCCACAGCGCGTGCTTGAGTGGCGCCAGATTCAGAAACTGAAGAGCACCTATGCGGACGCACTGCAGAATTATATCAATCCTGAAACCGGGCGCATCCACACGTCATTCGCCATGACCGGCGCATCGACAGGTAGGCTCGCATCCAGCGATCCAAATGTGCAGAACATCCCTATTCGCAGCGAAGAAGGCCGAAAAATCCGGGGTGCATTTGTGGCACCGGATGGCCATAAGCTGATCTCGGCCGATTACTCACAGATCGAGCTTCGGCTCCTGGCCCATGTGGCGGACATACCGGACCTGAAGCAGGCCTTCATCGATGGCTTGGATATTCATGCTGCGACCGCTGCCCTTGTATTCGGAGGAGAAGCAGAGACGATTGACCCTGCGTTACGCCGGCAAGCCAAAGCCATCAACTTTGGCATCATCTACGGGATCAGCGCGTTTGGGCTGGCGCGCCAATTGCAGATTCCTCAGGGCGACGCGCGCAAGTTCATTGAGGCATATTTCGAGCGCTATCCCGGTGTCAAAGGCTATATGGACCGCGCCAAAGTCTTCGCCCATGAGCATGGTTATGTGAACACTATGTTGGGTCGGCGCATCTGGACTCCAGGCATTACGGATAAGAACCCAGCCCGGCGGAACTTCCAGGAGCGCGCTGCGATCAATGCGCCACTGCAGGGGGCGGCGGCAGACTTCATTAAGCTTGCGATGGCCCGAGTGCCTGGCGCGCTAGAAGCGGCTGGCTTGAAGGGTCGTATGCTCTTGCAGGTCCACGATGAGCTATTGTTCGAAGCGCCCGATGCGGAACTTGACCATACCTGCCGCGTCGTTAAAGAGGCAATGGAGGGGGCGGCAACACTATCCGTCCCGCTGGTTGTCGAGACAGGAACCGCCAACAGCTGGGCAGAGGCACACTAACGTCTAAGCGCATGCCCATTGCCCAGATAGAAAAAGGCCCCAGAACGATAAATCGTTCCGGGGCCTAATTTCTTTCGGACAAAATTGGTAAGGCCCAAACCCTACTCATTACTGCCGTAAAGAGACCAAGCGGCGCGCCTGGATCGCCGGGCACGTCTGCGAGTTCAGCCGGGAACTCACCTTCAGCTTCATTCTAACGCTGCTGATTGTTCAACGCGTCGCCAAGCAACTGTTGAACGGCTTTGCAGTCCTGGCCGCTTCGCTGTGGCAAGCCACATGCATCCGTTCAGCTTCAGGGAATTTGCCTTGATCAAACGCAGCCGTAGCCTGCTCATAAGTACCCCAATAGCGGGCAGATGAAAGTACCTCACCCCATCTCGCATGGGATCGTTTTGAACGGTTGGCAGCGCGGGAAAGATAATCCTCTGCTTCAGCAAAACGGTTTTGCTCTAACAGAATAACGCCGATGTCGATGCGGTGATCTGCGTCCCCACCTAAAGCTTAGGCGACAGCACCGGCACCAACACCAGCCTTACCACTCATTTCCAGGGCACGTCTCACAAAGCCGATCCGGTCTGAACCACCAGGGTGAGTAGCAGCAAGCGCAGCAAAGACGCGTTCAACCTCAGTCTGTTTGTTGTCTGAAGCATAAGCAACAATCCGCAGCATCAACGCTTACGCATTATTTGAATCGGTAGCAAGCGCCCGGTCCAAATGGGTGTAGGCCAAATTTGCCTGACCATTACGGCTACTATGGCGAGCGTTCTGTATCAGCCTATCTACTAAAGTGTTGCTGGGCTGTACAAGCGTGGTCAAAGACACGCCAGATACCTGTGCAGAAACAGGCGCAGCCCGTTAGTCGACGCGAGCGTCTTGAACGCGGGCGGCGGCGATACGCTGCAGCAACCAAACAAGTAACATCGAAAGTAGGCCGACACCGACAACCAACAGTACAATGAGCAGCAGTGGACGGTCAGCGAAGTACCACCTCAGACGTTGCCAGAAAGGTATTGAATAAACGGTAAATTGTGGGCCAACTGCAAAGCTTATAACGCCTTTTGTCTCCATTTTGATCAAATCGCCCCTAAACGAATCGACCAATTCCGAATCACGCATACGGAGTGTGAGCTCCAAAGTCTCTTCAGGCGTGGCACCACTAAGTACCACGACCGTCCGATCGGACGCACCGGGACGCTCAAAGCTAACCATTCCGGAGAAGCCCTGGCCGTGGCTCGATAGCACCGTGTTCGCACGGGTCCGCTCGCTTGTGGGGTTATCGCTGCCAGACAGGAAGTAACGAACCGATTCGATTGGGCTGACAGACTTCACGCGAAGCTGATTGTCTTCATAAACGAATGGTCCGCCGCCGTTCCACTGAACAATCTGTCCTTCGATCCCACGCCATGCGCCGACCATTAAGACATCCTGGGTGCCGAAAGCATCCAGTCCGCCAGGCCGCGTAACGCTGACGCGCGTCGCCGGATCACCGGTCGCCTCCCCCATAAGGGCCATCACATTTAGGTAAGCAGAGGCTTCGTCTTCAGCGAGTGACTGCGGTAAAACAATCACCGTTTCGCTGAGGTCGGCTTTCCGCGTGTATGGATAACCAACTGTGGCGAACGAAGCGATGTCAGGCAGCGGCGTATAGTGGATAGTGTCGCTGAAATCGATCGTGGACGACCCCTGCACCCTAAAGCGCATGTCAGGCGGCATTTTTCCTTCGCACTTGCCAAGTTTTGGCAGGAGGCTGAAGAAGAACTGAAGCTCATTCTTTGGTCCCGTAAAGACCGACGGATCAAGCCGGACCATTGCCCGCCCTTCTTCGTCGGTTGCTCCACGTGCAAGTTCTGCAATCCTATCAATCGTTTCAGATGGACGTAGCGGAAGCGTTTTGATGAATTCATTGCTGAGCAAAATATCAACGCGGGACGTATTTTTGTCTAAGAATGGCGCGTTTGGATACTCGTATTCAACCCGCACAGTTGGACCGCCCTGCTCATCCAGCAAACGGCGTGGCGGCATGACGAACGGTGCAGAAAGGAAGCCTTTGACGCCGACGCCCTGAAGATCCTCATCACGACGTACAAGCGTCGCGAGCGGAACAGGTTCTGTTAGCGAAATCCAACGTGAAGCGTCGTCAATTGCATGCTCTTGCAAAGACGGCGCTGCGTTTACTTGAACGGAAGGACCACGGAGATTACTGCCACGGGCAGCGATTGCTAGATGCTGAGCTGCTTGCAGAAGGCCATTATCGTCACCCCCAGCAATGATAAGGACCTTAGAGCCTTGCGGATTATTCGGGTTGGCTAACAAAGAAATTTGACTGCCGTCGACTGAACCGGCATTGATCCCGCCCGGAGCATTGGTGCCAGAAACGAAGACCACAGCATTCTCATTGCCGAGGATGCTATAGCGCGCACTGATTTCGATGCCGTGCTTACGGCCAGCATCACCGAAGTAAGAAGCAACAATGCCCGCAGCCTGTAAAACAGTATCAGATGGGTTTGGCGGCAGCAGGAATGTTAATGGCTCCGGTTCGTAGTCGTACACATCAACAAATGGGCGCGGCAGAATGGATAGGTCATCCACGAGCGGTAGCGGACGAACGGCCATTTCTAGCTGTGACGCCATGGTATCCACGCGGAGCCAGAGTGATTCGTGCACTGGGTCTTCACAATCCGTCGTGTAGTGCTTGTCCGTTTCCAGCAGCAACACGTTTTCTTCTTTAAAAAGTGCAGCGTTAATAGGAAGCTGGATTGTGGCACCGCCTGCATAGGATCGTAATAAACGCAACTTGCCGATCGGTGCGCCATTCAGCATCACAGAAAGGTTGCTGAGCTCTGGCAGCAGCGATGGTGAATAATCGTAGCTGAGCGTTAAGCGCGCCTGATCAACGACCTGGTCAGCACGCAGTGTGAACGGAACGAAGCGAACTCCTTTGACGGAGATCATCTTCATATTGGGCTCGACATTGAACGAACGCAGGGTCGCAGTTTCTAAGGAACCATCTGGCGCAGGCGTGATCGGGCCGGGGCGTTGGGACGGGGCGTCCATAGGTACCAGAACGACGGGCGCAGACTCAATATTAATGATCGGAATAACTGCATTCAGCGGCTCGCGAGGGCGAAGCTGACCAGCCACACCTTCTGCCTGGCCACGAACATTGCCCAGCTGCCGGCTGCTGGCGCGCATTGAAACAGGTGCTGGCGCGGCAGGGTTAACCGCAACAGAAGCCGCACCAAATTGCTGGCCGCCAAGTGGAGTCGGCGGCGTTGCGAGAGGCGATTGCATCATAGCCCGATTATCAAGCGGCGGCGATGGCGGAGCCAACCCGCCAGCCTGGGCGAAACTATCGCTCGGCATGGCTGCTACAAGTGCCCCTAAACCTACTGAGATCGCAAGCGCCGTCGCTTGCGTCGCCCGTGCGCGGGCACCTCTTCTGCCAAAACCAAACATACCGCCGATACCCCTAAAGATAGCACCGAACGACCGCCAGATCGTATCAGCGCGATGATTATCCCATGATAGCCAAGCGTCTGCCCGACCAAATACCAACCGAACAAGGTTGCGCTGCTGCTCCAGCGAAACATCGTTGAAACGCACCTGCATTCCCTCTCCACGAACACCGACGATTTCGCCAATAACCGGAAGAACCTCAGACCCGGTAGAAATGTATAGACGTACAGTTTCACCCGTTCGCGCCACAACATGTGGCTGAACCTCGATCAATGCACCGCCCATCGAAATATCGAGCGAGCGCGTATCGACAGTTTCGCCATCGCCAAACACCAGCTGCGTATCCAGGTTTACCTCAACACGCACGTGCTCACGCACCTGTCGCCGTTCCCGAGCAACGGAGATCGCAGCAAGCACTACAATTAGATTGAAGGCGGCCCAAACCATATTCAGCGCAATAACGCCAACATCCACCTGATCAAGGAACTGCAAATCAGCGTCATTCAGCAGAATACGCAGAATTCCCAAGATCAAGCCCATGATTAAGAACCCGGCCAACACCATGTGCGGCACGACGCGGCTTGTATCAAAGAAGCTCTGTGGCAGCAGGCCGCCTTTTTCTGTCACGTTGAACGATCCGCGACGCGGATTGAACATCGTGTAGAGCGTTGGCCGAAGAATATGGAACGAAAGCACGCTCTCATAGATTTCACCCCAGAACGTATATCTGTTCTGGGCCTGTAGGCGTGAGTTCGTTAACACCGAATGAATCAAGTGCGGGAACGCATACAAGAAAATCAGCTGCCAGCTGGACGTGATTATGTTTTGCGCAAACAGCAGATAAGCCAATGGTGCCGTTAGGAACACGACGCGTGGCAACGCAAAGAAGAAATGCGTCATCGCGTTCAAGTAGCAAAGGCGCTGCGGGAGCGTCAGCCCACGGCCAAACAATGGATTGTCCAACCGGAAAATCTGCGTCATGCCCCGTGCCCAGCGCATACGCTGACCAATGTGCAAAGCCAAGCGCTCTGTCGCCAGTCCAGCCGCAAGCGGCAAACGGATGTAAATAGAATCCCATCCTCTGCGATGCATCTTAAGCGCGGTATGAGCGTCTTCCGTCACGGTTTCTGTCGCGAACCCGCCGACATCTTCTAGGGCGTCACGTCGCAGAACCGCGCAAGAGCCGCAGAAGAAGGCTGCATTCCAGAAGTCATTGCCTTCCTGAACAAGACCATAAAACAGCTGGCTTTCGTTCGGGACGGCTGAGCCACCATTAACGTTCCGTTCGAACGGGTCGGGCGAATAAAAGTGGTGCGGTGTCTGAACCAGGGCGACGTTTTCATTCTCGAGGAAAGCGCCAACCGTCATCTGCAAGAATGCGCGCGTAGGAATGTGATCAGAATCAAAGATCGCAATGAGATCAGCCTCAGTGCAAGTCATCGCGTGGTTAAGATTACCCGCCTTCGCGTGTCTATTATCCTCACGTGTGATGTAGCCGCAGCCAACCTCTTGCGCGAAATCAGCAAATTCCGATCGCCGGCCATCATCAAGCAGATACACCCGCATGCGATCGCGCGGATAGTCCATCGCCAACGCGCCAAGCACGGTATTGCTGACAACTTGAAGCGTTTCATTATAGGTCGTAATATAAACATCAATTGTCGGCCAGAGTTCTAAATTCTCTGGCATGGGCACAGGCTGTCGCCGCAAGGGCCAAATCGACTGAACAAAGCCCAGGATCAGCACCATAAACGCGTAAAGCTCGGCCATGAACAAACCAGTACCGAGGAACATTTCCGTAAGTGTTTCAAAATGCAGGCTTTCCGTTAATCGCCAGTAGAGATATCTGGTCGACACGGTCGCGGACAACACTATAAGGAAGATCGTAATTGCCCGTGACCTGAACAGGTTCAGTACAAAGAATGCGATGATCGTGAAGACCATGAACAGAAATTGTGAGCTCGCGTCTAGCTTGCCTACGACCACAAGGGCCAGCGGAATACATGCTAATAGCACCATCAACCATACCCAGATTGGTATGGAGTAAGCGCCTCGTCGTGCTCGTATTGCGGCTGCGTTCATCTTAACTAACCCGCCCATTTTACCTATGTGTGAGCGCGACGCTCACCTCCTGTAAATACGCCATCGCCGAATCACAATCCTTATAAACGAAAATTGCCAGTCTATTACCCGCTAATTTCTTAGAGTTTTTCTTAAAGCCAAAGCCACAGCTATCACAAATGGTGTCAAAGTTTCCTGAACAGCTCAGCCAGACTACCCGAACCCTCATCTGGCCCAGCAACGTCTGATTTTGAGACTATTTGCGTCTTTGCAGGCGCTTCTGCAGATTTAGAGGCAATAACCGTGCTAGCTGATGCCGTCGAAGCAGCAGCAATCGAGGCGCGTGCAGCAGCAGCATCTGCAGCGTCATTTAACTCTGCCGACGCTTGGTCTAACGAATCTACAGCAGCTTTAACCGTTTCCGTAACACCAACGACGACACGCTCACCAACAGTTGGGGCTTCTGCTGCAACGACTTCAGCGGCGGTTTCAGCCTTCTCACCTGCTAACTTTGCTACGTCCGCAGCGTCGCCCGCAGCCGCTGCCGGTGAGGCTTCTGCTTGATTGACGTTAACCCGAACAGCCTCAGCTACGGACCCATAGCCACGCAGGTCCATGCTGCCGTAAATTACACCCGAATACGTTGGCGGCGTATATCCGGATTCACCTGCCGGCACACTCGTTTCTTCACCTCCGGGTGCGCAAAACATAGGATTTGGCTGCGCTTCCGGTTCTGACAGGGGCTCCGGCGGAGGTGCCACCAAAACAGATGGTGGCGTGGCTTCGGTTGCCGAAGCTTCGCGCTCTCTTGCCGCAACTGCAACAGGGGCAGAAGCCGCTGCGGCTACAACGGCGGTAGAATTATCTGCATGAACATCGGATCTGATGGGCTGCGCGACTATCGCCGCTACTGTCCGTATCGGCGGCTGTTCTGAAATCGTGTGCAGATTATCAAACTCATAATAGCCAAGACCAGGCGTCTCAACGAAGTCTAAAAGACCACGAATATCCGACGCTTCTGGCATTTATCAGCTCTCCACCATTAACACAGCGCAACCCAGAGGGCCCACCCATACAAACCGCGGACAGCCTCCAAGACCAAAACCACTTGCTCATGCGCAAAAACGAACGTAACAAAGCTGCGCTCGCCCTGCAATGCGCGCTTGTTACTCTACGTTTGCTTAATGAATTGAAACCAAAGCCATGACAAACCCTGCCCTGCTCACATTGCTTGAGCGTATAGCCGATGCATTAGACCGGATGGCCCCGCCGCACGCACCGTCGGGCGCGTTTGGAGATGCCGACGCCTTCGTCTGGCAAGCAGAAACCCTCAGCCTTCAACCGGTCCACCAGGTGGCCCGTGTCGAAATGAAGCTGCTACGCGGCGTAGACCAAGTTCGCGATATCCTCTGCGCGAACACCGAACGGTTCGCCAAGCACATGCCTGCCAATAACGCACTGCTCTGGGGCGCGCGAGGCATGGGCAAAAGTTCACTGGTGAAGGCATCCCATGCAGAGGTTAACCGGGACGTTAATTCCCAAAATGCCCGCGTTGCTCTGATTGAAATTCATCGTGAGGATATCGAATCGCTGCCGATTCTGTTGCGTCAGATCGATAGCCAGCCCCGCCGTTGCATTGTGTTTTGTGACGATCTTTCGTTCGATATGGGCGACGCCAGCTATAAATCGCTGAAAGCTGTTCTCGAAGGCGGGCTGGAAGGCCGACCGGACAACGTTATCTTCTATGCGACCTCAAACCGCCGACATCTGATGCCCCGCGATATGATCGATAACGAACGCGCAACGGCGATCAACCCAGGCGAAGCCGTTGAGGAAAAAGTTTCACTTTCAGACCGATTTGGCCTTTGGCTTGGCTTCCATAGCTGCGGACAGGATGTGTATCTGGACATGGTCAACGGCTATGCGGAAGCTTTTGAAGTGGATATCGAACCCGAAGAACTTCGTCGCCAAGCATTGGAGTGGGCAACAACACGCGGCGCCCGGTCTGGCCGTGTAGCATGGCAGTTTATTCAGGACGTTGTTGGACAATCGGCGTTGGAAACGTCTTAAGCTGGCGAGCTAGCTTTGGAATAATGGTTTGATTGATTGTTATTAACCAAGTCCTAAA
>Ga0315331_10000145_pt1 | contig 43011 bp, 24 predicted proteins | sample M160m34915metaG_FD_203456 | JGI IMG/M metagenome (GOLD analysis project Ga0315331, IMG submission 203456) | Ammonia-oxidizing marine archaeal communities from Monterey Bay, California, United States - M1 60m 34915 | ecosystem: Environmental > Aquatic > Marine > Intertidal zone | place: USA...
CCGGGGCTCTGTGACGATGGCAGCATCACCGGGTCTCAGCAAATGACTCTCAGCCTGACTTTTGACCATCAGGTCGTCGACGGAGCACCGGCCGCCCGATTTCTGCAGTATGTCGTCGACGAACTTCTTGATTTTGCTGAGTAACTTGGGATCTGTCGGAGACGCACTATATTCCGCACACTAGCAGAGAATTCTCTGCATCTCTGATGTGGACTGGAGTCTGAAGACCAGATGGAATTCATTGCGATTGATATCGGCACCTCGTTTACGAAAGGTGCCATCGTCGACGTCGAGTCGATGGAGATCCGGAATATTTATCGCCGCACTGGCGCTGTAAAGCTGGCGGCTGAAGATCCCTTCTATTTTGAATTGTCACCTGCCGATGTGCTGCAGGGTGTCACGGATGTCATTGGCGAGTTGTATTCGTCGGCTACGGATTGCTGTGGCATTCTCATGTGTGGGCAAATGGGAGGCCTTGTTCTGTGTGACGGCGATGGCAAGGCCAGATCAAACTACATTTCCTGGCTCGACCGCCGAGCAACAAACATTCCCCCGTCAGCCAAGGTCACGTACTTCGATCAACTAGACAAAGAAGTGGGAGATCGGTCTCGTGACGTCCTGGGAAACGAATTCCGCCCGGGACTACCGCTGTCGTTTCTGTACTACCTGCGAGAAACCGGTCAACTGAACGAACTGCGGCACACCGTGCCCGTGACGTTGCCTGACTTCGTGGCGGCCGCGTTGTGCGACAGTCGCCCGGTGATGGAATGGACCAGCACGGCAGGATCGCTGGACATTGTGTCTCGCGAATTTCCGCATGACCTGCTGCGTGAGCTGCGGCTGGACGATCTTGACTGGCCTGACATTGTGGACTATCGGCACGTCGTTGGTGAATACGAAGTCAACGGCCGGTCGCTGCCCGTATATGCACCGACGGGTGATCACCAATGTTCGCTGGCCGGAACGCTGCTGGCACAGGGTGAGCTATCCCTCAACGTTTCAACCGGTTCGCAGGTGTCGATGCTGACCAGCAGCACAACGATGGGCGAATATCAAATCCGACCATATTTCGATGGCCTGCTGTTAAAAACGATCACCAACATTCCGGCCGGGCGAGCTCTCACGGCCATCATGAAGCTGCTGACTGAAATTCCAGGCCGCGACAACGAGGGTACGGCTCAGGCGTGGGACTATTTCTTCCAGCAGGCAGAACAGACAACGACAACGGATGCCGGAGTGAATCTCGCCTTCTTCCCTGGTGCAATCGAAGGTCCCGGCGCCTTCACGAATCTGCGGGAAGACAACCTGACAGTCGGGCACATCGCGCGAGCCAGTCTGGAACAGATGGCTGATTATTACAAACAGCGGGCTGGTCAATTGGCACCCGCGAAAGACTGGTCGCAACTGGTATTTTCCGGAGGCATCGCTCAGCAATCCTCTTTGCTGCGAGAACTTGTCGCCGATCGACTGCAGTCAGATTATCGAACAGCCACCAGTTCCGAAGACGCACTGTACGGCATGATGGTCCTGGGGCGCGTCATCGCAGGTCTCAGCGATTCGGTGGCCCCTGTCACCAGGTAGTCGTGCAATGTCGATCTCATGTTTCCGTCACACAGCATTCGGAAACTTTTTTTGACATGGCGGAAACCAATCACTCTCAGTAACTCCCGCATCTGGCTGGAACTGCTGGACCAGCGACATCACGACGACCTGGGTGAAGCCACCACTGACGGTGAACTGTGGAAAGTCTGGGACACGTCCGTCCCGAGCTCCGGTGATGTCGCTGCAGAAATCGAAAGACGATTTGGGCTGCGCAGACAGCAGTCCATTTGCCATCGTCGAACCGTCTTCCGGCAAAGCTGTCGGTATGACAACGTACATGAACGCGGATGCCGCCAACCGACGGATAGAAATCGGATAGACATGGTTTCGCAAGTCAGTTCATCGCGCAGGCCTGAATACTCATTGCAAACTGTTGGTGCTGACCCGCGCATTTACAGAACTCATATCTTTAATCGGCAGAGCCGGGCGGGCATCGAACGCCTGGGGCGAAACTGGAAGCGTTCAGCGAAGTCACCGGATTCTGGCCCGCGGCACACTGCAGGACACATGCGTCTATTCCATCATTTCCAGTGAACGGCCCACCGTGCAAACGCATCTGACATTTCGAGCGTCACGGTCGCACTGAACGCAGATCACAGTCTGGACTGAGGCAACAGCACTTTCGTCAGGTCACGCGCCACTAAGCAGTCCGTCGACAACCTGAGCGTTACTGCCCCGTGCATCCGTCAAAGTTTCATCGCTGCCGTGGTGGCGAAATGAAGGACGATTGTGGTCCGGGCCGATTTGATGCAGCAGCGTGGCGTGCAGATCGGGAGCGACGGCGAGTCCTGGCTACAGATAATTCCCGCATCTCAGAACGAAGTTACGCGGGGGCAGATGTCGTTCGTGAACCACCTGAATGGTGGCATAGGCTCTGCGGCTGCTGTTCAAACCTACTCTCTGTTGCGCTATGTCGGCCAGTTCGTTTCCGTGCGCCTCTTTGAAGGCAGCCGCTGGTTCTTTCTGCGCTGCCGTAAGATTTTCAGCGGACGTCTCCAATGCCGCCCGAACAGTGCTGCGAATCGTTTCGGGCAGCAGCGACAGTTTCTCAGTGAACAGAATCCGGCGATAGAATTCGCGAATTTCATCGGATCGCTTTTTCAGTGCAGCAACCTGATTTTCAATTTCGCTGTTCGCCCGGTCAATCTGAGCCTTTTCTCTGTCAGCAACGTCAGGGCGACCATACCCGGTGGAAGTCACCCAATGCCTCACGTTGAAGGCCGGGGCAAAAACGGATTCCAGGCGACAATATTCCGACTGAGAAATGGCTTCGTACTTATGATCGTGACATCGTGCACACTGCAACGTCAGGGCCAGCAGATTGGCGGCAATATCTTCCGTTGTTCGTTGCAGAACGTGATGCCTGGTGCCCGGCGTGTTGAGCTCATTCTGGTCAGTGTCATCATTCGCACACAGCAGGAATCCGGTGGCGATGAGCGCATCCTTCATTTCGGGCGATAACGTTTCAGCGGATGTCCAGTCGTAGAGTTCGTCACCGGCCAGTTGTTCGACGATGAAACGATCAAAGAGTTTTCCGTTGTTGAATGACCGAATGACGTAGTCCCGATACCGCCATTTCTCAGCCAGAGGTTTAATGATCGCGGCGTCGTTGTCGTTTCCATAGACGTCTGCGTAGCCCGACACATCCAGCCAGTGTCGCTTCCAGCGTTCACCGAAATACTACGAACTCAAAATCCGGTCAATCAGGCGTTCAAGAGCATCTGGTGCATCATCGCTGTAAAACGCAGCGACGTCCTGCGGCGACGGCGGCGGCGCCGGTCAGATTAAAGTATGCTCGCCTCACTAACATGTTACGATCGGCCTGGTCCGAGTAAGACAATCCATGCTGCTCTACCTTCGCCAGCAGGAAATGATCGATCTCATTGCAAATGCGATCTGTATTCCGGACCTCGGGGGATTGTGCCGTGCCGGTGCTTGCCATGCCCAGTGTTGTCGATCCTGATCACTGATTTTTCGCGCTGCAGTGCAGCCGCTTCAACCAATTACGCAAAGTTGAGATTTCCTGCGGCGTCAGGCGCGGTTCTCCTTCCGGCGGCATTATTCCCGATTCAATCATCAACACCATTTCGCTGAGATCAGAAAAACCTCGAACGATAACGAGACCAGCCTTGCCGCCTCGCGGCCACCGTGCGCAGATCCAGTTCCGCTTTCTGCGTCTCATCGCCGTGACAACTGTGACACCGCCGAGCAAGAATCGGATGGTTAGTTTTTCGAACTGAGGAATGGGACGAAAGCCGGCCTGCAGACCGTATTTCCCAGCCAGATAACTGCCGACCTGGCAGCGTTCGGTGGCGGTCAATGACCGGTGATGAATCAGCACTTCAGCCAGGTCACCCTGAAAAAACGTCCCTGCGATGGATTCCGGACCAAAGTGCTGTCCCAGTGCCAGCGTCAGGTTATTCTTGAAGCCCAGAAAATGTGTTCCATTGAACATCGCTCACTAATCACGCCGACCGTTCAGGTGGATCGCAAATGTCTGCTCGCCGGTGTACACCGTTTCGATCAGGTTTGGCTTCCCATTCCATACCACGGTCGGCCCTTCACCTTCATCACCGCTGTGAATCCCCAGCCGTACCCTGCCCCGCCTCTGCGGTAGCCGATCCAGAACCCGAAGCGTTTTTCGAATGCAGCGTCAGGGGCATCGCGCGAATTCAGATCAAGAATCCACTGAGCACCATGAGCCGATCCGGCGGGCGCCTGCAGTACAACAGAGACGTGAAACGTCTGGTCTCCCGTAGACATTCCGATCAACGTCGACAGACTCAGAAAGTCGTCGCCGTGAAATCGAACGGCTGGGCGCCCACCGATCGCTGCCACATGAAACGTTGGCTGGCGTGCGGTAATTTTCTGCGACGGCTGATTTCCGTTGCCGCTCCTGTCGCGTCATTCAGCGATCGATGCTCTTTCGGCCGGAGGACACGAATGCTCACCGTCTGTGTCACGATCTGCTGCGTCCAGCCAGACGACCGGACCATCCCTGGAAGGAACATGGGCATCTGCCGGCGAAGAACACAGGCGACCACAGCAATCGCGTGTGAAAACACAAACAAGAATAGTTGCCGTCGGCTCATGGCGGTTTTCACATAACCGTGTGGGCGCCACTCTTCCGGTTGAAAACTACGTATCGTTCAGTCGATTCTCCACCGCAGAATATTGGTGTTGGTCGTTCGGCCGGATCGATTGACATACAATTGCCCGTTTGTGCAACGCAGTCCGCAGGATTCATTTCATGCCCGTGCCAACGATGAGTTACCTCACGGATATCCACTTCTCGCCGGGGGCGACCGCACTGGTGCCTGAGATCCTTGCAGAGATGGGGCTGAACCGGCCGCTGCTGGTCACGGACACCGGCATTGTGACAGCGGGCCTGGTTGACAGACTCAGTTGTGGCATTGCTGCAACCTTCAGTGATGTCAGTCCAAACCCAACACAGCAGAATGTCCGAAACGGAGTATCTCTGTTCCGCGATGCCAGATGCGACAGCATCATCGCTCTGGGCGGCGGCTCGCCAATCGATTGTGCCAAGGCGGTCTCGCTGATGGTGACACACAAAGAGCCACTGGAACAGTACGCCCTGATTCGTGGCGGTCTGCCCATGATCACCGCCGACAAGCCAGCGGTGATCGCCATCCCCACAACTTCAGGCACCGGCAGCGAAGTAGGCCGAGCATCACTCATCGCCTTCAATGACACCACCAAGCTGGCGATTGTCGGCCGGTCAATTATTCCCGACGTTGCCATCTGTGACCCCGAACTTACAACCAGACTGCCGGCCGGGCTCACTGCTGCCACCGGTATGGATGCGATATCTCACTGCGTGGAAACATTCTGCAGCCCAAAGTTCAACCCCGTCGCAGACGCAATTGCGCTGGATGGTCTGCAGCGGGCCTGCAGCAATCTGCAAGCGGCCGTTGATGAAGGTACCGACCTGCAGGCCAGATCTGAAATGATGATGGCGTCCATGCAGGGCGCGCTGGCTTTTCAGAAAGGGTTAGGCATGATTCACAGCCTCAGCCACCCGCTGGGTGCCATTCCCAAGCAACTGCACCACGGCACACTGAATTCAATCTTCCTGCCGCACGTGCTGCGGTTCAACGCCGATGCATGCCCGGAGAAAATGGTCCGTATGGCCAACGCCATTGGAATGGACGAGGGTAAAGAATTGGCTGATCATTTTGAAAATCTGGCGAATAAGACCGGGCTGCCGTCGCGTCTGAGTGACCTGGGTACGACCGCGGCGGATCTTACAGCGCTGGCAGAACCAGCATTCGCAGACCATTCCACCGCGACAAATCCACGGCCATTGACCGCAGACGACTGCGCAGCAATGTACCGCGCCGCGTTATAGACAAGCAACGCCTTGTTCTCCCGCTCCGGACTGAAAACACCTGTTCTGGCGGACGCTCTACGGTTCGTTGATCACAGGGTTCGTCAGCTGACCGATTCCTTCGATGTCGATGGTCACTGAATCGCCATCCTTCAGATAGACAGGGGGCTTACGCGCCAGGCCGACTCCGTGTGGTGTTCCCGTCAGAATCACTGTTCCTGGCATCAGAGTCGTACTGCCGCTGAGAAACTCAATCAACGTGGGCACGTCAAAGATCATGTCGTCTGTATTCCAGTCCTGCATGACTTTGCCATTCAGAACGGTCTTGATCTTCAAGGCATTGGGGTTTGGAATTTCATCTGTAGTCACCAGGCATGGTCCCAGTGGACAGAACGTGTCGAAATTCTTGCCTTTGCACCACTGGCTGCCGCCATATTTAATCTGCCAGTCACGAGCACTCACATCGTGGCCGCACGTGTAGCCCAGTACGTAATCCAGAGCATCGGCTTTCGAAACGTTCTTGCACTTCCTGCCGATCACCACGGCCAGCTCACATTCGTAGTCGACTTCTTCGCTCTTCAGATGCGTGGGAACTTCAATAGGATCGCCTGGGTGCTGCAGCGTCGCAGGTGACTTCATGAACAGGATGGGCCATTTCGGTTTCGGCAAACCACCTTCTTCGGCATGAAACAGATAGTTCAGCCCGATGCACAGGATCGTCGGCGGATCGACCGGAGCCAACAGCTTATGCACGTCGGCGACTTTGTCGGTGACCGTATGGTCGCCAAAGATGCAGCCATCAATTTCCAGAGAGGATCCATCATCCTTTTGAGCGGCATATCGAATGTCGTTGGCTGGATCGTTGTATCGAATGATTTTCATGGTGGGTGTACCGGTCGAAAACGTGTGGAAAGACTGTGAGCGGACCCGCAGAATATCAGCAACACCGGAAATGGCCAGCGTTGGTGCACGCATGCCGAGCTCGATGCTGAAGTCAGGCAAGGTGGCCCGTGGTATGAGCGAGGAATAAGTGGAAATCCGGGGCATGCTTAGCAGGCTCAGTCCAGCCTCCGGCCACCCGACCGGGACAACTATCGAATGCTGAGTGTTCCGCCATCGATCGGATGTACGCTGCCTGTGACAAATGAAGCTTCGTCACTGCACAGAAACAGCGCTGCCACGGCAATTTCTTTCGGACGACCCATACGTCCGATGGGCTGAAAAGCCGCCAGTTTTTCCATAACGGCTTCTTCCTCACCAGGATAATTCTGTGCCACAAATCCGTCTACGAACGGTGTGTGAATTCGCCCGGGAAGAATGGCGTTACAACGAATTCCCTTGTCGACAAAATCCTTGGCAACGGAATACGTTAACGCGACAACAGCGCCCTTACTGGTCGAATAGGCAAATCTTTCTGCCAGTCCGAACCACGCCACTGTTGAGGCAATATTCAGAATCGCGGAGCCCTGCGGCATGTGTGGAATCACAGCGTAGCAGCAGTTGTAAACCCCTTTCACGTTAACCGCCATGACTCGATCAAAATCTGCCTCTTCTGTCGTCGTGACGCTGCCCACATGAGCGATGCCGGCATTGTTCACCAGAATGTCAATCTTGCCACGCTCGGCGACAATCGCCTCAACCTGCGATTTCACGGCGGCCTGGTCGGTAACGTCGCAGACACGAGCGGTCGCTGAGCCGCCGGCGGAAACGATCTCGGACACGGTCGCTTCGGCTGTCACCTCATCAACTTCGAAGATCTGCACGTGAGCACCCCGCTCGGCAAACATTTCGGCGATGCCCTTACCAATACCAGAACCGCCACCGGTGATAATCGCGTTTTTTTCGTCGAGTCGTAGCACTTCAGTTTCCTGTTATAATTTGCGACACGCAATGTACAGCATCAGCCAGGGTCGGTCACCGACTTACAGAGTACACAGTACGTCGCAACTCAGCCACCAACACGAATTCGGTAAACATCTCACATGAACGACTCTTCGAAACGTCTCCGCAGCCAACAATGGTTCAACATTCCGGACGATCCGGGAATGACGGCGATTTACGTCGAACGTTACCTGAACTACGGCGTGACCCGTGACGAATTGCAGTCGGGCAAGCCGGTCATCGGAATCGCCCAGACCGGCAGTGACATCGCCCCCTGTAACCGAATTCATCTGCAGACTGTCGAACGCGCTAAAGACGGAATTCGAGCCGCCGGGGGAGTGCCGTTCGTTTTTCCCGTTCATCCCATACAGGAAAGTTGCCGACGACCGACCGCCGCACTGGACCGTAATCTGTCTTACCTTGGATTGGTGGAAATCATTCACGGCTATCCCTTTGACGCGGTGATCCTGACCGCCGGCTGCGACAAGACGACTCCGGCCGGGCTGATGGCCGCCGCCACCACCAATCTGCCGGCCATCGTGCTGTCCGGCGGCCCTATGCTGGACGGCTGGTACGAAGGTAAACTGACCGGGTCAGGCATGGCCACATGGGAAGCCCGAAGACAGCTGGCTGCCGGACAGATCGACTACCAGGGCTTTATGGATCTAGTCTGTTCCACAACAACCAGCCCCGGCCACTGCAACACGATGGGTACTGCACTGACGATGAACAGCCTTGCCGAGGTTCTGGGAATGTCGCTGCCGGGTAGTGCGTCAATTCCTGCGGCCTACCGTGAACGCATGCAGTCAGCTTACGAAACCGGGCAGCGGGCCGTGGAAATCGTTCACGAAAATCTGACGCCCGACCGCATCCTGACACGTCAGGCATTCGAAAATGCCATTGCGCTGAACACAGCGATCGGCGGTTCCACGAACGCACCACCCCACCTGGCTGCCATCGCCCGACACGCAGGAGTTGAACTGGAAGTCAAGGAATGGGAAACCATCGGCTACGACATACCGTTGCTTGTGAATTGCCAGCCAGCGGGTGATTTTCTGGGTGAGGGCTTTCACCGTGCCGGGGGCGTACCGGCAGTCGTCAATGAACTTATGACAGCTGGCAAGATTCACGAAGACACGCTGACAATATCCGGGAAGTCGCTTTCAGAGAACGTCGCCGATAAGACGACGCGGGACACAAACGTCATCCGGTCATACGACGCTCCCTTGATGCAGCAGGCTGGGTTCCTGGTCCTTTCCGGCAACCTGTTTGATTCTGCATTAATGAAAACCTGCGTGATCAGCGAAGACTTCCGCAGGCGATACCTGTCAATACCAGGCAGCGAAAACAACTTTGAATCGCGAGTTGTAGTGTTCGACGGTCCGGAAGACTATCACGCCCGTATTGAAGATCCGTCATTGAATATTGACGAATCCTGCCTGCTGGCGATACGAGGCTGTGGCCCCGTCGGATATCCAGGCAGTGGGGAAGTCGTGAATATGCAGCCCCCGGCCAGATTGCTGCAGAAAGGTATCAAACAACTGCCGACGATGGGTGACGGTCGACAAAGCGGCACGTCCGCCAGTCCGTCACTGCTGAATGCGTCACCCGAATCTGCCGCAGGCGGCAATCTCGCGCTCCTGCAGACTGATGACACAGTTCGCATCGATCTGAATGAACGCACTGTGACACTGATGGTTTCAGACGAAGAACTGGTGGAACGCCGCCGGAACTACGAGCCGCCGGAAATCAAAAATGAAACGCCGTGGCAGGAAATCTATCGAGACTGCGTGGGCCAGCTGGCCACCGGAGGCTGCTTCGATTTCGCTACCAATTATCACAAGGTCGCTGAGCAGGTACCGCGGCACAATCACTGACAATCACTACAGGAGCGAACACGGGGGCATAATCGGCTAAAGACAGCCAAAAACGGAAACGCTTCAGTAAGCCGACCAAACCGGACGCAGTCTAAAACGCCATCGGATAGCTGCCTGGAGAATCGACTTCCACTCCGGGAGGACAGTCAAAATTCGCTTCAACGAAATGATCCCATGAGTCTCGTGTCTGCTGAGACACCAGACCTGCCATTCCCAGCTCACACTTCTCGCAAACCATCAGCGGCGTCTGACTGACGGGCGTGACCTGGGCAACGATCTCGTTGTCTCGGCACAGCCCGGCCAGTGAATAGCGGTGGCACTTGCTGCGTTCCGTCCCGCACACCAGACAGTGCTCAATGCACCGTTGCAGCAGTGCATCACCGTCCTCAGCGTTCTCAATTTCGCGGACCTCAATAATCTGCGGGCCCTCAACATCATCCAGTCCGGCCGCTGCACTTTTCTGAAACTGCTCCTTCATATGAGCCGTAATGTTGGCTCGAGTCTCGTCTGAATACTCCTGGGTCAGCTTGTCGCGACAGCGTTCGCACAACGCCATTTCGAAAATGGCTTCACCGGCAACGTAGTGTTTCTGAATCACATAGACGTTGGACTCAATCAGCGGAACTTCACAGTCAATGCAATTAAAGAATGGCTCGCCCGAGTATTCTGACCAGAACAGTCTGGGGACTGGTGCAAAAAATATTCCAAAAAATGACATCATCGTCTCCCTGGGATGTGCGGGTCGGCCAGGAGACCGAGGACGCTAAGACGGCAATAGAATAGTCCGCTGCCGGTGGTCGCTGCAAGCGTGCGAACGACACGTAACAAATCACCGTTGATAGATGGGTAGATAGCCGTACTCAATACACAGCGCCAATAATGACATGGCCGTCGCATACGTATTGCCGGCGCCGCGTTCACTGCCATGGATCGGTTGCCAGAAGCCCGCCGGGTGCTGCAGATCCAGTACGGATTCATACAGTACAGGACGCGCCTGCTGCCATTCATCCCCGCCGACTTTGTACATACCAACGGTGCAATAATAGACACCGTAATAGAAATAGTGTTCCTGCTTCGTTAACGGTCGCGACAAAATCAGGTTTGCGGCAGCCATTGTTTCCGGCGTCCGATGTTCGCCGCAGACTTCCAGCGCGACAATACCTGTCCCGGAGCGGGTTACCGTAGCGCCGTGGCCCGCCATATAGCCGAAGCCTCCGCCACGTTCGACCCGCAGTCGCTTGATGTATGCGATGGCGCGATCGATATTCTGACTTGGCACGTCGCAACCAATATCCTTAGCTGCTCGCAAAGCCAGCAACTGCCATGCCGTCACACTCAGATCCGCATCGCCGCTGGTCGGCTGATATCGCCAGCCGCCATCATGCTGACGTCCTTTGGGATGATTCTGCGCATCAACGATCAGCTTTGTGGCGCGTTCCAGTCCCTTCTGACAACGGTCCGCCTGAGACTCGTTCACCATACCGGACACCTCCGCCAGCATCAGTGTCGCGATACCGTGACTATACATCGGCCCGTGACTGCGCTTCGCTCCGACCAGCAGACCATTCGCCTGCTGTTCGCCCAAAACCCACGCCACACCTTTTGTCAGATGTCGACCGTAGGGACCTTCATCGGGTACGTGTCCGGCTGCCATCAGGGCCATGACCGCCAGTGACGTGGCTGCGGTGGACTCTCCATAATTGTCCGCACGCCACGCTCCGGAAGGCAGCTGATCAGTTGCCAGCCACTGCACAGCCCTGTTGACGCTGTCGTCAATTCGCTGCTCAAGTTCGTCGGCACAGCAACGTCCGCAGATAAGGACCACAGCAAGCCACGCTGCCAACCCCCGTCGACTGTGGCGCGCCACCATTGCTGCGGGAAATCCGATGGATTTTTTGACTCGTGCACCATTATCCGAACGCTTCTGCGGCCCTCCCATCAGCAGAATCAGTTTTTTACTCATCATAATTTAATTCGTCCTGTGCACATTCGGGCACGTCAGAGACGGAAGCAGAAGACCGACAGCGAGAACAGCCCCTGAGTGCATAGCGTCCGCAGTATGCTGTCCGTTCCGCCGGGCCTTTGTACACAACAGCCGGAATTCCGTCACGTGAAGGTCCGCACGAGATTTCAGCCTATCCGTGCTCCGCGAATTTACAAGCTTTTTACAAACAACCCCGATCATACAGAATGCTGCTTTCGCGGTTGATTGTGCGCTGCAATCCGTCAGGTGGCCAAAATTCTTTGAACCAAACGCATTTCTGTGAAACTTACATGGACTGACCGCGTCTGTTTACTGTGAACCCTGTTGAGAGTCACACGTCGGTGATCCATCTGGTTCAATTGAATTGGGGTCGTTAACGTTCGGCTGGAAACGCGTTGACCATACCATTTTCTGCATTTTCAAAACACGGCACGAGCAACCTTCGGAATCGGAGTGCCGATTCCCGAGCGTTCGCTCAAGTCGGCTTGCGGGCTGTCCCGCACCAATTCTGAAAGCATGATTCCATGCGAAAGCTTCTGTCTGTGTCGGCTGTCATGGCCAGCGTTTGTAGTTCTGTCCTGTTGGCTCACACTTTTTTTGCAGAACCCGTAGCCTTGCAGGACCGAAGTGTTCAGCGTATCCAGGCCGACAAATTATTCAACGACAATAACTTTGCGGAAGCTTTAAGCGTCTACCAAGCGCTAAGCCTGGATGAGAACAACAACGACGCGAAACTGACGCACGATTTTGGTCGGGCCGTAAATTGCATCAATCAACTGAATCGCAGCAAGGAATTTGACGAATTCTTCGAAAACACGGTGGCCACGCATCCGTCAAACTGGCGTCTGTTGTTTCGGGCCGCTCAGATTCTGAGTGGCGAAGTTCCTCGGGAGGGATATCTGATTGCCGGACAGTTTGAACGCGGCTACCACCGCGGCGGCGGAAAAATGTTAAGTGCAGCCGCGCGAGACCGTGTCCGGGCAATCCAGCTAATGCTGCGGGCTCTCCCGCTGCTGCAGCAGGACAAACAGACGCAGCCACGTGAACGATCCGACGTTTACCATCTGCTGTCCGACGTCATCGGACAGTCGCGGTGGAGTGCTGCCTGGAAACTTCAGGATCTGACAGATCTGACCGCGCTGCCGGACTACGAAGAACCAGGGCGCATGGTTCGGGGTGTCGGTTTTTTTTCTGTTAGTTCGTCGTCCGTTCAGTTTGGTGGAGGCCTCGCTCAGCACGGCGGATTCAAAGGGGCCCCTGTCGACAGTGATGGAACCCCCGTCTTTATCCAGCTCCCGCCAACGTGGGAAGCAGCGAAATCTGACGGTGAGCGCTGGCGGTGGGCGCTGAAACAAACTGCAAAAACCGATCCTCAACGGGAGAGTGAAATCGACCTTGAATGGGCTGCGTTCCTGCAATCGCAGTTCGGGGTGCAGAGCGGAGAGCCTGGCATCGTCTTCCCGGTTCAAAACGAAGCGAAGAAAGACACTGAACACCGGGTATTACACGAACTGGAGGACTCTGAAACCGTCGCCCACCTGGCCACCGGCACGAAACGCATCGACCTTCCGGACGAATTCAACCACATTGTCATAATTGATGCAGTCATCGCGCGCGAGGATGATCAACAGAAACAGGCGCTCGAAGTACTGGTCAATGTGCGAATGACTCGCCAGCAGTACGCTCAGGCCGCGGACCTGCTGAAACGGAAACGGGGACTCACCACAGGCAAACAGAATCGAATCAACCTACAGCGTCGCATCGACCAGATTCTTAATAAATGGGTGCAGTTTCAGAGCGTCAATATCCAGCCAGCAGGCAAGGGGGCAACATTTGACATTCGTTATCGTAATGGTGCAAAGATCTCATTCACGGCACGCCCGGTCAACATCGATCAATTGCTGGTCGATACGAAAACGTATCTGCAGAGCAAACCCGTTCGAGTCGACCATCAAAAAACTCGGATCGAAAACATTGGTTTTCAGCTGATCAACAACAATCAGAACAAGTACCTTGGGCCACCGGTCTCGAAATGGAATCTGAATCTGAACCCTCCCGACAACCACTTTGATGCGGTCGAGACGGTCACAACTCCGCTGCAGAAGGCGGGCGCGTATTTCGTAACGGGCAGAATGAAAGGCGGCAACGAAGCCCGCATGGTCATCTGGGTGGCCGATACCGCGATCACTCGCAAACGCATCGAACAGGGCACGCTGCATTTTGTGGCCGATGCGGTCAGTGGCAGGCCGATTGACGGCGCTGATCTGGAATTCTTTGGCTGGCGACAGGAACGTGTCGGCCGCACACGTGATTACCGCGTGCTGACGAGTCGCTTTGCCGATCGTACTGACCAGAACGGCCTGTGCGTACCGGAACAGCAACAGCTGGAACGCAACTATCAATGGCTCACAATCGTCCGCACCGCCGACGGCCGCATGGCGTACGATGGGTTTAACGGTGTGTGGAATCCTCAGAAAATAGCGCCGCTGAGCTACAGCCCGCTCAAGGTTTACAGCATCACAGACCGCCCGGTTTACCGGCCAAAGCATGACGTCAGGTTTCGCCTGTGGGTACGGCAGCCTCGCTTCAGCCAGGACGACGCACGCTACGCGAACAAGGCATACGTACTGCAGATTCGCAACCCGAAAGGCGACGTCGTTCTGGAGAAAGACGTCACAACCGACCGCTGGGCCGGCATTGACGGTGAGTGGGCCATTCCGGAAAACACGACACTGGGCCGGTATGCATTGATCGTCGGAAATCGATATTCACAGAAAAGAACTCGCAAACGCAACGGCATAACCGAGACGTACATTGTCGAAGGCGTCCGCGCGATCGGCCAGGGCAGCTTTCAGGTTGAAGAATACCGTAAACCCGAATTCGAAGTCACAGTCGACGCGCCGGACAAGCCCGTAATGCTGGGCGAAAAGATCCAGGCCAAAGTCAACGCAAAGTACTACTTCGGAGCTCCCGTCACCGAAGCCACCGTTCACTACAAAGTTGAACGCACGAAAAAAGACAGCCGCTGGTACCCGGTGGCTCGCTGGGACTGGCTGTATTCACCGGGCTATTGGTGGTTCTCACCCGATCACTCGTGGTATCCCGGCTGGTCCCGCTGGGGCTGCTATGCACCAATTCCCATCTGGCGTGGCTGGAATCCGGATCCGCCGGAAGTTGTTGTCGAAGGCGATGCGGAAATCGATGAGGACGGGATGTTTCTGATCGATATCGACACCGCCGTAGCACTGCGTGAACACAGCGACAGCGACCACAATTACAAAATTACGGCGGAAGTCGTGGACCAGTCGCGGCGGACCATTACCGGCACGGGGAACGTGCTGGTCGCCCGTGAACCGTTTAAGGTCTTTGTGTGGACAAATCGAGGTCACTACAAGACCGGCGACACCGTTGAGGTTGGTGTGCAGGCGCGTACACCAGACGGCAGGCCCGTCACGGGCAGCGGCAGGGCGGTTCTGTATGCCGTCACGTACCAGGACAACAAGCCCGTCGAGAACGAAGTCGCAGCCTGGGACGTCACCACAGCAGACGATGGCCGAGCAGCTGTGAAGATGGTGATCCCAACCGCCGGGCAGTTCCGCGTATCCGTGAAGGTGACGGATTCTGAAGAACACGAAGCGGAAGGCGGCTACCTGCTGTTTGTCCGAGGTGCTGACCAGGATGGTCGAGGGTACCGCTTCAACGACCTGGAATTGATATCCGAAAAACGTGAGTACCAGCCGGGAGAAACGGCAACTCTGCAGATCAACACCAACAAAGTCAACAGCACGGTTCTGCTGTTCGTGCGACCCATGAACGGTTTGTGCCCCAAACCGCAGGTCTTGCAATTGAATGGGAAAAGTACGACCGTGGACCTTCGGATCGCTCGCGATGACATGCCCAATATTTTCGTGGAGGCTCTGACAATTGCCGATGGTCGGATACACAGCGAAGTGAGTGAAATTGTCGTCCCGCCGGAAAAGAAAATTGCCAACGTTGAAGTACTTCCGTCGGCAGAACGCTATCGCCCGGGTGATGAAGCCAGTGTTAAGCTGAAGCTCACCGATCTGGACGGAAAACCCTTCGTCGGCAACACGGTCCTGAGCGTCTACGACGCCAGTCTGGAATACATCGCCACCAGCAGCATTCCGGAGATCCGTTCATTCTTCTGGAATGTTCGTCGCCGACATAGTGTTCAGAATCAATGCACTCTGCAGCAGACATCAGCCCCGACATATCTGCAGAACGAAGTGCGGATGCAGATTCTTCTGGGCGGAGGAATGGAGGGTGGCTTCGGCGGTGGCTTCGGCGGTGGCTTCGGCGGTGGAATGGGTGGTGGAATGGGTGGTGGCTTCGGCGGTGGAATGAAGGGTGGCACGTTCGGCGGACCCCCGACCATGCGTAGTCGCGCTGGTGGAAAGCTGGGGCTGGCGGAGAATATGATAACAGAGGATGCCGAACCGGCAGTTGCCGAAAGTTCGATCGCAGGGTATCAAGAATTCTTCGTTAGCACTGACAAGGGACAGGGAGCTGTCCCCGATCCTCTGCAGCAGCCAACCATACGATCCAACTTTGCCGATACCGCTCACTGGGTGGCCAGTGTAACCTCCGATGAAAATGGCTTCGTGGAAGTGAAGTTCAAAGTGCCCGACAACCTGTCGACATGGAAAATTAAAGCATGGACGCTTGGCGACGGAACACGTGTTGGCTCCGGAACCAGCGACATTATCAGCAGCAAGGACCTGATTATTCGTCCACAGACACCCCGTTTCTTCACAGAAACAGATCTGATCACTCTGTCGGCTGTCGTTCACAATTATCTGGACAACGCCAAGTCGGCAACGGTCGTGCTGGAAACGGAAGGCGGCCAGTTGCAGACACTCAGCGATGCGAAACAGGTCGTGCAGATTCCGGCCGGTGGTGAGGTACGAGTCGACTGGAATGTACAGGTCGTCGCGTCGGGCAACACAAAGGTTCGCATGCAGGCACTGACCGATGAAGAATCGGATGCTACAGAACTGATGGTGCCCGCTCACGTACACGGAACCCTGAAAACAGAAAGTTACACGGGAGTCATACGCCCCACTGGCCAGTCCGCCAGCGTCGACATCGATATCCCGGCGGCACGGATTGAGGAACAGTCTCGACTGGAAGTCCGCTTCAGCCCGACCCTGGCAGGTGCCATGGTCGATGCCCTGCCCTATCTAATCGATTACCCGTACGGTTGTACGGAACAAACGCTCAATCGTTTTCTGCCAGCCGTGATTACTCAGCAAACACTAAAACGCATGGGCATCGATCTGGCCGACGTGCAGCGTAAACGTACCAACCTGAACGCTCAGGAAGTTGGCGATGCAGCCGTCCGAGCCGCCCAGTGGAAACGCTACGACCGCAATCCGGTCTTTGATGAAGCGGAACTGACGAGGATTGTCACGACCGGGGTCACCGACCTGACAAACATGCAGCTGAGCGATGGCGGCTGGGGCTGGTTCAGCGGCTTCAGAGAACATTCAACCGCCCACCTGACATCACAGGTTGTGCACGGACTGACGGTGGCTCAGCGCAACGAAGTGCCGATTCTTCCCGACGTGATTCAGCAGGGCGTTCAGTGGCTCAAGACGCATCAGTCTCAGGAGCTGCTGAAACTGAAGGAAGGAGACTGGCGGCGCGAACATCCGCAGAAGCTGAAGAATCGCCGAAAACCGTATAAGATGATGGCCACCAACATGGATGCCTTTGTTGCCTTCGTGCTTACTGAACACGACGGCAACGCCCCGCAAATGACCGACTATCTGTATCGTGATCGAGGCCAAATTTCCGCCTACGCGAAGGCACTCACCGGTTTGGTGCTTCATCACCAGCAGGACACGGAACGTCGCAACATGGTTCTGCGAAACATCGAGCAGTCGCTGGTCCTGGACGAAGAGAATCAGACGGCGTACCTGCGGATGACAGCAAACAGCTGGTGGTACTGGTACGGCAGCAAAAATGAAGCGATGGCTCGTTACCTGCAGCTGCTTCTGGCTGTGAACCCACAAAACGAAACCGCGCCCCGACTGGTAAAATATCTGCTGAACAATCGCAAACACGGCACGTACTGGAACAGTACTCGCGACACCGCCCTCGTCGTTGAAGCAATGGCTGAATACATCGCCGCGACAGGAGAAGACAAACCTGACATGACGGTCGAGATTCTTGTGGATGGCATGCTGCAGAAGAAAGTTCGCATCACGGCGGACAACCTGTTCGGCTTCGACAACGTGATGCTGCTGGAAGGCGATGCCGTGAAGACAGGGGCTCATAAAATCGAATTGCGGCGTTCCGGCAGCGGCCCGGTCTACTTCAACGCGTATCTCACGAACTTCACGAAGGAAGATTCGATTACTGCCGCCGGCCTGGAAGTCAAAGTGCAGCGACGTTTCTACAAGCTGCAGCCGGACGACAAAGGCGTCAGCGTTCAGGGTGATCGAGGTCAGGTGGTCAGCCAGAAAACAACGAAATTCAATCGCATTCCGCTGGCAAACCTGTCCGCTGTCAACAGCGGTGACCTGATCGAAGTGGAACTGGTCGTCGACAGCAAGAACGACTACGAGTATCTGTTACTGGAAGACCGCAAACCCAGCGGGTTCGAACCGGACGACCAGCGCAGCGGCTACATCTTTGAAGGGCTGCGTGCATACCGGGAACTGCGCGACGACCGAGTCAGCTTCTTCCTGAGTAATCTGGCCCGCGGTCAGCACAGCGTCAGCTACCGGCTGCGAGCTGAAACACCCAGCCGGAAGGTGTCCGCATTACCGGCAAAGATCGAAGGTATGTACGCCCCCGAACTTGTCGGCAACAGCAATGAATTCAAACTGCGTGTTTCCGATCAGTAACGAAGCTTCGAAACGCAGGACTGGCGAAGCACGGGAGGCCCCAATTTGCTGCCCGATCAGGGCACTGGAATCTCGTTAAGCGTGTAGTAGGCGTTTGAATGGACAAGAGAAGCGCCTTCGGCAGACCGTATGGATTCAAGGTCGAAGTCATGTACGTGCCCCTGGACCAAACCGTCAATTTGCAGCCGCACCTGCAGACCATCCGCTGAAACATCCGCCTGCACCACACGAGGGGCTGTGTGGTCCACTTCGGGGCTGCCATAACCCTGCTGATAAATGTGAGTATACGTGGACAGCGAATACGACTGCGTCCGAGACGCAACCTCAGGATCGACAGGCTTCGTAAACGTAACCCGAAACCCGTCTGGCATCGCGTTAATCTGCTTAATCTCGAATGGCACCTTGCCGGTCCAGTCCAGACGCTGCAGCGCATAAGGGCGAGGTCCTCGCACCGGCCAGCCTCGATTTGTCCCACCCACCAGCAGATCACCCTGAGGTGTAAATTCGCAGGCCAGCAGGCCTGTTGCCAGACCTTCTCGAAACGGATAGCAGGCCCCCTGCCAGACACCGTTAATTTTTTCAGTCGTGGCCCTCATCACGACGCTTAAACTGAAGTCGCCGATGAAGATCTGATTCTTAAAAGGGCCAAACTTGCCGCCGGTCTTATCAACCATGAATCCCGATATCGAACGTCCCATCTTCTTGTAAGGAAAGACAACGGCATAGGGCACCAGTTCCTTAACACGGCCACGTTCCACTTCCAGTCGCGACCTGGTGTTGGGGACCACTGGCGCCGGCCCCAGTTCTTTGGCGTGCGGATACCAGTTGAAGCTGACGGGGTGTCCCATGAATCCGCCCGGCTGCAGCACCTTCAGCGAGCACGAACCATTCCACGGGCCCTGGCTTTCCGCATAAAACATAACGCCATGTTCATTCGGGCCGATTCCGCAGGGACTGCGAATACCGCTACACACCGGTATCGTTTTTCCGTCAGGCGTCACTTTCAGGCACCAGCCGCGGAATGGCACTTTTGACCGATAGGATTCAGACAAACACAGGGCGACCCAGATATTTCCGTCCTTATCCAGCTTCGAACCGAAGGCGAATTCGTGATAGTGACGGAACCCCCAGACGTCACTCAGCGTTTCAAACTGGTCGGCGCGGCCGTCCTGATCGGTGTCCGTGATTCGCGTGACTTCGGTCTGCTGCGTTACATAAAAGGCGCCGTCGCGATACGACAAACCGAACAGTTCATCCAGTCCGCTGGCCCAGCGACTGAATGTGGGGCGCGGGTTTTCATCAAACGCGCCATTAACCATGTAAATATTTCCACGACGAGTACCGATAGCCAGCCGATTGTCCGGAAGCACCTCGAAACTGCCGGCTTCCAGCGCCATTCCTTCAGGGATGGGTACTTCCACGATGCGATAATACTTCGCCTCCTCTTCCGCAGTGCCCCAGTATTCTCCCAGCGTTTCTGCGCGCAGCTTTGCAGCCAGCGAGAAGATGATCAATGTGATTAATCCCAGTTTCATTTCCAGGCCTTACCAGAAATATTCAAGCACGAGTGTGGTAGAGGGTTCGGTCGTGTCCAGCGCAACCTGCAGCTGCTTGCCGGACTCTGTATCCACGACCTGACCAGTCTGATCAGAGACAATTCGGACTTGCAGCGTCTGGTCAAGCCGGAAGGTACCATCGCCGGCACGTATAAGATCTTTTCCGTTGGCGGCGCGGAAAATGATTTGACGGCCCGTCTGCCCGGACTGCAGCGTCAGCGTTCGACGCAATAATGGTTGCCGGGATTTCGGATCGACTGCATCGACGAAGTAGTCTGTCACCGTGACGTTGTCGAATTCATACTTGAATACCGGTCGCCGCCGCTGATCCAGAGAATAGCCTTTGAAGCGGTGCCGGGGCGGTCGGCTTTCGTTAACCACCCACGGCAATGTTTTGTCATCAAGATCCGGGCCCGGGGAAAAGCGAATCACATCCCTGCTGAGCGGCCTGACAGTGCCGTGACCCTGACTTCTCCAGACGCCGCCGGGATCCGCGAATTTGCCCCGCCAGATCATGGCCAGTCGCAGCTGTTCCGCGTCAAATACGATGTTGACCTGCTGCGGATAACCGACTCCGATCCCGCGTTTTCCGACGCCGGGATAGCTGCGGCGCAACATTACGGCTTCGTCCGTGGCCAGCAGTTCGATCGGTTTAATGATCAGTCCCCGAGGCTGACGAGCCTGTCGACCATCCACCAGGTACTGCCACAAAGCCTCAATCTGCTGATCCCGATTTCCGTCCAGAATGTCCCGGCGCATCGCTCGGCCACCTGGCCAGTACGACGGCATAATGGTGTTCATACTCAGCTGCTGGGGATTGCGCATGTATCGATAGAACCACGACTTGTGCAGTCTTTCGGACATTTCAGTCAGGTCAACGGCAGGCATGTTGGCCGCCTGTTTCAGCTGAAACGTGTGGCAGGCAATACAATTCAGACCGCCAGTACCAACCATTTCATGCCCGGTCGTTCTCATCGCTTTCTGATCTTTGAACTGTGCATATTTCTCTTCAGGGACAGCGTCGACCGTCTGAAAAAGATCTACCAGTGCAGCAAGGCTTTCGGTTCCATACTGAGGCATTCGAGTCCTGACATAGGGCCGCGTCAAACGGCCACCGAGCAGCACCTGACGCATCCATGTCGGATTCAGTTTGCCACCTACTCCCGTCAGTGTCGGGGGAATTCTTCCCTGTGGCCCCAGGTTGGGATTTGTCGTTTGAAAGTGAGGATTCCGTTCGGGCGAGACACCACCCAGTTCGTCTCGCTGGTGACAGTTGACGCAGCGAAACGCTGTCAGCATCACAGAAATATGTTCTTCGTCACTCAACACCCGAGTCCGACCGGACAGTCCGGCGCGAATTGCCTGACGCTGCTGAATGTTCAGATCAAATCGTGGCCACGGCCCGACATCTTCCGAAAGACATCCCTGATCTATTCGAAGGCTGGACATCGGAGGCGCAGTAGCGGCCGTATGATTCTGATTCTTTCCGTGACAGGTCGCGCATCCGAAGCGTCTGAAGTGCAGCCGTCCTTTCTCAGCAACTTCCGGATCACGCACGAATGATCCATCCGCTGCGGACTGGTCCTCTGACCCGCGCGACAGCAGGTAGTGCGCAATGTCGAGTGCCTCCCAGTGCGTCAGCGAAAGACTCGGCATCCGACCACCGGAGCGGACCTCGTGTGGATTCTTCAGAAACTCAGAAAGGCCATCAATGCCGTATTTGTCTTCCAGAGTGCCCAGAGGCGCGGATGACTTCGAGAGCATCTCCTGACCTGCGTCATCTCGCGGTGAATGGCACGCAACACATCCAACAGAATGAAACAACTCACGCCCTCGAACAGCCGCTTCATCATCGACCGGTTGTTTGCGGAATGATTGCTCGCTCAGCGAAACAATGTAATGAGTGAGTTCCAGCGCAAGGCTGTGACGCTGTTCATCGGACAGCCCGGCCATCAGGTCCGGCATACCTGTCTGTGGCTTGACCTGCGCTGGATCTGCAATGAATTTCTGCATGTAATGCGGATTCACGTGCCCCCCCGACCATGTGAGATTCGGTCCGGGGTTCACAGGAACGGAGTTCGGTGAAACATCGTCTCTGTGACAGCCGGCGCAGTTGAACTGTTTCAACAGCACCAATCCCTGCAATTCCTGACGAATCGTCCCACCGCCCCGGGAATACGTCTCAGCTGGCGCCTGCGTCGTTCCGTCCGCGGAAATTTCCATCACATACCGCAGCAGATCCAGAAAATGCTGCCGATCCTTCAGCTGATCGATCAGATTGTCCGGCATCGCCGAAACCTTATTCTCCGCAATCTCCTCGACATCAGCCGTTTCCAGCGTCGTGAGTCGCCGTTCGGGGGAGGTATCACGGACTACAATTTCGGACGCGCTTCGTTTCACAATCCGTCCGGTAATCGATTTTCCTGATGTTGTGACAATCGTCGCGGTCTCGAATCCTTTGGCGATGACTTTGGAAGGTTCAAGGATTTCTTCCACAAGAGATTCATTCGTCACCGGGTGGCCCAGCCGCGTCAGGTCGGGCCCCAGCAGTGTGCTGTTGCCCGCAGCGTGACAATTGGCACAGCCTGACTTTTGCAGCGGAAACAGGATCGCACCGCGCACAGCATTACCGGACGCCAGGGCCGCATTCACCAGAGCCGTGGCAGGTTCTGCTCTCAATTTTTGCGACAGCGACTGAGCCGAAGCCAACGGATGAACTGCAGCCACAGACAGCGCGACCAACATAATTTTCAATAGATCCTGCATTCCACCCCATCCGAAACTGATTCAGGCCACATCTGTTCAATTCTTCGAACAGCAGACCAGATCGATTCAAATCCGCTTCATTCGGCTGGCGAGCATAAGACGTCCTTTCCATTCTGTCGAACAACATAAACGAGCAGTACCGGGTGAAAACGAAAAGTCACGGAATGTGATCGAATTGCATGGGGGCGGCATCCGGGCGGAGCCTGTGCAGGAGAAACAATCCGGCACTGCCGACCTCGGGGTTTCACTCGTTCCGGGATTCCACCACCGGCCACGCGTCTCAGGATTGCTGCAACATGAATATCATGCGTGAACAACGACAACTTACTCTCACGTGCATCGAATGAATTCCAACACGCGGTAATGCTGACATCGAAGGGGCAATTCAGGTTTGCAATTGTTAAGCTCGAAGACATTGACTGACTTGTGGAAGGAGACCGGATGGACGTTCGAATTTTCACACGGGATGATGTCCAACATTTGCTGAAGATGCCACGGGCCATCGAATTGATGAGGGATGCCTTTGCAGCGTTATCATCCGGCAGGATTGAATCTCCAATCCGGACCACTCTGACCAACGACCACGGAACGGTGTTGTACAAACCAACGTGGTCAGCGGCTCAAAATTTATTTTGTGCGAAGGTCGTCTCGGTCTTCCCGGGTAATGCACACAAAGACCTGCCGGTGACGCCGGGAATCATCGTCCTGAATAACGGCGAAACCGGTATGCCGGTGGCCCTTATGGAAGCCGGATTTCTGACGTCGCTGCGCACGGGTGCAGCCACCGGACTGGCAACAGACCTGCTGGCGAAGCCGGACGCGTCGACCGCAGCACTGTTCGGAACAGGCGGGCAGGCCGGGCATCAACTGGAAGCCATGCTGTGTGTCCGCGATTTGAAACGCGTTTACGTTTTCTCCCGTCACAACGAAAACGCTGTCAGGTTCTGCAGGGAAATGGCGGCACACAACAGCAACTGTGAGCTGATACCTGCAACGAATCGCAACGTGCTGACGGAATGTGACATCATCACGACGGCAACTACCAGCGCAAAACCTGTATTTTCCGATCGGGAAATTCCAACTGTGGTCCACATCAATGCCATCGGTTCACTCGGCCCGAACCGCTCGGAAATACCGGCTGAGACCATCCTGCGTGCCACCGTTGTTGTTGATCATCGCGAAGCGGGTTTGCGGGAAGCCGGAGAATTACTGCCGTTGATGAATGACGGGCGTCTGCCGACTGATTTTGCTCCCGCAGAATTGGGCGAACTGGTGCTTAACAAAAACTATAAAGTGGAGCGACCGGTCACGGTCTTCAAATCGGCCGGAAACGCCGTCCAGGATCTCGCCTGTGCGGCCGAAGTACTGAAACTCGCCAAAGACGCCGGTCGCGGACAGACCGTAAAGTTCTAGCGCCAACCATTCCTGACTTGTAGTTGTCAGCCGGACCCGGGAACGCAGCGACGCCGCTCCGACAATGGGATGATCGGAGAAGTGGGATGATCGGAGAAGTGGGAGACGATGCCGGAACGACGATTCGCCTGGTCCGGCCTACATGGCAGACCGTGGCGGGTCGCTCAGGTTGTCTGCAACCGTTGGGCGCCGCAGGCACAAGAGACGGCGCCGGAACGATCTTCCGGCAGTGAACAGACGACTTGAATACCACAACGGAGATTACTTCTTCTTCACCGATTACTTCTTCTTCACCGATTACTTCTTCTTCACCGATTGCTTCTTTTTCACCGATTGCTTCTTTTTCACGCCAGGACGTTGTGGCGACACAGCGCCGGCTGGCCTGACCAATTCCGCGGTAGGACGCTGGTTCGCTTTAATTTCTGCGACGTGAGCATCGTAGGCGACCTGCAGGCGCCGCACGATGTCGGGGTGCCCGGAAGCAACGTTGGTGGTTTCGCCGATGTCGGCCACCGTATCATAAAGCTGGACCGGATCCGGCGAAGGTTTTCTGCCGGTCGTATCGCGACGCTGATTACCCTTGCCTTCCTGCCACGGATAAAATTTCCAGCGGCCTGATCGAACGGTCCCGGGCCCATGCATCAGAACATACGCATCGTGCGGACTCTTCGCACCGGCATCGCCGCTCATCAACGGCCAGATATCCTTACCGTCAATCTTCCGTACCGGAAGCTTTCCCCCGCAAAGTTCAGTCAGGGTCGGCATTATGTCGATGGACGCTGCCACTTCGGAACACAGGGAAGCGGCCGGGATTTTTCCGGGCCACCACATCAACGTGGGTTCCCGAATGCCACCATCGTACACGCTGCCCTTCTTCGCTCGCAGCGGCAGGGAAGAACCGACCGCTGCTCCATTGTCACTGGTAAAAATGACCAGCGTATTATCAGAAATACCTGCCGCTTTGACAGACTTCAGAATCTCGCCCACTGACCAGTCGACTTCCTCAATAGCGTTGGTGATGAGCGCGTTGTCGGGATTATCAAAGGCGGGGGATACGGCCAGTGGCAGGTGAACCATCGTGTGCGGCAGATACAGAAAAAACGGCGTGTCCCGTTTCTCGTTAATGAAACGAATCGCCTGCTCGGTGTACCGCTTCGTGATTGTCGCCTGATCGCCCGGATATTCGATAACCTCGTCATTGCGAAGAATGGGCACGACGTTCTTCTTCTTGTGACCCGCTTTCAGGTCTGCCAGCGTCAGACCACCCCGAATAACGATATCATCGGCCAGCCTGTTGGCGGGATCGATCCACATGTCGTTGCTGTAGGGAATGCCCCAGTAAGAATCGAACCCTTGATTCGTTGGCAGACACGGCGGCAGATGGCCGAGATGCCATTTGCCCACACAGGCGGTGTCGTAATCCGCGTCGCTCAGCATATCCGCCAGAGTCACTTCGTCGGGATGCAGCCCCCGTGAACTGTTGGGAAAAAGCACTGCGTTCATGCTCAGGCGCTGGTAGTGACAGCCCGTAAGCAGTGCTGTTCGCGAACCTGAACAAACGGCACACCCCACATAGAAGTCGGTGAACTTCATGCCCTCGGATGCCATCTGATCCAGATTCGGCGTCTGCGGCACGGTGGCCCCGTTGAATCCGACATCACCGTATCCCATGTCATCGATGAAGATCAGAATAACGTTGGGCCGAAGTGCTTCCGCGAAAGTCGCGGTAGTGAAGCAACACCCGAGTGTGGTGGTGAGGACGGTGATGAGTGCTTTCATGTAAGCAATTCTGAAGACTTCGGTCGCACCATTCAATCATGGGAAGTGCCTTTTTGATGCATCGCCGTCAAGTCAGGGAATCAGGAAACTGCAGGCGTCAACGAATTCACATCAACTTCGAAGAAGCTCATTTGGGTTTTCCAGGTCCGTCGGATACATTTAACATTAAGCAGGCACATCGCCTGTGAAGTGAACACTTTAGGATTGTGATTCGCACAGCGACCAGCCGGACGGACCATCAGTGGAAACTGAAGTGGACTGTCGATGTCGAAAGGCGGACGACGATGTTGCATATTCCAGGGCCGAAGTCGCGATTTTGTGACGGGATTTCACGTCGCAGCTGGATGCAGATCGGATCTCTTGGCCTGGGTGGCGTGACTCTGCCACAGATTCTGCAGGGTGAGTCGCAAAGCAGTCACAGCGCGAAAGCAAAGAGCATCATCATGGTGCTGCTGCCCGGAGGCCCCTCGCATCTGGACATGTACGACCTGAAGCCACATGCGCCGGCAGAGATTCGCGGAGAGTTCCAGCCGATCGCGACAAGCGTTCCGGGCATCGACATCTGTGAACTGCTGCCCCGTCTGGCGGCAAACGCGGACAAACTGACGTTTCTGCGTTCGTTGACGGGCTTCAGAAACGATCACAACACGCATTGGTGTTCCACCGGCTGGGAGTCGCATCCGTCGATGCCGTCCTCGCCGATCGTGCCTGGCTTTCCGCCAGGCGACTGGCCATCGTTGGGCGCCGTTCTGTCAAAACAGTTCGGCCCGAAAGTCAGCGGCGTACCGGCATGCGTCGATCTGGCACCGGTTGATCCTGACGCGCGTTTCATCATGCGAACAGATCCCGGTCAGCCAGGATACCTGGGCGCTGCTCATGCCGGCTTTCAGGCTCAGGCCGTTGAACGGCGAAACATCACGCTGAACGGTGCCAGCCTGGACCGACTTTCTGATCGGCGTGCACTGCTGACCAGCTTCGATCAGTTTCGCCGGAAAGTGGATAGCAATTTTTCAGACGGCATGAACGAATTCCATCGTCAGGCGTTCGAGGTACTGACCGCGCCACGTCTTGCCCATGCACTTGATTTAAGCCGTGAAGACGGGTCCACGAGAGCTCGCTACGGTCTCGACAGAAAACACTCCAACGAACGAGAAGGCAAAACACTGCTGGACCAGTTCCTGCTGGCGCGTCGAGTGATCGAAGCCGGTGCCCGCTGTGTGACACTCGCCTTCAGCCGCTGGCCGTTCGGACGCATGCTGCAGGGCGACTACAACTGGGACTGGCACAAAGACAACTTCAATGAAGCTCGCGGAGCTTTGCCACTGTTCGACCTTGGTCTTTCGGCACTGATTGAAGATCTGTCTGAACGTGGCATGCTGGATGAAGTCGCCGTGGTCGTGTGGGGCGAATTCGGTCGCACGCCGAAAATCAATGCCAACGCCGGACGCGACCACTGGCCTAACGTCGCAGGCGGACTGCTGGCGGGCGGCGGCATGAACGTCGGCCAGGTCATCGGATCCACCACGCGGTGGGGTGAAGACCCGCTGTCCCGCCCCGTCCACTTTCGAGAGGTTTTCGCCACACTGTACCGGCAGCTTGGTATCAATGCCGCCACCACACAGCTGACGGATCTGACCGGCCGACCTCACTATGTCATCGGCGACCATCAGCCGATGCCCGAGCTAATCGGATAGCTCTTCAACTGACGGACGAAGTCTACGTTGCGTGTGTCCGACAGCGCAAACAGGGCTGCCCGCAGAAATGATTATGGCAACAATTTCAGGATCCCTGTCGGAAAGGACATGCAGGGCGCGGTAGCGAACAACAATGTCTTTATCACCGATGTAACACATTGGCCAGCTGCACGCTGGGACTCGATTCCAGTTCAGCCGCCCTTGCACCTGCGGTGGCAACGCGGACGTTCTCTCTGATGCAAACGGCAGTGCCAACCAGCACGGCAAGCCGTTCAACACGCGGCGGCGAATCACCAGAATATCAGGGCGGCCACGTAACTCGGAAGGAACAGTCCTGGAACGCGCCACAAGTGAAGAGGGCCAGGACCGGGCAGGCGCAGCATCCGAATCATCAATACCACAAATCGCATATTCGTAAAGCGGTTTCCGTGGCTCGAAAGATTTGTCATGTGACGGACCTGTCGGGATCCTTCCGCTACGTTCAACTCGCTGTTGAGGACATCTCGTCGACCTTGAGCAAGCACACGCAGCGCACAGCAACGCCGTTCTGGGCGATGAGACCATCACTTCCTCGGGACGCAGTTCGGGCTGACGCCGAAGTCCAGACACGGGCTGGCTGCGTGTGAGGCGGTGGATGTGCTGGATGCGTTGTGAGCGTGTGGGGGGGCATCCCAGCCACACAGAATATTAATCCTACGCCGTTTTCTATAGAGGATGCTCCACATGGTCACTCCTCATCTTTGGGTGGAGCTTCCATCGTGTCGTCGGACAATTCGGCAAGCTTGGCTTCAATCGCATTAAGCCGCTTGTAAACTTTATCCAAGTGAACCAATGCCAGAACGGACAAAGTACAACCTGATACCGATACAGGAATCCATATCCCACCGATTTCATTACCCCCAAGAGACAAAGTCGTGCACACAGACACCGGTAATCGGCGGCGAATCCCCGGTTCAAACCGAGCAGGCCGGACGGCTCCCCTACGGAAACTGTCATCATGATCAACCGGATTTCATTGGAATTGATCGGCCCCTTTTTCGAGATGGGCAACTCGGAAATGAAGGTACACACAGTAGGCAAAGATCATACAAAGCATGCCATAGTTGCCTGTGAATTCCCAGTCATTCTCAATCAGGTGAAATACAAAAGCCATGACCCCCCAAATAAAAAACAGCACCGAAATTAGGTGGGCGGAACGTTTTTTCGCCATTGTGTCGTCTCCGAAATAAGTCTGTGTTGTTGTTATTGTGACGCGAGCAGCCGTGAGTTGAACCGGGATGCCGCATGATTAGCAGGGGTTCAACGAATCGTAAAGGGCTCATGGCCCGGAGCATAACGGCGGAAATGGAAATACTTGGCCGAATTAAGCGATTCGTTTTAAATGCGTTTCTGAGCCTCAAAGAGTTTTGACGACGCGATCCAGCGGATATCATTTACAATCCGCAAATTAGGAATCCCACCTCGACCGCCTGCCGGAATATGAAAATTCGCTTCGCGCATCATCTCATGGTCGCGGCCACGCTGCTCACGGGAACAACTGCAACCGCACAGCCTGGCCCAAAACTTTCACAAACGCTCACGGGCCATCTGGGCCCGGTGACGATGGCGGATTTCACCCCGGATGGCTGGGCCATCGGAACCTCAAGCTCTGATCACTCACTCAAATTCTGGAACGCTGTTACGGGCGATGAGCTGATAACATTGAACGGGAATGCGGCCCCCGTCAGCGCGCTGGCTATCAGTCCGAACGGGCGAGTGCTGGCCAGCGGGGCCCGGGACAACACAATCAAGTTGTGGGATGTCCCGCAGGCAAAGGCACTGCGAAGCCTTGCCGGTCATCAGGCTGCTGTCACATCGTTCGCCTTCAATGCCGAAGCCACGCGTTTTCTCTCCGCGAGTCGTGACAGCACAATTCGCCTGTGGGACACGCAAAAGCAGGGCGACCCGATTGTCCTCAAAGACCACATCACCGAAGTCACGGCAGCTGCCTGGCGAGCCGACCGGAATCAGATTGCCACTGCCGACGCTGCAGGTTTTATTCGACTTCGGCGAACCATCGACAACGCTGCGGAAGGGACAATCGGGGCGCATCAAGGCGCAGTCACTGCGTTGTTCTATCACTCTAACAACCGCCAGATAATTTCGACCGGAGCTGATGGCCTGGCCAAGGTCTGGCAATTGCCGATTACAGAATCTCGTGCTGTAGCCAGCGCAGAACAACCAGTCGACGGTGCCACAATCAGCACTGACGGGCAACTGCTTGCGACTGCAGGAAGCTTCAACGGTCGCCCGACGATTGTAATTCAAAGAATCGATGACGGATCAATCGTGACTTCGCTGCTCGGACACGAAGCTCTCGTTACATCGCTGGCGTTCAACAGCAACCATTCACATCTTATCTCCGGTTCGGAAGACGGAACGGTCCGTGTGTGGGACATCGCAGATTCCAAATTCCCCGAATTATTGAAGTACACCGGACACGACTCTGCCGTGCAGGCAGTCCAGTTTGCTGACACGGCGACAGTCCTGTCTGCCGGCACGGACGGGACAATTCACCAGTGGAAGCTGGCAGATGGTGAGCTTGTCCGCAGCATCGAAGGACACGCCGGCCAGGTCAGCGCATTGGCTGTTTCCGCCACAGTCGTTGCATCGGCTTCAGCCGACGGAACAGTTCGGTTGTGGAACAAAAGCAACGGCATGGCCGTGCGTACAATCGAGCACGGCTCACCCGTCAGGCACATCGCAGTCAGCGTGGATAACACAAAAGTCGCTTCATGGGGGGACAATCGGCAACTCAAACTCTGGCAGGCCGCGGATGGTTCGTTACTGAAAACGGTGAACACGACAGAGCAGGATTTAACATCGCTGGCGTTCAGCCCCAACAGCCAGCAACTGGCGGCAACCGTTGCCAGCGATGTTCGCGTCTGGCAGACCAGTGACGGCGGCGAATTGCAGTTCTTTCGCGAACACGCAATGCCGACGAAAACCGTCTCTTATTTACCCGATTCAAAGACACTGATCTCAGTGGACACCGGTAACAGCGTCCGACTGTCAACCGTGTCCGCCGTCCGTTCGATCATCGCTCACGAAAGCAGTATCGTCAACGCGGCTGTGTACCAGGGCGGAAACGCTCTCGCGACGGTCGCGGGCGATGGCATTGTCAAGCAGTGGACGACATCCAATGGTCAGATGACGCGTGAGTTCACGACTGAAGGTGCGATGTTGCAGTCAATCACCGCAACCATCAACAGCCAGTACATCGCCGCCGGCGCTATGGACGGACGTATCTTCGTCTGGAACAGCGGCAACGGCTCGTTAACGGCTGAGTTCAAGACACCAGCGGCGGCAACGGCCCTGTCCTTCAGCAACGAAACGGCTCTGAAGCTGGCAGTTGCAGGAGCCGATCAGAAGCTCCGGTTCTTCGCACTGAGTGACCAGAGCCTGCTGCAGGAAATCGCCGTCGACTCACCGATTCAGCAGATTGCGTTCCTCCCCGGCAACACAAGCGTCGCCGCAGCCCACGAATCAGGTGTACTGGCCGAATGGGCGTACTGCTCGCCGGTGCTGACGCGCAACATGACCGGACACTCCGGCGGCATCTTCAACCTGGCCTTCACCAACGACAGCACGACGCTGGTTTCCGCCAGTGCCGACAAGACGGTGCGCATCTGGGACGCGATCACAGGGCGCCAGATTCGCACACTTAGTGGCCACCAGGGGGCGGTCTTCGGCCTGGCTCTCAGTGCAGATTCGCTGTGGATCGTGTCGGCCGGCGGAGACGGCACAATACGGCTGTGGGATCGGCTCAGCGGTCGGCAGCTGAAACAGATCAACGCTACAGGCGCGCTATACACGGTCGCCATCCATTCCGATGGCAAAACTGTCGCTGCGGCCGGAATCGATCGCAAGGTGTTCGTCTACGACGTATTCGATGGCACGCTAAAGGCAACGCTGGAAGGCCATCCCGACTACATTTACCGAGTCACATTCAATCACCGTGGCGACCGTCTGCTTTCCTGTGGCTACGGGGGCCATCTGATCGTCCGGGAGTTCCCCAGTGGACGACAACTCTACACGACACGTGCCCAGGGTGTGCTGAACTCAGTCGCCTACTCGCCTGACGATTCCCAAATCGTCGTGGCATCCGATGACGAAATCGCTCAGATTCTGAACCTGCCCACTAACGCACGCTGAAATGCTCCCGGAGCCGCCATGAACGACTACATTCGCATTTGCGTCACAACACTCATTCTTCTGACTGCGAGCAACAGCATCAAGGCGGCTCCGCCAGGATTTCCCGGCCTTGGTGCGCCCGGCGAATTGACCGAAATCGCATTTGAACAGAGTGGCGAGACAGTGCTGCGTGGAAAGAATGCACGACGACAGGTTGTCGTTACCGGAAAGTACACCAGCGGACAGTTGCACGATCTGACTCAGCAACTCACATATAGTGTCGACAACCCAAGCATTCTACAGGTCGACGGGACGGGGCTGGTCACGCCTCTCTCAGACGGCGATGCCACAATCACGGCAAGCGAACCAGGGGGAAAACAGACCACTCTTAAACTCACTGTCGAACGCTGTCAGCAGCAGTTACCGGTTAACTTCGCCAACGAAATCGTGCCAATCTTTACCAAGTTAGGCTGCAACGCAGGTGGCTGCCATGGTAAATCGGACGGTCAGAATGGATTCAAGTTGTCACTGCTTGGTTTCTACCCGAACGATGATTACGAGTACCTTGTGAAGGAAGATCGCGGCCGACGGATATTTCACGCCGACCCGGAGTACAGCCTTTTACTGACGAAGCCTTCCAACAAACTGCCGCACGGTGGCGGTCATCGCCTGTCACCCGACAGTTACGAGTGGCAGTTGATCACCAGCTGGATTGAGCAGGGAACGCCCTATGGACAGGAAGACGATCCGGTGATCGAACGTATTGAAGTGTTCCCGAAGTCGCGGTCGATGAATCCAGGAACGCGACAGCAGTTAATTGTCATTGCCCACTACAGCAACGGAACCACGCGGGACGTCACTCGCATCGCGACTTACGAAGCGAACGAACCCGAAATGTCCGCAGCCACGTCTACGGGCCGAGTCACCACCTCTGACGTGCCTGGCGACGTAGCCATTATGGTTCGCTTTCAAAGCCAGGTCGCCGTGTTCCGGGCAAACATACCTCTGGGCATCAAGTTCAAAGAGACTCCTCCGGAACGCACATTCGTTGATAAACACGTTTTTGCAAAGCTGCAAAATCTGGGCATCCCTCCGTCCGAACTATGCGATGATGCGACATTCATTCGCCGTGTGAGCAGCGATATTGCCGGACAGCTGCCGACGGCAACCGAAGCCGAAACGTTCATCGAAGACAAGGCCCCGAACAAACGCGACAGCCTGATCGACAAGCTGCTGAACAGCTCCGAGTACGCCGATTACTTTGCCAACAAATGGGCAAACGTGCTGAGAAACAAACGCGTGAACGCCAATGACATCCCGTATACATTTCGGTTCCATGCGTGGATTCGTCGTGCATTCCAGAAGAACATGCCGTACGACGATTTCGTCCGCAACGTGGTTGCGGCGTCCGGAGACGCTGAGTCACATCCGCCGTCGGCGTGGTTCAAAGTCGCCGCAAGTTCGACCACGCAGATGGAAGACGCGGCCCAGCTGTTCCTGGGCCTGCGAATTCAATGTGCCCGCTGTCATCATCACCCGTTCGAAAAATGGAGCCAGAATGACTACTACGGTTTCGAAGCGTTCTTTAAGCAGGTGGGGCTGAAACAAAGCAGATATGCACTGAACAACGTACGTGACGCCGTCTATCATCGAGACGGTGTGGCGGTCGCACGAAATCCCAGAACAGGCAGCAATCTCAGACCCGCCGGACTCGGATCCGAACCACTCGACATTCCGGCCGATGAAGATCCGCGACACTACCTGGTGGACTGGATGAGTGCTCCGGAGAATCCGTTCTTTGCCAGAGCTCTGGCAAACCGCTACTGGAAGCATTTCTTCGGACGCGGCATCGTGGATCCCGAAGACGACATGCGGGCAACAAACCCACCGTCCAATCCACAGTTACTTGATGCGTTGGCTGCCCATTTCCTACAGAGCGGTTTCGACATGAAAGATCTGATTCGTCAGATCTGCCGTTCCAGCACTTATCAGCTGAGCTCTGAACCCAATGAACACAACGAACGTGACACACAGAACTTCTCAAGCTTTTACACAAGGCGATTAAACGCCGAGCCACTGTATGACGCCATCAATCAGGTAGCCGGAGTATCAGCTCGTTTCACTGGTGTGCCGGTGGGCACTCGTGCCACGCAACTGCCGGACAACGGTTTCAATGACTACTTTCTGCAGGTCTTCGGCAAACCCGAAGCCGCCAGTGCATGCGAATGCGAACGCAGCGCAGAAGCCAACCTTGCACAGTCTCTGCACCTGCTCAACTCAACCGATATTCAGGGACGACTGACCAACGGCAGCGGTCGCGCACGTCAACTGGCCCTGGATGAAGAACTGACAGATACACAGAAGATCACGGAATTGTACCTGTGGGCCTACTCACGCCTGCCCCGCTCAGAAGAACTTACGTTCCTGCTGTCGCAGATCGAAAACTACGAAAACAAGCAGCAGGCCTTTGAAGATATTCTGTGGGCGATTTTTAATACGAAAGAGTTTCTGTTCGTGAAATAGTGTGTTGAAGGCATCCCTGGAGGGGCAAGATGATGCAAACCGAGACAACGCCATGGCGGCACTTCGTCGATTCCATTCAGCTTGCTGCTGTTGTGGCGGTGCTGCTGTTCACGACTGATTCCGCATTCGCCCAACTGCCCGCGATTCGCATGGACGGTATCTTTCCGGCCGGAGCAGGAGCCGGAACAACCATCGAAGTAACGCTCTCGGGAAACGACCTTGATGATGCAGCGGAACTGCATTTCTCGCATCCCGGGATCACCGCCACACAAAAAATGGCAGAACCGACTGCATTCGTTAAAGAGGCATACCCGGTTCCCGGTCAGTTTGTTGTTACGATCACGGGTGATGTACCGGTCGGTACCTTCGATGTTCGTGTTCGCGGCAAATATGGACTTTCCAATCCGCGCGTATTCGATATCAGCAATGTAACGGAACTGAACGAAACGGAACCGAACAACGAATGGAAGCAGGCAACGGAAGTCGGGCTGACACAGATCGTCAACGGACAGATCAACGGCAACACCGACGTCGACGTGTTTCGCTTCGCTGCTGAGGCAGGTCAGAAAATCACCCTGGACTGTCGCGCACGTCGTATTGACTCGCTGCTGGATCCCGTGCTCAGCGTTTACGATGCCACAGGCCGTGAACTGATCAACAATCACAATGGTCACGCCCGCGAGGCGTTTGTTGATTTTACAGTTCCGGCCGACGGCGAATACCACGTGCAAATCGCGGACGCGCTTTATCGAGGTGGTGCCCACTTCGTCTATCGACTCGCGATCGGACCGATGCCGCATATCGACTACATCTTTCCACCGGCCGGCCTGGCTGGCTCGAACAGTCAGTTTACGCTTTTCGGCTGCAACCTGCCGGGTGGCCAGCTGTCCGAACTGTCCGTCAACGGCAGGCCTCTGGAAAAGCTGAACGTTAAGATCGCGTTGCCGGCAGATCCTTCCACCCAGCAACCCATGAATGGACGCGTGGATCCCGAACAGGCATTCATGGATGCAGTTGAATACAGAGTGCACGGACCGCGAGCGTTTTCCAATTCTGTCAGCGTCGGTATCACAACGACTCCGGTCGTCCTGGAAGTCGAATCCAACAATACACCTCAGCAGGCGCAGAAGCTCACTCCGCCCTGTGAAGTCGCCGGCCAGTTCTATCCCGAGCGTGATTACGACTGGTATTCGTTCGAGGCCAAACAGAACGACACGTGGACAATCGAAGTGATCTCTCATCGACTTGGACTGCCGACCGACGCTCAGCTTGTCATTCATCAGATCACAGTGGATGACAAGGGAGAAGAACAAGTGAAGGTCCTGCCAACTGCCGATGACATCGGCACACGCGATCGGGCTCAGTTTGATACCCGGACGGGCGACGCGGCATACCAGTTCACTGCGCCAGTCGACGGGCTGTATCGAGTACGAGTACGGGACGGGTTTAGTGCTCTGCAAAGTGATCCACGTCTGGTTTATCGGCTTGCTGTACGCCGGCAACAGCCCGATTTCCGCCTTGTAGCGGTACCGCAGGATCCATGGGGAGCGCTGGTGCTGCACAAAGGGGATCGCTCAACCATTGATGTGCTGGCCGAACGACGAGACGGGCTGGCAGAGCCGATTACACTTTCAGTAAAGGGGTTGCCCGCAGGCGTCACCAGTTCCGAAGTCAAGCTGGGACCTTCCATGACTGTCGCGACACTTGTTCTGACAGCCGCAGATAACGTAATGCCTGCGATCGCGGACCTGCAAATCGTGGGTGCAGCCACCATCGCAGGTCGCAACATAACACGCATCGCACGATGCGGAACGACAAACACATCCATGAGAATGCTGACTCCGAACCAACGCCCGCAGCAGAGCCTGCCGGCACGTGTCAGTCGTGGACTTGTGCTGTCAGTTGCCGACGGAGTTTCTCCATTCAAAGTAAAACTGAAGAATGACAAGGTCTGGGAAACCACCCGTGGCGGCATCCTGAAAATTCCTTACACCGCCACAAGACACAAGGATTACAAAGGGCCGGTTCAGTGTGTGATCGAGAATCTTCCCGCCAATATTACGCGTACGACCGTTTCCATTGCAGCTGCCAGTGCTGCGGGCGAATTTCCTCTGACGCTCCGCAGTAACACTCCGGCGGGAACGTACAGTGTACACGCGGGAGCGTTCGTCACGGCCTATTCCTACTCTCGTAATCCGGAAGCGGCGGAGACCGCCAGAATACGTAAAGAGGAAATGGACAAAGTCGCAGCCGCCGCGGCCGAAGCGGCGAAAGCGGCAACCGCGGCGAAGCAGCAGGCCGACAAGGCGGTAACGGGATCCGCCAATGCTGCCAAAGCCGCTGAGCAGAAGAATACTCAGGCGAAGAAATTCGAAACCGACACCGTGGCGGCTCAGCAGAAGGCAGATGCCGCTGTAGCCGCGATGAAAGCCGCAGCGGCCGCGAAACCGGATGATGCAAATCTAAAGAACGCGGTCGTCGCAGCGCAGAAAGCGGCGACTGACGCGGCGACGAAGACCAAAGCTGCAACCGAAGCGGCCGCCGGCACATTGCAGACGTTTCAGGAAGCACAGGCGACGGCAAAAGCAAACACGATGAAAAAAGTTGCCACCGATGCTGCCGCGGTCGAGGCGGCGGCATTTGCAAAGGCCGCCACTGACGAAAAAAAAATCACGGACAAGAACGCAACCGACACAGCGAATGCCGCCAAGCCGAAAAACATCAATTACTGGACAGCATCAACTCCCATCACCATAAAGATTCATGAATACCCCATCACCCTGACTGAACTCCCACAGGCAACGAAGCTGAAACAGGGAGACAAAACAGAGCTGCCGATCACGATCACACGACTGGTCGAATATGCTGAGCAGGTCAGCTTTTCAACCGTCATTCGTGGCGTCAGCGGTTTATCGATTCAAAACGTAAACATCCCAAAAGGGCAAACACAGATCAAGCTGCCAATCACAGCTGCTGCCAATGCAACTCCCGGAAGTCACGAGATCACATTACGCGCCACGATGCGAATTAACAATCAAACACTCACTCTCGACCAGCCGTTCCTGCTGGAAATCGAGAAGGTGGAAACAAAGAAGCAGTGACCGTGAAACATTCAGACGCGATGGACAGATGCCCGGCCCCACACAGGACGAAACAGTCCTCGAAATTTCCGCTCGCATGGCTGGTAGCCGCCATTGCGACAGCGACGCCGCTGCTGTCGTCACATCACCTGCATGCTCAGTCAATCACGATTGCGAAGCTCGGCCGCACGGAACCGGTCGACTTTCAGAAGGAAATCGTTCCAATCCTGCAGAAAAAATGTCTTGCCTGTCACAGCGCGAGCGAGCGACAGGGCGATCTGATTCTGGAAACACCACAAATGACGCTCAAAGGAGGCGATACCGGACCTGCTGTGGTTGCGGGGAATGGAGCAAAGAGTCTGCTGTTGAAACTGGCTTCTCATCAGGAAGAGCCTGTGATGCCTCCGCCTGACAACGACGTGGCTGCCGCGCCGTTGACACCACAGGAACTCGGCTTAATCAGCCTGTGGATTGATCAGGGAGCAAAGGGCAATTTACAGGACGCAACGCTTTCGCCGACAAAGTGGCAACCACTGCCACCAGGTATGAATCCAATATACGCCGCGGTCGTCACCGCCGACGGACAGTACGCAGCCTGCAGTCGAGCCAATCAGATTTTCATATATCACGTGCCTACAGGACAGATCGTCACTCGGCTAACGGATCCCGCGCTGCAGAATCAGGCCGATGACTCGCGTCCCGGAGTTGCTCATCTCGATTTCGTGCAATCACTGGCATTCAACCGCGACGAAAACATGTTAGCGTCAGGCGGATTTCGCACGGTCAAACTATGGCGTCGCCCGAAGGATGTATTCCGCCTGAAACTTGAGGTCCCCGGCGAAACTCTGGCCGCTGTCGCGGTCAGCCCTGATCGTGAAACACTGGCGATGGGCACCGGCAATGAAATCAGACTCTGGGATGTCGCCAGCGGAAATCCTGTCAGAACACTGCAGGGCCATCAGGCAACGGTAACCGGCCTGCGTTTCGACGTCGACGGGACCCGTCTATTCTCGGCTTCACTGGATAAATCAGTGCGAGTCTGGTCACTTGAAAGTGGAGAACTTGTCGGTCGCCTGGATGCCCCGTCCGCAGTCAACGCCGTCGAACTGGTCGCCGCTGCCGACGGAAAAGCGGACCCGTTGGTAGCGATCGGTGACGATAAACTGGTTCGTGTCTATAACACGCCCACGCTTCCTGTGACGATCCCTAATGTCCCGGCCGGTCCGACTGCCGCAGCAGTAACGACCGATCACAGCCTGATCGCTGTCGTCGGCGCTGACGGAATTGTCCGCGTTCTTGATTCCGCGGGAGCAGTCAGCAAAGAATGGAAAGTCCCCGGCGCGCCGATTACCAATCTGGTTTTCCACCCATTGGCCGCACGACCGAAAGAAAACACCGCGGAGCCGGTTCCGGTTATCGCAACAGCAGGAACGGATGGAGCCGTCCGGCTCTGGAACTACGCGACGGGAGAACCCATCGACTCCTTTCACGGCTCAACGGTCGCGATTGAATCGATCGCGTTCCGCGCCGACGGGCAGCAACTGATCAGCGGTGCTGCCGACGGAGCGATTTCTGTATGGAATCCTGAGGGCGTCACCAGCGAAGTGTTCGATGGAATAGTCGAACAGCCTGGCCGCGCTGTCGCGCTGAGTGTCGACGGCAGGCAGCTGGCAACCGCCGGTGTCAGCTCCGGCCACGCGGCAATCATCATCTTTGATCTGCAAACGAAAAAAGTGTCTCATACTCTGCTGGGGCACGAAGGACCGATTCGATCGCTGGCGTTCAGTCCCGACGGTCTGCGGCTTGTTTCCGGTTCCGTCGACGGGTCAGCGCGCATCTGGAATCCTGGTGACAGCAAGTTCCCCGAGCTAGTTCGGTTCGACGGACATGCTGGTGAAGTGACAGCCGTTGCGTTTAACTCGAACGCGACACAGGTTATCTCAGGCGGGGCGAACAAGACTCTTAAACTCTGGAACTCAGCTGACGCCGTCGAAATTAAGGACTTACCCGGACACGCCGGGCCGATCGTGGGAGTTGCCTTCGGCAGTAGCAACCAGCCCGTGTCGGCGTCTGCTGACAAAACAGTCCGCATCTGGAATCCAGGTAACGGCCAGCAGGTGCGTGCCATTACGGCCCCACAGCCGCTGGCCGCGATGGCGATAACACGTGACGCTGCACGCGTTGCGGTAGCCGGCGCCGACAAAGTCGTCCGGGTTTATCAACTCAACAACGGGCAGCAACTGGCTTCGCTGGAAGGCCACACATCAATTGTTGCCGGCCTGGCATTCAGCTCCGACGGTGCAAGAGTGGTTTCGACAACGGCCGCCAGCGCAACAACATGGAACGCAGCAACCGGGCGACTGCTTGAGACCATTGCTGTCGACGGCCTGGCCGCCGCAGTCTACGTGACCGATGTGAACACACTGCTGACACTCACGGTTCAGGGTATCGAACGCCGCCCTCTGCGATTCCGTCAAGCCATGCTGGGCCTGACGAAGCCGGTAACGTCGCTGGCATATCACCCGAATGGACAGGCCGTCTATGCATCATCACTAGACGGAACGCTGCGCGGCTTCAACACCACCAACGGTCAGCAGACATTCACCGCCAATCACGGTGCTCCAATTCACGATGCAGCTCTGCACCCGAACGGGCAGTTTCTCGTCACAGGTGGCGCCGACAAGGTCATTAAAGTCTGGAATTCAGCGAACGGCCAGCCCGCTACGCCAACGCCACTGCAGGGCTTCAATGCGTCTGTACAGGCATTGGCCTTCAATGCAGACGGAACACGTTTGATTGGTGTTTCGGCCGCGCCGGTGAACGAAGTCCTGGCGTTCAATTTCGCAGCACGAACGCTGGAACAGAGCTTCGCTGGACATGCGCATTCCGTAAACGCTGTTCTCGGCCTGCAGGCGGAAAGCTTCGCGACATTGTCAGCCGACGCACGATTGCAGCGGTGGCCGCTATTAGCGGTTAAGACGCTCGCGGCTCATACTCAGCCCGTGACCTCGCTCACTGTTTTGCCAACAGACCCTAAGCAGATTTTCTCAGCCAGCATGGATGGAACCGTGCGTCATTGGAATGTCGACACCGGACTACAGGTAAGACAGTTCAACCATGGTGGCCCCGTTCAGTCCGTCGCAGTCCGACCGGACGGACTGCGAATCGCATCAGCCAGCAGCAACAATTCAGTTAAGCTCTGGGACGCCCGGAACGGACGGCAGATCGCTGAAATGAAAGGCGACCTGCGAGCTCAAACCATGGTCAAGCGTTTAACACAACAGCAGACAACGGCCACCGCCAGACGCGATGCTGCCAAACGTGACTTTGAGGCCGCGGAGAAGGACCTGCCGCTGAAGACAGAAGCTGCAAAAAAGACCGCTGACGCACTGACGGCCGCGAACAAGGATGTCAAGGAAAAGACGGCAGTCATGAAGACAACCGATGAAGCAAAAATTGCGGCGGAAAATGCCGCTATCGCCGCAGCTGGTGCTGCACAAAAAGCATCACTGGCAAAAGTCCAGGCCGACATTATGACTGCTGAAACGGCAAAACTGCTCAAACTCGCCACGACAAAGGTTCAGCGGTTTGCAGTGCTTGTTCAGCAGTCGACGGACGATCCGGCACTGACGGCCGCTAAGGCAGAAGCCGACCAGGAACTTGTTGCGGCAACAGCGAATGCGGCTGCCGCCAAAACAGCTCAGGCAGCTCCGGCTAAGGCCGTGACAGACACCACGAAAGCCGTGACAGACGCTGCAGCAAAGGTCACAGCCACGCAGAAACCTTATAACGACGCGCTGGCCGCATTGCGTCCGGCCCTGGCAACTCAGAAGACCGCGTCGCAGCTGAACACCATTGCAGCCCGTGAGCTGGAAACGGCAACGGCATTGGTTCCCGCAGCAAAAGAAAAACTGACGCAGACTGAGGCTGCTCTCGTTGCTGCACAGAAGTCCGTGGAAGACGCAAAGAAGGTCGCGACCGAGACTGAACTGCCTCAGCATGCCGTGGCATTCTCCCCTGACGGCCGACAACTCGCCACCGGCGGGGACTTCTCAGCAGTACACACTTGGGATGCTGAAACCGGCACGGCCACCGATAGCTTCGTGGGTCATCAGGAAGCCATCCGTTACCTGGCGTATGTTTCCGACGCCGAACTTGTCAGTGTTTCAGCAGACAAATCGGCTGTGGCCTGGGAGGTAAATCCCGGCTGGGAACTGGCTCGCACAATCGGTGACGTGCGAGATCCTTCGCAGCTTATCAATCGAGTCCTCGCTCTTGATTTCAATCGCGATGGATCTCAGCTGGCCACCGGCAGCGGCGAGCCTTCCCGCAGTGGTCAGATCCGAATCTGGAACGTCTTGGACGGGACCTTGATTAAGAACATCGATAACGCTCATGACGACACGGTACACGGTGTACGTTTTTCACCCGATGGAAAGATAATCGCGTCCGGGGGTGCCGACAAATACGTGCGAACGTTCGACGTCGCCAGCGGCGATCTCCTGCGACGCTTCGAAGGACATACGCATCATGTGTTAAGCGTCTCCTGGCAGAGCAGCGGGCAGACGCTGGCCAGTGCGGGCGCGGATGGTGCCGTAAAGATCTGGAATGCCAAAGATGGTGATCAGTCACGCTCGATTGGTGGGTTTACAAAACAGGTAACTTCGCTGCAGTTTATTGGTGACACGCCGGACATTGCCGCGACGTCGGGCGACAGCATCGTGCGATTCATTCGATCAACAAACGGTGGAACCGTCAGAAACTTTGGCGGTGTCGCTGAGTTCATGCACTGTGTTGCCGTTACGCCGGACGGCGCGGTCCTTGTCGGGGGTGGACACGACAGCATATTGCGAATCTGGAATGGAACCAACGGCCAGGTTCTGAAGAATCTGCCCCCCCCTCAATCCGAAGAGGTGGCGAGCGCGACGACGCAGGGAAGTAAGCAGGTCGCCGATAAGTAGAGTTGTTGTGTGGACCTTTCTGACCTTCTGTTTCTCAAAGTCTAATCATGTCATCACGTCTGCCGCATCATCATGTCCTGTGCTGCGCCGCCCTTTCTGCGTTGTTCATGCCGTCGCTGTCGGCGCAGCAACCGCCGAAACCACTTACCGGTCACAACGACGCAGTCACAGGAGTCGTGTACACGCCAAACGGCGGAATCATCGCGACTTCCAGCTTCGATCGTTCGATCAAACTGTGGAACGCATCAACAAGCGCTGAGCTGAAAACGCTCAACGGGCACCAGGGGCAGGTGCTTTCGCTGGGCATCAGCGGGGATGGTCGCTCCCTGGTTTCGGGATCGCGAGACAATACCGTCAAGTTGTGGGACGTCTTCATCCCCGATCCGATCAGGCAAACGCCGGCGCATGCACAGCCATTAACCGCAATTGTGGTCAGCAAAGACGGCGAGTGGCTTGTGTCGGGCGGCGCCGACAACGCCGTAAAGGTCTGGCAGCGGACTGA
>Ga0315331_10000146_pt1 | contig 42485 bp, 33 predicted proteins | sample M160m34915metaG_FD_203456 | JGI IMG/M metagenome (GOLD analysis project Ga0315331, IMG submission 203456) | Ammonia-oxidizing marine archaeal communities from Monterey Bay, California, United States - M1 60m 34915 | ecosystem: Environmental > Aquatic > Marine > Intertidal zone | place: USA...
ACTTGAGTCATTGCAACATTCCCTATAACAAGAATTGATATCAGGACACCGATTGCCTTCATTCCAAATGAAACGTAAGCCCGAAATAACCTCTTGTTCCTTGATTGGGTGCATAAACATAAGATGGATCAAAAGTATAACCAAAAGGATTATTTATCGCATCATCTACTTCCCTATCAAACGGATCATACGGACGCATTATTGAGTTTGCCGGAGGTCTAAAATTGAAGATGTTTTTAACGCCCAAATATAAATCGAATTTCTGATTTATCGCTTTTGTTAATTTTAGATTGTGAATGGCAAAAGGCTGAGAATGATCCGGTCTAAAATCATTTTCTAAAGTAGGAAGCCTCATCTTGCCATAGCTGACGGAAGTATAGTCCAATGTCATTTTTAACTTCCTGAACTGGTAGCTAATAGCCGCCGTACCAGACACACGCTCAGTAAGCATGGGGTATTCTCTAGAATAAGCATCTTCATTTAGTTTATTCATTTGAAAAGCATCTAAAAGTGAAAAACCTAGATTTATGGTCAGCGGGAATTCAAATTTATATCGAGCATCTACATTCAAGCCTCTATAAATTGCATAGCCATTTAAATTCTCATAGATGATTTTGTCATCATCTTCTCCATAGTTTGGGTTAATTTTATTGGTAAAATAAGTGTAGAATAAATGACCATCCAAAGTCAACATCCCAAATCGTGTGAAAATCCTTCTTGTCACATTAAAAGAGGTATTGTAGCACGTTTCAGGCTTAAGCGCTTCTTTTATGATAACTTCTCTGGCACCAGTCAAAGCTGCATGTTCCTCTGCAAAAAGATTGACTACCCTAAACCCATTACCTAGTGCAAAACGCATATCGATCTTATCGTTAGGAGAATTTTTATAATTGAGTCGAGGAGAAAGAACATTCCCGTGAATGGGGTGGTAATCTACACGCATACCCGTTAATAGTTGGCTTCGGTCTGAGAAGAGAGTTAAGTTCTGAAAAAAAGCGCCTGGCAAACCAATTACCGATGGATTATTGAACATGACATTATCCAATACTTCACTGGTTGCTACAGTGTTATCATCGTAAAAAGTATGTCTGTAGGCAATTCCTGCAGACAAATTGTTTTTTCCTAGCTGCTTACTCCAATTAAGCTGATTGAATATAATTTTCTGAGTTGCATCAAATTTCATATCTCCATAAACAGAATTTTGTTCATGACTAGAAACCGATGACTGCAGAATTATACGTTCTTTAAAAGGAAGTTGATAATTCCCTATAAATTCATACCTGCTGGTCCATATTGATTCTCCATATATTTCATCACCACCTCTGTGCGCCTTTGTCCATTGCATCTCTCCTCCCCAACGATCTTCATATACATATCTGAATGCAACATTTGCAATTCTGTTTTTACTTCTTTTTATATTCCACTTATTAAAAACAGAAATGCGATTCTGCAGTGTTACATCCGTAAAATTATCGCCATTGAAATCAGTCGGATTATCGTATTTAAAGTAATTGACTCCTAACAATGTGCTAATTCTACCAAATTGAGCAGAAGTACCAATATCGATGTTATTCTCCAGATAAGTAGATAAGCTAATGTCAAGGTCAAATTTTTTACTTGTATTTGGGTTTCGAGTGATTACGTTTATAAGTCCACCGACTGCTTCAGATCCGTAAAGGGTTGAAGCAGGTCCTTTTATTACTTCTATGCGCTCAATTAAACTACTCGGAATCCCCTGTAAGCCATAAACAGTAGACAACCCGCCAACTATTGGCATTCCGTCAATGGTAATCATCGTATATGCGCCTTCCATGCCATTGATATGGATATCCCCCGTATTACAGACGTTACAATTCATTTGAGTTCGTATTCCATTTACTTGATCAATTATGCCGTATATATTAGGTGAAGGGTTTTTCTTGAAAAAGGATGGCCTCAACACGGTAATCGCCACAGGTGATTTAGATTTTGATATCTCAGATAATGTGCCGGAAATAACTACTTCATCAAGCTCTTTTATTGATCTTAACGTAAAAGTAACGGACGATTGATGTGTTGAAAAATATACTTGTTTGCTATAATACCCAAAAGCTGAAAGCTCCAAATTATGTTTACCCGAATTTACAATTGCTGAAACTTGACCCAGTTCATTCGTTTGAACAAAAACAACACTATCTATTCTAAGGTCAACGTAAGGAATGGCAATACCTTCAGCGTCAATAACGCTAAATTCAACACGAATCTGACTATGTACACTTATTGAAAGGAATAAAGATAAAATACCGACTATTTTATACACTTAAAATATAATTTTAGGCTAATCTAAAAAATATATACTTAACATCTAAATAATTCTGTAAATTGCGCTTGAATGAGGCATTTTATCAATCATACAGAAGAGAATTATTTAAAAGCCATTTACAGTTTATCTCAAAAGCCCAATCAAGGCGTTAGTACGAATGCAATTGCAAAATCTTTGGACACAAAAGCTTCTAGCGTAACTGACATGATGCAGAAATTGGCAGAAAAAGGTTTGGTGAGCTATAAAAAGTATTATGGTGTTCAATTGACCAGTAGTGGACAGTTGATTGCCCTCAACACGATCAGGAAACACCGACTTTGGGAAGTTTTCTTAGTGGACAAACTTAGCTTCAATTGGGATGAAGTGCATGAAATAGCAGAACAATTAGAACATATCCAATCTTCCGAATTAACCAATCGATTGGATATTTTTCTTGGCAATCCTAAATTTGATCCCCATGGAGATCCGATTCCAAATAGTCAAGGTGAAATAGAAAACTATCATGATACGTTATTATTGTCAGAACTAGAAATAGGAGCGTTTTGCACACTGGTTGGTGTTGCTGATTCGTCAAGTGTATTCTTAAAACATTTAGAAAAGAGTCAATTAAAACTAGGGTCTGAAATACGCCTTATTAATGTTTTTGAATATGATCGATCTTTGAGCATTGAAGTAGCAAATATCCAAAGAATTATCTCCAATAGGGTTGCCGATAATTTAATTGTTAAGCCATTGTAATGGAGTCTCTCTATAAGTGGTTCGCTAATATTGACCCTATTCTTGCAGCGCTAATTGCAACAACATTTACCTGGCTACTTACGGCTGCTGGAGCCGCATTAGTATTTTTCTTTAAAGAGCTCAAAAGATCATTGCTAGACGGTTTGTTGGGATTCACAGGAGGTGTAATGGTTGCGGCAAGCTGTTTTGGTCTTCTAATGCCCGCAATAGAACAAGCATCAAATATGGGCATGTCTGATGGATGGGAAGTTATGCCAGCTGCAGTGGGATTCCTTTTAGGCGCCGTCTTTTTATTTGGGCTAGACAAATTATTACCTCATTTACATATTAATTTCTCGAAAGATGAGAAAGAGGGAATCCAAACAGATTGGCACAGCACAACACTTCTGGTATTGGCAATTACTTTACACAATATTCCTGAAGGGCTTGCCGTCGGTGTAATATTTGGAGCAGCTGGTGGTGATATCGAATTAATTTCTGCGGCTGTAGTTATCGCAATTGGCATAGGTATTCAAAATTTTCCAGAAGGAATTGCGGTCGCAATGCCACTTAGAAGACAAGGTGTTTCTAGAAGAAAAAGCTTTTGGTACGGTCAGCTCTCTGCAATTGTAGAGCCAATAGCGGGGGTTTGCGGTGCCTGGGCTGTCACCTCGTTTGAGCCAATTCTACCGTATGCCTTAGCTTTTGCTGCCGGGGCTATGATTTATGTAGTTGTGGAAGAAGTGATTCCAGAAACACAAAGGGACAAGTATACTGATATCGCAACGATGGGATTTATCCTTGGTTTTATACTCATGATGGTACTAGACGTTGTATTAGGTTGAAAACCCTAGTTTATTACCTTTGAAGTATGTCTTCCGATAACATCAACATAAAAAACAAAAAAGCTCGATTTGAGTACCTTATCATCGATGAATTTGTAGCCGGAATTCAATTATTGGGTACAGAAATCAAGTCTATTCGACAAGGTAAGGCAAGTATTGGTGAAGCGTATTGTGTAATCCAAAAAGAAGAAGTTTTTTTAAGAAATGCATACATTGACGAATATGAAAATGGCGGCCATTACAATCATGAAGTAAGAAGAGATCGCAAGCTTTTATTGAATAGAGCAGAAATAACGAAAATTCACAAAAATCTAAAAACGAAAGGATTTACATTAATACCCTTGAGTTTATTCATAAACAGTAAAGGCTTGGCAAAAATAAAAATTGGTCTGGCCCAAGGTAAAAAGCTTCATGACAAAAGAGAAACTATCAAAGACCGCGATAATAAAAGGTCCTTGGATAGAATAAAAAAAGATTATAGATAAAAAAAGCCCACCATAATGGCAGGCTTTTAAATAATATATAAAGTTCTGCTTAAAAATGAAACGTTGCTACTAAAGACGCAGTACCTAATTGATTACCACCATTTATATCTGCACCTAATGCAAAACCATTGCTGCCGGCAGTCTCCGTAACAACATCTTCCATAGACGTTCCGCCACTACTCACCTGTTGCGATGTAGATGAACCAGCACCTTGACTCGATAAGCCTAGCCCCCAGCCATACTCAGCACCAATAGAAATTTTCGGTGCAATAAAATATTCACATCCAACAAATCCTCTTAATTGGAAACCAATGGTTGATCCTGAGATACTACCTTTTGCATCAGTAGTACCATCTACACCGTGAACCTGACTTGATACTGCGGGTGTACCAGCAGGAGAATAGGTGTTACCATAAGTATAAATTGTTTTAGCCGTACTCAGCATGAATAGCAGTTCTCCTCCATAAAAACCCTGAAGTCTTCCTTTACCTCTTCTCCACTCCATTCCACCGCCAATAGCGATGAAACTAGAAGAACTTTTCTTAGAGTCTTCCACCGTAGCAGTAGAACCTGGGTCATTATCTAGAGCAACCAAATCTGGCACCAATGCTTTGTCTGTAAAAGAATTGATTCCAATATTTAACTTAACTCTGTAAGCGGTTGTCGCATCTTTAAAATATTTACCTACGATTGTTCCACTATTTACAAAATCTGCTCCTGGAGCTGTAGTATCAGAACTAAATAAATTACCTGCGTAATTTAAAAACGGTGCAGCATCAAACTGAATGGCCCAATCACCTGCTTCCGGAAGAATGGCTTCGCCTTTTTTAGACGTCAGCTCCTGTGCAAAAAAACTTGCTCCAGAAAATAACATGGCACATAAGACTACTTTCTTTTTCATAACTCTTTGTTTTTTGTTTAATTGTTAACTAAATCAATAACCACTATCGCTTTAATCAAATTCCAAAAGAAAAAACCACAAAATTGAATTTTCTTTCAAGGCAAATAAGCAAAGCAGAACTATTACGGCACCTTGATGCAAAATGTTTCGATTCGAAATAAAAAACTAATTAAAATATGAAATTGCTGTTCATTGCTGATTGCGATTGGGCAACATCGGAACAAAAGAGAAGTCTCCACATTTTTCTATTCGAAAATCATCTGATCCGTTTTTATAGACATAAACCATTGTTTGTGATTCTCCTCCAATGGGCACAACCATTTCTCCCCCGATTGATAATTGCGCTAAAACGGCTTTGGGTATTTCAGGTGCCCCGCATGTGATTATTATTTTATCAAATGGTGCCCATTTCGGCAAACCTTTATAACCATCTCCAAAAAACAATCGTGCATTGTATCTTTTGTCTTCTAAAAAAACTTTCGTTTTATCATACAACTCTCGCTGCCTCTCAATAGAATAAACTTTTGCCTTCAACTCGCAAAGTACGGCAGTTTGAAATCCGCAACCTGTACCAATTTCTAAAACCTTATCCCCTTTCTTAATGTTAAGCAAAGTAGTCTGAAAAGCAACAGTTGATGGATGGGAAATTGTTTGACCAGCACCTATCGGGAAAGCGGTATCCTGGTAGGCGAATTCCAAAAACGCACTGCTGTCAATAAAATGATGTCTGGGTATGCGACCCATTGCATCTAACACATCATCTGCGTATAAGTCTTTTAAACGTAATTCGCTGATTAGCCTATTACGCATACCTTTATGTTTATTGGAATCTTGCACGATACAATAATACTCCTATTTAAAATTCATTTAAAACTTTTCATTAAAGAGATATTGGAGTTTTTATGTTGATAATTATATTCTGATTTCATCGGTTCAAGGATTCCCTCATTTATGTTTGTAGAAACAACAACTAGACAAATATGAAAATTGGTGTAGCGGGAGCCGGACATCTTGGCAAAATTCACATAAAACTTATCTCAGAGATTCCTGATTTCGACCTTGTCGGCATTTATGATCTTGACCAAGGTAATTGTCGTGCAGTTGCGAATGAATACAACATAAAAGCATTTGAAAACTATTCAGATATGGTGCAAGAAGTGGATGCAGTTGATATTGTAACACCCACATTATCGCACTATGATTTAGCCATAGAGGCCATCAAAAATTTCAAACACGCTTTCATAGAGAAACCGGTAACGAATACCGTTTTAGAAGCCAAATCTCTGTTAGATGTTGTGCACGAAGCAAACGTAAAAGTTCAAGTAGGACATGTTGAACGCTTTAATCCAGCATTCAAGGCGGCTCAAGAATATTTTACCCACCCCATGTTCATCGAAACACATCGCTTAGCTCAGTTTAATCCAAGAGGAACAGATGTACCCGTTGTTTTGGACTTAATGATTCATGATCTTGACATTGTACTAAAAGTCGTGAAATCTAATGTCCGAAAAGTTTCTGCCAGCGGTGTTGCTGTTGTAAGTGAAACACCTGACATAGCCAATGCCAGGATTGAATTTGATAACGGCTGTGTCGCTAATTTAACTGCTAGTCGAATCTCTCTTAAAAACATGCGTAAGTCCAGGTTTTTTCAAAAGGATGCATATATTTCTGTTGATTTCCTTGAAAAGAAAACGGAAATAATACAAATGGAGGAAGTTCATGGTGAGCCAGGACCTTTTGATTTATGTGTTGACCTTCCAGATAATCGAAAAAAGAAAATCTTGATTAATCAACCAGAAGTAAATCCAACAAATGCAATCAAGGAGGAATTGCAAGCATTTCATCATTCAATTATCACCAATAGCATACCAATTGTTCCATTAGAGGATGGTTATCACGCCCTAAAAGTGGCAAATACTATTCTTGAAAAGCTAGGTTCAGTGAGTGCTTTAAGTTAATTTCTATTTAAGTATAATATTTCTAATACATTTGCGTTTTTTTTTAATACGTACTGCGAATGCGTTTATTTAGAAAACTAACCTTATTGGCATTGATCGGTTTTACTATTGCATCTATCCGATGTACTAAGGTGAATAGTGAGCAGTCCATTCCGTCCTATATAGAGGTGGAACAGTTTGTTCTGTCTACTAATAGCGCTGAGGGGACAAATAGCCATAACATTGTAGACGCGTGGATATTTGTAGATGATCAACTAATGGGGGTTTTTGAGCTTCCTGCTCGAGTCCCGACTCTTCGAACAGGTGTCCAAAACATCAAAATTTTTCCGGGCATTAAGAATAACGGGCAAAGTGACAACCGAGTTCGTTATCCATTTTACACCTATTACGATTCTTCTATCGACTTAGTACCCGACAGTACTGTAATTATCAATCCCGAAATTGGATACATTTCGGACATCGATATTTGGGAAGAGAACTTCGAAGATGGCGGAATCGCATTTTCTAAGACTATAGTAAGCGATACCAATTTTGTTCAAGACAGCAGTAATCCTTTTGAAGGAAGTAAATCAGGTATTGTTCGATTCGCAAGTTCAGACCTCTTCTTCGAGTCAAGAACGAATGAGCCCTTGTTTAATGATTTCCCAAAATTGGGTCTACCGATATATTTAGAACTCAATTACCGATCAAATACTTCTTTCGTTTTCGGATTATTTAACAATGATGGTAGCTTACCCGCTGATGCGCAAATATCCCTATTTACCTTTAATCCTAAACCCGACTGGAATAAAACTTACATCAAATTATCTGACGCCGTTAGCTCATTGAGCACTGCTAATCAATTTGATATTTATTTTTCTGCTCTGAACAATGGTGAAGCTGCCACACCCAAAATAGAATTTGATAATATCAAAATTGTATTTTAATATGAAGAAAAAAACACTTGTTCTAACGTATGTCTTGCTAGATTTTATAGCTGCCTCTGCTGTTTGGGTCATGTTTTACTTCTTCCGAAAAGAATACATTGAAGCAGTCGCATTTGTACCCGACGAGAATTTATACATTGGATTATCTGTCGTACCTTTTTTCTGGATTATTTTGTATGCTGCAGCTGGTTCCTATAAAAATGTCTACAGAAAATACAGATTAAAGGAATTCGGACAAACATTATTCATTTCTATATTAGGAACACTGTTTTTATTTTTCTTTTTAATTCTTGATGACCAAATTGGAGACCTTAATGATGTTGATAGGTATAAAAATTACTACAAGAGTGTCCTGACCTTATTTTCTCTTCATTTTTTTATAACCGTTACACTTCGACTTATTATAACAACAAGAACAGTTAAAAAAATTCATAGAAGGGAAATTGGTTTTAATACCTTATTGATTGGCGGGAATGAAAGAGCTATGGCCATTTATAATGAAATTGAAAACATTAAAAATTCACCCGGTTATAAATTTTTAGGTTTTATTAGTACGAATGGTGTGGACCGAACACTACTCACTGCACCGATAAAGTATTTTGGCAATTATGATGTTCTTCATGATACCATTACTGCCAATGAAATAACAGAGGTAATCATTGCTATTGAATCAAGTGAACACAAATACCTGAAAAAAATCATTGACGATTTAGAAAACTACAATGTGAAAGTCAAAATCATTCCGGATATGTACGACATTCTAACGGGCCAAGTTAAAATGAATAGCATTTTCGGGACACCTTTAATTGAAGTGAACAAACAGATTATGCCAGCCTGGCAGATAACGCTCAAGCGAGTTCTTGACCTTATTTTTTCATTTTGTGCATTAATCATCTTTTCTCCTGTTTATCTATTTTTTATGATTGCCATTAAATGCTCTTCGAAAGGTCCTGTATTTTTCAAACAAGAGAGAATTGGATGGTATGGAAAACCATTTATGATTTATAAATTCCGATCAATGTCAGTTGATGCTGAAAAAAGAGGGCCGCAATTATCCAGTGCGCATGATGACAGAATTACTAAAATTGGCAAATTCATGCGTAAAAGTAGGTTGGATGAGCTTCCACAGTTTTGGAATGTGATTAAAGGTGACATGTCTGTGGTTGGGCCGCGACCAGAAAGACAATTTTACATAGATAAAATAACGCAACAAGCCGAGCACTATAGTCACCTGCACAAAGTGCGCCCGGGAATCACATCTTGGGGGCAAGTAAAATACGGTTACGCAGAAAATGTAGAAGAAATGATTCAACGGTTAAAATTTGATATACTCTACATTGAAAACATGAGTATTGCATTAGATTTTAAAATCTTAATTTATACTATATTAATTGTTCTTAAAGGTTCAGGCAAATAGTTTGCGCATAGCTCCTCCTTTTCTATCTTTGAATTGAAATTGACCTTCAATATGAAAAATATAGCAGTAATAGGCGCAGGTACTATGGGCAATGGAATTGCACATGTCTTTGCACAAAAAAATCATACCGTTCACCTGATTGACATTTCTCAGGAAGCATTAGACAAAGGAATGAGAACCATTGCCAATAACTTGGATAGAATGGTTAAAAAAGAAAAAATATCTGAGAATGAAAAAACAGATACTATCAACAACATTCAAACATTCACAAATTTACCAGAAGGTGTATCAGGTTGTGAATTAATCGTTGAGGCTGCAACTGAAAATTTAGAACTAAAATTAAAAATATTCAAGCAAATTGATGCGGCAGCAGACTCCAGCGCAATTCTCGCCACTAATACTAGTTCCATTTCTATTACAAAAATTGCGGCTGTTACTTCTCGACCAGAAAAGGTAATTGGAATGCATTTTATGAATCCCGTTCCAGTAATGAAACTGGTGGAGGTAATAAGAGGCTACGCTACTTCAGACGAAGTAACCAAAGTCATTATGGAAAAATCTGCTTCTTTAGGCAAGGTGCCGACTGAAGTGAATGATTACCCTGGTTTCGTTGCCAATAAAATTTTAATGCCCATGATTAATGAGGCCATCATTACCCTTCATGAAGGTGTTGCGGGTGTTGAAGAAATAGATACGGTAATGAAATTAGGTATGGCCCACCCAATGGGTCCATTACAATTAGCGGATTTTATCGGTCTGGATGTTTGTTTGTCTATTTTAAAAGTTCTACAAGATGGTTTTGGAAATCCTAAATATGCACCCTGCCCACTTCTTGTTAATATGGTTACGGCTGGAAACCTAGGTGTAAAATCTAAAGAGGGCTTTTATTCATGGGGGCATGGAACCAAAGACTTAATTGTAGCAGATAACTTTAGAAAACCCCACCCCACCCTGATTTAACCACGCATAATTAAATGTACTGGGTAATCGTAATTTCATTTTGCATTAGTTGCGAGAATTGCTAAAATATCTACTGACTGATTAGTAGCTATTGCCTAGCATAAGAGAATTCAATCCATCCTTTTTGATTTGAACCCGCTGAAAAATCATCATTAAAATGAGATCGCAAGGCATAATCTGTCGCGTTTTCTCTGAGACAATCATTGTCAGTGTCTGTTCGGTTTTCATCTACAATAGCTGAAGTTACTTCACCTTGACGATTTACTTTTATATTGATCCGAACCCTACCCATTGCCTTACATACATAAGATGGTAATGGCAAACTATAATTCTTTCTTCCTTTTAAGGACCACTCTGCAGTAGCATTCAATCCATCAGTCCCAACCGAAGCATCTACATTTTTTGATTTCGCATCGTAAAGCATGTTCTTTTTTTCTCTTTCACGACGTTGATCATCTAATTCTTTCAGTGCTTTTTTCGTTTTAGTTGCCTCTAATTCATATTGAGACTCTAAATCACTCACCATTTTGTCAACCTCTTTTGCCAGCTCATTTTTATTAAGTTTATTGGAGTATTGTGTTTCTGAATTAACATCAGCAGCAACATTGGTTAGTGGATTTCCTGATTGGTCTTCCACCGGTTCATTTTTTGGTTTTTCTAACGTTGGATCTATTTCCTCTGAAAAATCAATTACAACTGTATTCACTACTGCAACCCGTTGCAAGGATTTATAGCTGATAAAAAGCATAACAATTAAATGAATTACCAAAGTACCCAAAACTCCAACAATTACCCATTGGTATTTAGACCAAAAATTCAATTGATAAGTTGATCAATATTAGAGAAAACAAACCAAATTGGGATTACTATTCCAAGCAACCACAAAGCAAATAAAATTACTTTTTGCCCCGTTCCTAAATCAATCTGAATTGGACTTTTCAGGATAGCTTTCACTTGTCTTATTAATAAATTCTCATTAACAAAAGGTTCAAAACTATCAGGATTAATAGGTGCCTTTGGCAATTGTTCCAATAAATACTTGCGAATTTCCCAATACTCTTGATCTGAAATATCTTGATACGTTTTACTTAAATCAACGCTTAAATTTTTCACAAGTTCAACCCTTAATTTTTGAGCTCTAATCATCGAGTAAATGCGTATGCCAATAAAAATGGCAAATACACCCATTGAGAGATTGTAAAAAGCTGCCCAAGCAAACAAAAGTGCCGCCAGAGAAAGAAATACTAACTTAATCTGCTCTTTAAATAAAAGAAAAAATGCATCCGTCAATTTACCGCCGTCCATTGAATCAAAAGGCAATAAATTAATCAAATTGACAAAGATAAATGCCTGACCTACAATCGATAAAACTTCATGTTCTATTGAAAAGGCATGAGACATGAGGATTATACCCAAAACAACTCCTGGTAAAGGTCCAGACAATAATGTTATAATGCGTTTCTTCTGACTGACTAAAGGTGCTTGAGGCTCGATAGATCTACTAAATACCGGAAAAAAGAAAATCGAATCGTCTTTCGTTTTGAAAATTTTCATTGCAGTTAAATGTCCTAGCTCATGAATCATTAATATAATTAGTATGGCCAGAACCGTATCTATACTCCCACCTGAAAGAAAATAAAAGAGCACCATGAAAACGCCTACTTTCGCAATAGAACTCCCTAATTGACCATTGTCAGATTTCAATTCAGGCTTTGGCGGATATTGTTTAAACTCATTTTGATTCACAAATACAAAAATAATAGCATTATTCAACTTTCTTGCATAATAGCAGCTATTCTAAAGGCATGGTGCTTTATTACAAATCGATTAATATATTTGAATCACCAATTATCTATCAATAAAAAATAAACCAAAACCTATTTGCATGAAGTCTTCTCTTTTTACTTTTACCCTAATATTTCTTTTTTGTTCTGTTTCCTTCAGCCAAAAAAATAATAAAGTCACTTCGAATACTTCAGAAAAGTTAAATTCAGCCACTTTTTCGGGGATGAAATTTCGAAATATTGGACCTGCTTTTACCTCAGGTCGAGTTGCAGACATAGCTGTCAATTCAAAAAATCCATTTGAATATTACATTGCTGTTGCATCTGGCGGTGTTTGGAAGACTAATAATAGCGGAAATACATATGTACCTATTTTCGATAATGAAAACTCTTATTCTATTGGTTGTATTGCTCTATCGCCTTCAAATGAAAATATAATCTGGATTGGTACTGGTGAAAACAATAATCAAAGAAGTGTTGCATACGGTGATGGCGTTTATAAAAGTGAAGATGGTGGTAAGACTTTCAAGAATATGGGACTGAAAAAGTCAGAGCATATTGGTAAAATTATTATCCATCCAAAAAACGACAAAATTGTTTATGTCGCTGCGTATGGCCCTCTTTGGTCAGCGGGTGGAGAGAGGGGTGTTTATAAAACTATTGACGGTGGTAATACCTGGACAAAAGTGTTGTCAATCTCAGAAAACACTGGGATCAGCGACCTAATCATGGACCCTAGAAATCCTGAAATCGTTTATGCAGCAGCTCACCAAAGGAGAAGGCATGTTTGGACCTACATAGATGGCGGACTAGAAAGTGCTATTCATAAAAGTGATGACGGTGGTACCACTTGGAAAAAACTATCTAATGGTCTTCCTTCAGGGCAAATAGGTCGAATTGGCTTGGCTATTTCACCTGTAGATCCTGACTATGTTTATGCCATTATAAAAGCATCGGGTACAACAGGCGGATTCTATCGAAGTAAAGACAGAGGAGCAAGCTGGGCAAAAATGAGTAACTATCAAACATCCGGTAATTATTATCAAGAAATTGTTTGCGACCCACACGACAAGCATAAAATATTCAGCATGAATACATGGCTGCATCATTCAGAAGATGGAGGTAAAACATTTAAAAAAACTGGAGAAAAACATAAACATGTGGACAATCATTGCATGTGGATAGACCCGAGCAATACTGATCATTGGATTGTTGGTTGCGATGGCGGCTTGTATGAAACTTGGGATCATGCTAAGAACTGGCATTTCAAACCCAATTTGCCGATCACACAATTTTACCGAGTTGCCGTAGATAATGCGCTGCCATTTTACAACATTTATGGGGGCACTCAAGACAATAATTCAATGGGAGGTCCTTCAAGAACTTTAAACAATGCTGGAATCATTAATTCAGACTGGTACATTACAAATGGTGGTGATGGCTTTGAGTCACAAATTGACCCTACCAATCCGAATATAGTTTATGCCCAGGCTCAATACGGTTGGTTAGTTCGTTATGACAAGAAAAGTGGCGAAAAAATTGGCATTCAGCCAATGCCAAAAAAAGGTGAGGCACCTTATCGTTGGAATTGGGACGCTCCCCTATTAATTAGTCCACACAACCACAAAAGGTTGTATTTCTGCGCCAATAAAGTTTTTCGCAGCGATGACAGAGGAAATACCTGGAGTGTCATAAGTGGTGACCTTTCTAGACAAATAGATAGAAATAAATTGAAAGTCATGGGACGTGTTTGGGGAATGGATGCTGTTATGAAAAATAAATCAACATCCATTTACGGGAATATCGTTGCATTTGATGAGTCACCTTTAAAAGAAGGCCTATTGTTTGCAGGATCAGATGACGGATTGATTCACATTTCAGAAAACAACGGTGAAAGCTGGATGAAAATTGAGGGAATTGAAGGAGTACCACCTCACACATATGTTAATTCAATTGTCGCCTCAAAACATAATGAAAATTATGTGTTTGCAGCCTTTAACAATCATAAAAATGGTGATTTCAAACCCTATTTATTTCAATCCAATGATAAAGGAAAAACGTGGACTTCAATTGCCTCTAACCTTCCCGATAGAGGTTCCGTTTTTAGTATTGTTGAAGATCATATAAATGACCAACTACTCTTTGCAGGTACTGAATTTGGTGTGTTTTTCTCTATTGATAAAGGAGAACAATGGACACAATTAAAAAGTGGCATTCCCACAATTGCAGCTAGAGATTTAGCCATACAGGAAAGAGAAAGTGACCTTGTCGTTGCCTCTTTTGGCCGAGGATTTTATGTCTTAGACAATTACGCCCCATTAAGAGAAATAACAACACAGATACTAAAAAAAGAATCTCACATTTTTTCTATCAAAAATGGGCTCATGTATATTCCGACCAATCCGATTGGTCTACGAGGGAAATCAGCCCAAGGAGAAAGCTATTATACCGCACCCAACCCGGAATATGGTGTAACATTCACCTATTTCATCAAATCTAAGGCGAAGACTATGAAAGATTTGAGACAAGAAAAAGAAAAAATACTTGCAAAAAAGGGGAAAGATGTCTTTTATCCGAGTATTACAGAAATTCTTTCGGAAGACCAAGAAGAAAAGCCTTACCTACTATTTATCATTAGAGATTCGGACGGAAATGCAGTGAGAAAAATCAAAACAGGACCAAAGTCAGGAATAAACAGAATCAATTGGAATTTTAGATTAGCATCTACCAATCCGATACAATTAAAAGAAAGTACAACTGGTCGATACAGCATGAAAGATGATGGTCCAATGGCTTTGCCTGGTTCCTACACTATCGAGCTACACCAAGCAACCAATGGAAAATTGCAATTATTAAATGAACCCGTACCATTCAAAATTGAACCACTCAATAATCAATCTTTACTAGCCACTAGTAAAGCTACTCTTCTTGAGTTCCAGAATCAAATCGCCGAATTAAGAAGAAGAGTTAGAAGTGCAGGTGCGCTTTTGTCTGAATCAGCATCACAATTAAAATACATTAAAGCTGCTGTCCAAAGCTATCCATCTGTCCCCTTAGACCTTATGCCACGAATCAAAAGCTTAGAAACTGAACTGAACCAAATCGAAATGAAATTATTTGGTAATAACAGTAAATCTAAACGCGAATTTGAAACTTATCCTAGTATTTCAGGAAGAATCGGAACAGTAGTCTATCAGCTTTGGTATACCACAACATCTGCTACAAATACGCAAAAAGAAGGGTACAGAATTGCAAAAGAGGAATTTGAACCTTTACTATTGAAATTGAAGAACTCATCAACTGAAATCACTGCTTTAGAAGAAGAGCTAGAAAAGCATGGGGTGCCATATACGCCAGGAAGAGGGGCCAATTGGAAGACAGAGTAATAGCGAATTATTGATACAACTGCAGATAATGGACATTGAGAATTGCATAAAAATCTCTTCCAAAAAGCTGAGAAAAAAAGTTTGGCAGGCCAACGATCAATTTGGATTGATTGAAGAAGGTGATAAAATTATGGTTTGTCTATCTGGCGGTAAAGACAGCTATACCCTTCTTGATCTATTAAGGACGATGCAAAATGCACCGCATATTAATTTCAGCATTATTGCCGTTCACTTGAATCAAAAGCAACCCAATTATCCAGAACATATTCTACCTGCTTACTTAGATGAATTAAAAGTTGATTATCAAATCATAGAAAAGGACACTTATAGTATTGTTTTGGACAAGATTGATGTTGGCAAAACCATGTGTAGTTTATGTTCAAGATTACGCAGAGGAACATTGTACCAAGCAGCAAGCGAATTAGGAGCAACTAAAATTGCGCTTGGCCATCATAGAGATGACATCTTGGAAACCTTTTTCCTAAACTTATTTTTCAATGGCAAAATAGAAACCATGTCACCGAAATTTAAAACCGATAATGGTAGGCACATTGTCATTCGACCATTAGCCTTTTGCAAGGAAACAGATATTGAAGCGTATAGTACGCTTAAAGAATTTCCAATTATCCCTTGCAATCTATGCGGCTCTCAAGATGGTTTGCAAAGGCAACTTGCAAAAAAGATGCTTCATGAATGGGAAGAAAAGTTTCCTGGACGGCTTGAAAGTGTTTTTACTTCTTTTAAAAATATTCACCCCTCACATATGCTGGATACAACACTTTATGATTTTCAAAAAATATCCGCCTTTACGAGCTAACCACTGCGCAGTTTAACTAGCATTCAAGCGTTTTCTTGTTGATTGTATTCAAATAATGACATACTTTTATAGTCTACTTTATTTATGCATTTCAAGATTAAATTATTCTCTCTGATCATAGGGTTGCTTGCAGTCCCCAACATCTTTGTTGCTCAGAATATTAATTATCAAGTGCGTATCTCTCAGCTAATGGCACAAGGTGATGCAACCGAATTAGTAGGTGAACAAGAACCCACATGGTTCATTTGGATAAGTGATAATGGAACAACACCTGGATCAATCAATACTTGGCAAGCAACGGGTTGCATTAATGCTACAACTCCTTACGCTGCATGGTGGACTGGCGCTACAAATCAAGGACCAAGTATTCCATACAATTGGTTTACAGGAGCCAGTACTATCTTAAATTCTGATGCATCCCAAATCTCCGTAGAAATTGAAGGACATGAGGAGGATGGATGTGGAAGCGATTGCGATGTTAATCCAACTCAATTAAATCCATTTGCTTCCAATTTTTGTATTGATGGTGACGATAATCACGATACTAGAGCTCCAGCCGGTAGTGCTATTTTCGTTAATGACCCTCCATGCACCTGGAATACGTATCAATTCCAAAATCAAGATTATTATTGTGAGTTAGAAATTTATTGGGAATACGTGACCGTAGATCCAGGACAAATTGATGGCGACCAATCGGTATGCCCGGGTGCTAATCCGTCTGCATTAGGGAACGTTATTTCAGGAACAGCGGGAACGTCTCCACACATCACTTATCAATGGCAGCAGGATATCGGGTGCATCGGTTCTTTTGTTGATATATTTTCCGCTAATTCCAGTTCTTACACCCCTCTACCCTTAGCATCACAAGATATTTGCTATAGGCGGTCAGCTATATCTGCCAATTGTCCAACAGTCTATTCAAATACCGTTTCTGTTTTGATTGATGACCCATCGATATCCGCATCTTCGATTGTAGCGAATCCAACTTCAATTTGTGGGCTTGGCTCAGCTACGCTATATGTTTCTGGTGGAGCCCTAGGAACTGGCGCTTCTTGGGCATGGTACAATGGCGATCCAAATTTTGGTGGAACATTATTAGGTTTCGGAGATCCATTTGTATTGAATTCTTCTATGACAACCAATGTATTTCTGCGAGCAGAAGGAAATTGTGATTCTACATCAACAGTCAACCAGATCATTACAATTGAAACACCTACAGTCGCGCCAGCTGGAATTACAGCAACAAATACAACTATTTGCCAAGGTGACAATGTAGATTTAACGGTCAGCGGAGGCTCATTAGGCACTTCAGGTCTTTGGACATGGTATACAAACGATCCTACTAGTGCTGTGTTAACACCTGTATTTAGCAGTGCAACGACGTTGTATCCAGGGGTATCACCATCAATTACAACTACTTATTTTGTGAGAGCTGAGGGTTGTGATACTTCAGCGGTAGCCGCTTTAACCATCAATGTAAACACAAATTCTAATGACGCTTCAAGTTTAAATGCTTCAAACCCTACTGTTTGTGCAGGTCTGCCAACCACTCTGTCCATTTCAGGCGGATTTTTGGGAACTGGCGCCGATTGGTATTGGTATTCTGGCGGTTGTGGAGCTGGGACTGCAATCGGCAATGGCAGCTCAATAATTGTAAGCCCTTCAACTACTACAACGTATTTTGTCAGAGCTGAAGGAACCTGCAACACAACTAACTGTGTGAGTATTACAATTCTTGTTGAAAGCTTATCGACAACTCCGGCTGCTGCAATTGGCTCACCTGCTACAGTTTGTCCCGGGAACCTAAGCATATTATCTGTTGCTGGAGGAACCTTAGGAGCAGGTGCAAGCTGGAATTGGTATTCGACTTCCTGTGGCGGAACCTTTTTGAGTTCAGGTCCCACACTTGCTGTGAACCCATTAATTACAACAACCTATTTTGTTCGAGCTGAAGGAACTTGCAACACAACTGCATGTGTCAGCGTAACGATAACCGTAGACGAGCTATCCGCAAGCGCAGGGAACATTTCTTCAAGTGCTTCGAGTATTTGCCCAGGTGGAAATACCACTTTAGATGTCGTTGGAGGATTTCTGGGACCAGGTGCGAACTGGGAATGGTATAGTAATTCTTGTGGCGGCATTTACGAAGGCTCAGGAACATCGATTACTGTTTCACCTGCGACAACTACAACTTATTATGTTCGAGCTGAAGGACCATGCAATACAACGACTTGTTTTTCTACAACTATAATTGTTGATCCGATTTCTACCGCTCCAACATTTGTGAACGCAACCAATCTGAATGTCTGTCCTGGAAGTCTTTCGACCTTAACAGTCTCCGGAGGCGTTCTGGCCCCAGGTGACAATTGGTTTTGGTATGCGGGAGGTTGTGGATTTGGAACAATAATTGGCTCAGGAAATTCGATTAACGTAAGTCCAACATCCCCAACTACCTACTTCGTAAGAGCCGAAGGAATTTGTGGAACTACAACGTGTGCAAGTGTATCCATTGATATCGATCAAACATCTACAGATCCCGCTTCTATTATTACTTCCGCAACATCCATTTGCCTTGGCCAATCAGCAGTACTAACTGTTTCAGGAGGCTCACTTGGCACGGGAGCTAACTGGAGCTGGTACAGCAGTTCGTGCGGTGGTTCGCTGCTGGGCTCTGGCAATTCCATTAGTGTTGCACCATCGGCAACAACTACCTATTTTGTAAGAGCAGAAGGAACTTGCGGTAATTCTAACTGTGTTCAAATTACTATTGATGTTGGTGCAGGAGTACCAGCCCCTACGAGTGCCAATGTTTCTGTAAATGGGATTTGCCCAAACGAAACAACTGAATTATATGTAACCGGAAGTCCTTTACCCTCAGCATATACATGGGTTTGGTATACTGGCTCTTGCGGAGCTGTTCCCATAGGAATTGGAGACACACTAAATATAAACCCTGTTGAGACAACCACTTATTATGTTGCAGCAGTTGGAACATGCGGCATGACTTCCTGCGAAGAAATAACAGTTAATGTTATAGATGGTTCTATTCCAGCAAATGGCATCATCTCAAGTAATAATGGGTTTTGTGAAGGAGAAAGTGCGATTCTGTCCATTGATGGAGGATATTTATCAGCTGGAGCAAATTGGGTTTGGTACGAAAATAGTTGTGCAGGAACCCCTATTAATACAGGACCTTCAATAACAGTTACACCTTCCGCAACAACCTCTTATTACGTTCGGGCTGAAGGCGGGGCCTGCGGAAATACAGCTTGCGTCAATATTCAAATTACTGTTCTAGAAAATCATGTTTATCTAATTCCATTCAATGATATTTGTGGGCTTGCTGAATCAATTGTACTATCAAATGGTATTCCTTCTGGTGGCACCTACTCTGGCCTAGGAGTAAGTGGGAATTCTTTTGACCCTATTTCAGTCGGCACAGGTAGTCACCAAATCAGCTATACCTATATAAATAATGAGGGCTGCGCCAGTTCAGTCTCTGATTTTGTGAATGTGCTGCCATCTACATTATCAGTTAGTGTTGAAATAGAGCAGCTTCCATGTGCTGAAGGCGGAGTTATATTGAATGCTTCTGTTACGGGAGGTTCTGGTTATTATGATTTTTATTGGTCTGACGGAGAAATTGACAATCCACGGTACTTCGTGCAGGAAGGAGAATACTTCATCCTTGTTAAAGATGCTGATGATTGCCAGGCTATATCCGATGAAATCTCAATTACCGATCAGATGTCCTGTATCGAAATACCCAACACAATTACACCAAATGGTGATAATAAAAATGATACTTGGAACCTTGATTTTTCAAAATACAAGAATGCAAACTTAAAAGTGTTCTCTAGGTGGGGAAGAATTGTAATGCAAACAACAGAGCTAGAAATAGTTTGGGACGGGAATGCATTTGGACAACCACTTCCAGCCGACACATATTATTACGTTTTAGAATTGAACGATGCCTCGTTGACACAAACTGGGCCAATAATTATTCTCCGGTGATGCTGCGTGGAACATATATAGCCCTTGTTACATTTTTCTTTGCGTTGCCAATTCACGGGCAGCAAATTGTCATGAACAGTCAATATATGTTTAATGACTTCGCCATTAATCCCGCTGTTGCTGGAACAAAAAATTATGCACCCATTACAATTGACCTTCGCAGACAATGGGTGGGTATAAGAGAAGCACCGGCTGCTCAACACTTATCATACCACGGTCACGTTCATAAACAAATTGGTGCTGGTGGTTATTTGTTCAATGATGTAGCTGGCCCGGTCAGAAGAACGGGGTTGATGGCAGCTCTTAGTACACAAGTCGCCACATCATATGGAACCCGACTATCATTCGGAATGGCGGGTTCTTTTACTCAGTTTGTAATGGACAAAAGCAGAATATTTACTGAAGAACCTAACGACATTACTGTTGACCAATACACCAGTAATGAATTAATTCCGGATCTATCAGTAGGAATGCATTGGTATGGTGGCTATCATCATGTTGGAGTTTCCATTCATAATCTGTTGCAATCAAAAACTGATCTTTATGCAGTCTCATTACCCGTTACGAGCACCCTTGATCGGGCAATATATATTACAGGAAGTTATTTAATCGGGAGCTCCACAAGTGTGATTGCTCTTGAACCTTCTTGCATGCTGAGAATGATGTTTAATGCTCCTTTGACATTTGATTTAAATGCACGAATCATATACAATCATCAAATGTGGGCAGGATTATCATACCGATATCTTGACGCTATTGCTTTACTGCTTGGGATTGAAAGAGGTTTCTTTGGAATTGGTTATTCGTATGACATGAATACATCCGCTTTGAGCAAATATAACGGCGGATCGCATGAAGTTGTGTTAATTTTTAAAACCAATAAACGAAAAAGCGGTAGTGGTCAGCAATGGAATCAGAGAAATAGAGTATACGATTGCCCCGCGTTCAAATGATTACATCATTTACCTCTATACAATTGACATCGCAAAATTCCCATTAACAAAATGTTGGTATTTTTGAATTCAGTATTCATACATAGAATGACATTATCCTAAAGAGTTAAGAGGGCCAAGAAATATATTGGGAAAGACAAATGAAATGTTCCCGAGATGGACAAAATTAATTTTAAAAATTCTAAACTATTGATTATAAAAATAGTTAACGAAAAGGTCAGTATCAGCAAATTCCACAATAATTCATAGGATCTGTCCTGGATAACTTTAATTTAATTACAATTAAATCAAGATGTTATGACAAAAAAAGTAATAACAGTAGATGATTACTTGGAGAATATCAGTGAAAACCGAAAAGAATATTTTTTAAAATTAAGATCAATCATCGTGCAAAATCTACCTTTCGGATTTAAAGAAGTTATAAATTACGGAATGCCAAGCTATGTCGTTCCTCATCGTTTATATCAACCTGGTTATCATTGTGACCCAAAGCTCCCGTTACCTTTTGTAAGCATTGCATCGCAAAAAAATTTTATTGCCATTTATCATATGGGAATCTATGCAAACCCCAATCTTATTTCTTGGTTTACTGAGGAATACCCCAAACACTGTAAACGAAAAATTGACATGGGGAAAAGTTGTATTCGATTAAAACATCTTGAGGACATCCCGTTCGATCTTATTGGAGAGCTCATGACTAAAATGTCTGTAGACGACTGGATTTCCCTTTACGATAAAAACATCAAAAAATAAAAGCCTAAGATTTCATTAGTTGACTCATTACTTTCAATAAAATTGAATGAAACGGACTTTAAACTCAATATTTACCCAGCCCCTTCAAAGGAAGATTTAAACACAGAACTTAACTGCACTAACATCAAAATAATTTTTTTCTAAATTCTTGATTGAGTCTTCACGGCTTATTCACCTTCTAATCAAGGATTGGTGAAGACAGAATTAATTTCAAAACTAAAAACACATTATTCAGTTTAATAGAGGCATTTTATTAAGGTAGTACAAAGTAGCAATAACAGATAACCAGTGAATTAGAATTCCTACCCCTCAAAAGAAAATAATCCGCATTCCGATGACGTCTTGTTAAAAATTTGTCATTCGAATACTTATCATTCAATTATTAATCGACTTCAGGGCATATTCTGAGAGATCAAAGAATGGATCAATTTTCAGTGCAGTTGAATAGTCCAATTTAGCTGATAAAGTATCACCCATCAATTCATAACATACTCCACGATTATGATACGATTGAACATACTGACTATTTATATTAACGGCACTTGTAAAATCCTTTATCGCCAGCGCTAGAACGCTATCATTTTTTTCTTTATCCCATTCGTTGTGATAAGTCAATAGATGTATGTAGCCTTTATTATAATAGGCCACTTCAAAATCAGGTTGTAAATTTAGAATTAGGTTATAACACGAATCCGCCAGCTCTAAACTCTGATTATTTTGTAAAAATATTCCTTTAGCCAATAGCGCTTCAATACTATTTGGTTCAATCTGAAGCGCATTATCAAAATAAAGCAAGGCTCTCTTCTTATCCTCTCCATCGTGATTTGAATACAATATTCCTAATTCGATATAGGCTTCATAATAATCAGAAAATTGCTCTGTCGCTGTTATAAAAGAAGATACTGCGTTAATGGTGTCTCCAGCACGAGCAAAGGTCAAGCCTTTATAGAAATAGGGTTCTGCGTAAAATTTATCAATTTTTAATGCCGCATTAAATTGATCCATAGCCTTACCATAATTTGGAATAGCCATATATATTTTTCCTAATAACAGGTGACTTTCTTTTGCAGTACTATCTAATTCAATTGATTTCATTGCGTACTGCTCGCAATTATCGAATTCAGCTAGGTTATACAATAATTTTGCTTTTTCCTGATAAAATATGGAAGTCTCAGGACTCATATTAATACACATATTAATATCTTCTCTAGCTTTCTGGGTTTCTCCAATTTCCAGATAATATTTGGACCGTTTGAAATAACCATTGGGGCTATCTGGATTTTCTCTTATTTCATTATTCAGCAGCTCTATTTTTTGCTGTTCTGAAAGAATAGATTCAATTCCTAAAGTTTCGGCAGCATTATTCTCAGAAACATTGTCATTCTCAACATAGCATCTGCAGAAAAAAATCAAAAAGAAAGAAAATGCAAAAAACTTCATAGTGCCATTTGGCGATAAAAATAAGGAAATTAAAAAGGCCTTAGTTGTAAATTTATTAAGCGGTTAAATTTAGGTAAGAAATAACCATTTATTCCCTGCAAACTTTAGAACTCTATCGATTTAAATAAAAATTAAAAAAAGCTATATCCCAAATGGTCTCACCCTTAAGCAAGACCACCTGGGAAACAATAAAATTATGCTTCTATAGCCTCTTTAATTTTTTGTTCTAGCTCCTCCATTAATTCTGGATTATCGCTAATCAATAATTTTACAGCATCTCTCCCCTGCCCAAGCTTAGTATCTTCATAACTAAACCAAGAACCGCTTTTCTTTATAATATCGTGCTCGACGCCAATATCAATAATTTCACCGACCTTAGAAATACCCTTGCCATACATAATGTCAAATTCAGCTTTTTTAAATGGTGGGGCAACTTTGTTCTTGACCACCTTAACTCTGGTGCGATTACCTAAAATTTTATCTCCATCTTTTATAGCACTTGACCTTCTAATATCTAACCTCACTGAAGCATAAAACTTAAGTGCATTCCCGCCCGTTGTTGTTTCAGGATTACCAAACATGACACCGATCTTTTCTCTGAGCTGATTAATAAAAATACAACAACAGCCCGCTTTGCTAATTGAAGCGGTCAATTTTCTTAATGCTTTAGACATCAGCCTTGCTTGCAATCCCATTTGAGAATCACCCATTTCACCTTCAATTTCAGCTCGTGGAGTTAATGCAGCCACAGAATCTACAACCAACAAGTCTATCGCACCTGAACGAATGAGGTTGTCTGCAATTTCTAGTGCTTGTTCGCCATTGTCTGGTTGTGAGATTAACAAATTATCTACGTCAACGCCTAAAGATTTTGCATAAAATTGATCAAAAGCATGTTCAGCATCCACCATTGCAGCTATGCCCCCTTGCTTCTGCACTTCAGCAATAGCGTGAATAGCCAGCGTTGTTTTTCCAGAAGATTCTGGCCCGTATATTTCCACGACTCTTCCCTTAGGAAAACCGCCTACGCCTAAGGCTAAATCCAGTGTTAAAGAACCGGAAGGGATAACATCTAAATCACTAATAGGATTATCCCCTAATTTCATTACTGTACCTTTTCCATAGGTTTTATCAAGTCGGTCTAACGTCACTTGCAACGCTTTTAATTTTTCTTCTTTTACTTCTGCCATGATTATTAATTTTATTGTTATCCCAAATGTCGTTTTAATGACCGTAAACTATTTACGTTGCAACTATTCCTTCTAAAATCTGTGACGCATGGTCCTTGGCTTTTACCTTTTCCAATATAGCTTGCACTAAACCATTTTCATCAATAACAAAAGTAGTTCTATGAATTCCTTCGAATTCTCTACCCATAAACTTTTTAGATCCCCAAACTCCGTAGTCCTTAATTACTTTTTTATCAACATCTGCTATCAATGGAAACGGCAAATTGAATTTACTGATAAAGCCCAAGTGCTTTTTACCAGAATCCGCACTTATCCCAATGACTTCTATTCCTCTGTCCAACAAGTCAGAATAATTATCCCTTAGGTTGCAGGCTTCCACGGTACAAGTCGGTGTATTGTCTCTGGGGTAAAAAAATAAAATAACTTTCTTGCCGCGAAATTTTTCTAATGTAATTTCATTTCCATTCTCGTCTAAGGCACGAATTTCTGGTGCTTCGTCTCCAACTTTTAAATGCTTCATTAAGTGTTTATTATATAATCTACAAACAAAGAACCGAAATGTTTAATCCAACCCCAATATACGTGATAGTCAGTTATTAACAACCTATGATTTGTAGTTAGTATTTTTTAAGAAAGTACTGAACATACTCTGTTGAAAATAACCATTTTAGGTAAAACACGTACTACTAAATACAACCTAAATCAATGAAAAACAACTGGAAAGAATTAACAAATACCATGGAGGCTAACTTCGAATTTAATTCATTTCAAGAAGCACTAAAATTCGTTAATATGGTTGGGAAATTAGCTGAAATTCAAAATCATCATCCCAATATATTAATGCATAATTACAATCAAGTAAAAATCACAGTTAGCACCATTGATTCAGGGAACAAATTAACAATTAAAGACTTTAGACTAGCTAAAAGTATAAATCGTCTTTCAAGACCATTCCTATAAGATTTCGCTAATAATTCGTTCTACAGAATACCCTTCTGCCTCAGCCATGTAATTGCGAACAATCCTATGCCTCAATATAGGCAATGCAACAGCTTGAACGTCCTCAATATCAGGAGAATACTTGCCAGACAAGGCAGCATGGCATTTAGCGCCTATAATTAGATATTGTGAAGCTCTTGGGCCCGCACCCCAGGAAATAAACTTATTGGTCAAGTGATGAGCCTCAGGCGTGTTCGGCCTTGTTTTACTCGCTAATTGCACCGCATATTCATAAACATTATCTGGAACCGGGATCTTCCGAATTAAATTCTGAAAGAAAAGAATCTCTTCGCCAGATAAAACAGGATTAACAGAAACTTCATTGTCAGTAGTCGTTCTTTTAATTATAGCCAGCTCTTCGTCATATTTTGGATAATCTACCCAGACATTAAACATAAATCTATCTAATTGGGCTTCTGGCAACGGGTAAGTTCCTTCTTGTTCAATTGGGTTTTGTGTAGCAAGAACGAAAAACGGTTTATCTAAAGGGAAACTCTTTCCCGACGTCGTAACCGTACTTTCCTGCATTGCCTCCAATAACGCTGCTTGAGTCTTTGGTGGTGTTCGATTGATTTCATCTGCCAAAATAACATTAGCGAATAAAGGACCTTTCACAAATTTAAATTGCCTGTTCTCGTCTAAAATTTCAGAGCCAATAATGTCTGACGGCATTAAATCCGGTGTAAATTGTATCCTATTAAAAGAAAGTCCCAAAGAATCAGCAATCGTATTAACTAACAAGGTTTTTGCAAGGCCCGGAACACCAACAAGAAGACAATGTCCCCTTGAAAAAATACCAATAACTACCTCTTTAACCACTTGGTCCTGTCCAACAATGACTTTAGCAATTTCACTTCTAAGGGCTGCATACTTTTCCCTAAAAAAGTCTACAGCCTCCACATCAGATTCAAATTCTCTCATGCATCTTTTTTTAGATTTTTAGCGAATGTAACCATTTACATTTCACCGAATAATTAGTTAAACTTAATCCGCTCTATTAAACCACACAAATCTAAAGTTGCATGATTGGAACTCTTCATCAATCCGAATAAACGAAGCTGCAATTTTGGCTTTTACCCAAGCATCAATAGCAGCATCTTCTTTTTCTCTTTTAGCCATCATCTGGATCAGCTGATAGTCTTGCTTTAAATTCGCTTTATGAGGTTCTATTCTAGATAATAATTTGATTAGTCGATACGCTTGCTTACCACTTGCAGCATCTTCATACAAGGATGGCGATGAAACCTCTCCCTCTTTCAGGTTCTCAATTCCAGCAAAAGTGTACGGATCAATTTCATCCATTCCCCATTTCCTTTCACCTGTTTGCGGATTATACACCACGCCTTCCGAATTTTTTGTGTCCTTGTCTTCTGAAAAACGAATTACAGCGTCTGTAAAGCCCAAACTGTCAGATTGAATTATAGAATAGATACTATCCGTTTTCATTCTTATTTTGATCAGCTCTTCTGTTCCTACTTTAAATTTTCGTAAGATGTGCCGACAATGCACTTGATCGCCTCTTCTTTCTAATACTTCTAGCATATGCATACCAAATTGTGATTCAAAAGGATCGCTAATTTGACCAATTGTTAAGCTAAAGGCTAAAGCCTCAAATTCTGGAACAAAAGTACCACGAGATACCCAACCCAAATCTCCTCCTTTAGAAGCGGAACCAGGGTCCTCACTCTCAAAAATCGCTTTGGTTGCAAACGAAACTTGCTTTTCAATAATTTCTTGCCTCCATTTAACCATCTTGTCAAACATTTCCTTCTTCTGCTTTTCGCCAATTTCGGCATATCGAACCAGGTGTGCTAATTCAACCTTGGCATCTATGAGCGGTAAACTATCTGTTGGTTGTTTTTTAAAAAAATCCCTGGTTTCCTTTGGGGTAAGATTAACATCAGCAGTTATCTGCCCTTGCATTTGCTGGCTTTTAAGCTGATCTTCAATCTGTTCGTAAAATTCGTCTTTTATTTCTGAAATCGACTTTCCATACTCGGCCTCCAGCTTCTTTTCATCTCCATTAAATAGACCAATGAAATAGCGTAACCTTCTATCCAATTCTGCTGTAACTTGACTCTCATTAATTTCTATGGTATCGACTTCTGCCTGATGAAGCAATAATCCCTGAAACAAAAGCTCTTCAAATATTTCACAATAGATATTTGCTGGCATGGGTTCAGCCGACTCTCGTTCCAGCTGGAATTTTTGCCGCTCAATGTCTGAAAGCATAATAATCTGTTCGCCTATTACAGCAACAACTTTGTCAATGACCCTTTCTTCCTGCGCCATTACCCAACTCGGACCAAATGACACCATTAATATTAAAAGGCTAGAAAGTTTCAATAATTTGTTTGCGATTTGCTTCATTGTAAAGTTCTTGTCTTATTTTCTTTTTCAATTCGTTTCCACGTATATTCAGGATTATACTCTTTATTTTTTCCTTTTCGAGACTAATAGGCGAAACGGCATCTTTTAATCTATAATCCATTATGTTGAGGAAATAAACATATTCCCCCTCTCGAAACGTTACCTTTCTCTTGTTTCGTATGAAGGAAGACTTATTAATATCCGTTAATGGAACTACTTTTAAAACGTCTTCAAAATATACCCACTTTTGATCATCAAAATAATAATTAACGCCGTGCAAAGGTGCGTAGCTTAATAATTTCTCAGCGTCTTCATCATTTTTCAACTTGTACCAAGCTTTAACTTCGTCCATTTTAGGTGCGTCTTTATTTATCTTCAAATAAAAGACTTTGACAATGTAATCTTGCAGTTTAAAGTTTTCTAAATGCTCCTCATAATACTGAACAACTTCATCATTACTTACAAGCGTGTCTAATTTTTTCTTTATCAGCTCCTTCTCGTAAGCATAAATAACAAGAGACTTTTCATAATCTCTAAGCTGGTTTTCTACATTAAGTGATTCTTCGTTTAATTCCTCTTTGGCTTTTCGAATAATAACTTGTTCTCTAATCCATTTATCTGTGTATTGGGTAATAAATCGCATACTGTCTTGACCTACTAAATTTTGTGCTCTTTCTTTTTCTACCTCATCAAAATACAATATTTCTTCACCCACTCGAGCTAGCTTAGGGCGATCTGTCTCAGAATCTAGTTCCGCACAACCAACCCCTAATAAAACAAGAATTATTAAATGAATGTTCTTCAATTAATGTATCGTGTATAGCACGTCTTTATTTATTTCAACTGCAAATCTCGATTTTAATTCCTTGATCCATTTTTTCTCTAAATGGTCTTGGTACGCCGCAGTAATAATCCCTTTTGCTTCCTTAAATTCTTTATTTCCAGGAGCTATTATTTCTTTTACATGGATAAGAACTAATTGCCCATTAAATTCAAATGGTCCATTTGATCCTACTTTTAATTTCGATTCAACATATTCAAGTGATGAGATTTCCTCTTTCATGCTCTTTACGTTAACATTTAATGGAGAGTCGGTGTTAACAACAATCGCAATTGAATCTCGTTCTTTTCCAAGCTTTAGAAGCGACTCTACTTGATTGAAAGCTTTTTTGTCAATGCAATGATAGAAATCCGCATCAACCCGTTCTTTCCATACAAAATCAGCTTTATTTTCTTCATAAAACGATTTTAACCCAGAGGTGTCTTTTACTGCTTTCGCCCAAACCATTTCATCGGTAAGCTCAAAAAGAAGAATACCGTCTCTGTACTCTTTCATCAGCATTTTATATTTCACATATTTCCTTTCCAACTGAGATTTTTCATAATTTATTAGAGCTTTATCAACCCACTTATTGAAATTAATTTGCACAATCTCAACCTTACTTTTAGTCTTGCTTTTCTTTTGTTTGTTTTCTAAGTACTCTCCAAAATCTCCTGCCGTTAATTTGTTCTCGGCAAACTCAATGAGCCATTTCTTATCCAGATTGTTTTTTTCATAGCTGTATTTTCCTTTGACAAGGGAAGAATCAACAGATTTAATGAATGCATCCATGACTTTTTTATTAACGGTGTAATTATATTCGTCCTTTAATTGAGTAATAAAAGAAGCCTTAGTCTTTGTATTTCTTGCATCCTTTGAAATTTTAGATTTGATCTCACCCTTAAGCTCATCATAGCTGCCTAATTTTTTAGAATCCAATAATTGAATGATGTGCCATCCAAATCGAGTTTTAACGGGTTCACTAAAGTCTCCGTTCTCTTTAAGCGCAAATAATGCTTCATCAAATTCACTTATTAAATCTCCGGCTCCAAACCACTTTAATTTCCCGCCAGTTGCAGCAGAATTTCGGTCTTCGGAAAATTGCTTTGCCATCTGTTCGAACGTAGAACCTTCTTTTAATTTATTATATATTTCTCTAGCCTTAGCTTCCGACTCAATAGCTTTTTCTTTTAAATCATCTTCAGCTCGAATCAAAATATGCGCTGCTAATCGGGTTCCTCTGGCTTTTCTTTTATCCTCTACTTGGAGTAAATGATAGCCAAATCGTGTTTTTATAATTTCTGACAACTTGCCTGGCTCGGTATTGTATGCCGCATTTTCAAAAGAATAAACCATTTTAAATGCAGTAAAATATCCCAAAGAACCTTTGTTTTGCTTTGCCGATGGATCTTCAGAAACTTCAAATGCAACCGTACCGAAACTTTCTCCACCTTCAATTCTTTTCTTAGCGGTTACTATTTTATTGTATGCTTTTAACGTGTCAGCAGGTTTGTCTCCTCGTTCTAATTTTACCAAGATATGGCTCGCTTTCACCTCGTAGCACATGTGATCATACGCCTCTTTCATGAGTTGTTCATTCAGTTTCTGATCGATTAAATAAGGCTGTGCGAGCTGCTCTCTGTATTGACCTAGCTCATCTTTAAACTTTTTCACAGTGTCCATACCTAACTCCTCAGCTGCTGTAACTTTCAATTTAAAATTTACGAACAGCTCAAGATATTCATCAATATCTTCTTTTGTGATGTCTTCATCCTTATTGTTTTTCTTGAAAATGTGTTCGAACTCTGACTTTGTAACGTCTGTTCCGTTAACTGACATAACAATTGGATCATCTTGAGAATATCCAGCTCCCGCAATTAGCATTAGACTAAATCCTAAAATCAAATTTTTCATAACTTCATAATTGTTTCGACTTATTGTTATTACAAGTCTAATTTATTTAATACTATAATTTGGCGCCTCTCTAGTAATGGTTACGTCATGTGGATGACTTTCCTTTACTCCTGCATTAGTTATTCTAATGAACTGCGCACTGTTTAGTTTTTCAATGTTGTCTGCACCGCAATACCCCATTCCCGCTCTTAATCCTCCAATCAACTGGTAAATGACTTCACTCAGCTTACCTTTGAAAGGTACTCGGCCAGAAATTCCTTCTGGCACTAATTTCTTGATGTCTTCCTCCATATCCTGAAAATACCGATCTTTAGATCCTTTCTGCATGGCTTCAATTGAGCCCATCCCACGATATGACTTGAATTTTCTTCCTTCGTAAATAATCGTTTCTCCTGGTGATTCCTCTACTCCCGCAAACATTGACCCCATCATTACGGTACTTGCACCTCCCGCCATTGCCTTGACTATATCACCTGTGTAACGAATTCCGCCATCCGCAATTATGGGAACCCCTGTGCCTTGTAACGCTTTGCGCACATCAATAATCGCCGTGAGTTGTGGAACTCCTACACCTGCTATAACTCTTGTTGTACAAATAGAACCTGGTCCTATTCCTACTTTTACAGCATCTGCTCCGGCAGCAACAAGTGCTTTTGCAGCAGCAGCCGTAGCAATGTTTCCTACAATCACATCCAAATCCGGGAATTTCTCCTTTACCAGCTTCAATGTTTCAATTACTCCTTTCGAATGACCGTGAGCAGTATCGATGATCACTGCATCTACACTCGCCTCCACTAACGCAGATACTCGTTCTATGGTATCCGCAGTAACCCCAACAGCACCTGCAACTCTCAATCGTCCAAATTCATCCTTACACGAATTTGGGTGTTCTTTCAATTTCATAATATCCCTGAACGTAATCAAGCCGATCAATTTATTTTGGTCGTCAACTACAGGAAGTTTCTCTATTTTATGTTTTTGAAGCACCTCTTCCGCTTCTAGTAAGTTAGAAGACTCTGTAGCTGTAATAATGTTAGTGCTCGTCATCACCTCTGTAACCGGACGCGCCATTACCTTTTCAAATCTTAAATCCCTATTTGTAACAATACCTTTTAATTTATTATTAACATCTACAACAGGTATGCCTCCTATTTTATGTTCCGCCATAAGAACCAAAGCGTCTCCTACTGTAGCTTCCTTAAAAAGCGTAACAGGGTCAAGAATCATTCCACTTTCAGATCGTTTTACTTTTCTAACCTCTTTCGCTTGACCTTCAATACTCATATTCTTATGCACAACTCCAATACCACCTTGTTGTGCTATAGCAATAGCCAATGCGCTTTCTGTTACAGTATCCATTGCAGCAGAAACAATAGGAGTGTTTAATTCAATATTTCTAGAGAATTTTGATTTGAGGCTTACGTTTCTTGGCATTATTTCGGAGTAAGCCGGAACAAGAAGAACATCGTCGTAAGTTAATCCCTCACCAACGAATTTAGACTGGGAATCAGACATACTTAAAATCGAATTTATTTGTTAGTTACCAATTAAATTCTCGCAAAGTTAAAAATTTAGAGGTATTGTGGTTAGTTCTTTATAGATAATTAACATGGATTATTCAATACCATGCAAAAGGGTGACGTGACCTTTCTGAACACGTGTAGCACCATCCCCACTTTTGAACGTTAAAATATAGACATACACATCCTCACGACATAAACCGCCTTTGTGTCGGCCATCCCAAGATTCTGAAGTGTTTTCAGTACGAAAAACAAGTTTTCCCCAACGATTGTACACTTCAAACTCGTAATCATTTATATCCAAAAAGCTAACAACAGGACTAAATGTTGAATTGGAACCTCCAATAACAAAAGCATTAGGTACATAAATAACCGGCTCCTCTACTCCGCATGCTACATTTGACTTACATCGCTCTTCTATCCCATAGAGATTAATATTTTCAATCGCTTCTACATAATAACAGAAGTTTCCATTGGCTTGACTACTGATAAAACTCTCAACATTATCCTCGTAATACCTTGGCCCAGAGCCAATAGTGGCAATTGGGAAAGGCTCGACAACGTCATTAACTATTCTAAAAATATTATATCCCAAAACGGCGCCATCAAAACCTTCATAATCGTTCCATTGTAGTAAATTTACTAGTCTCGCTTGATCTGGAGTTACTGTTAAAAAAATAGTTCGGGATATCTGTGAGGTAAGTATCTCTCGATTACAGCTATCAATCGCTGTCACTTTGTAAAAATAAGACTGATTATTAGGGCTTGCAGTCATGTCATTGAATATAATCGGATTCGTATTCGGAGCAATTGAGCCTGAAAATAACCATGAACCAAGGCCATCATCACTGCGCTGTATTTCTAAACCATTAATGTTGGATGTAGGATCTAAATGTATTCGCAACTGAACCTCGCCAGGACGCTCAATTGATGCTGCTTGCGTATACAGATAATCAGGAATAGAAGGTTGCAAAATATCCATACAAAGGTTATTTGATAAGGAGAACTTTCCGTCAGTACTGGTTGCTTTGATTACATAACAATACTGAGAATTGGCATTTAAGCTGGTATGCTGAAAACTGAAATTTGAAGCTGGCAATGACACCAATAAACTAACAGGACCAGTGTTTTCAGAAACATATATTTCATAGCTCAATACCTGATTGGGCCAATTATTATATGAGTTCCAATTCAATTGTATCGACCGATCACAAATGTCTAGCACGCCCTCAACCAATATACTATTGTGCTCGACGCCTATCGGAGAAGTATTTGAAGTTGGAGGAATCCCGTTGAAACAGCTATCAAAAGCTGCAATCCCATAGGTTTCTGACGAGTTACCAGCTGTTGATAAGATATTGTAATACACCGTGTTAGCATAACCCCAAACCGTATCTAAAATATACCAGTTTCCAAAAGGATCGTGCTGAAAAATAATATGGCCATAAGTATCTAAATGTGTATTAGGTAGCCAAGTGATAATAGCTTGATTCGTACTTGTATCGACGGAAACGGACTGAATCACCGGTGATGAAGGTGGTATTTGATCCTGAAAAATTCCACCATCAAGAGAAGAGCTACTTAAACAATAAAGACTGTCTTGAACCTCAATTGCATAGGTCAAGGAATCACTACATGTTGAAATCGTATCAATGTATATTGTTGGGTTATTTACTTCCACAGAATCTAAAATACTCCATGTTCCCATCGGGAATTCACGCAGAATGTAATAATATCCATAAGCACTGGACAAGATAGGCGATGAAAGACTATTCCACGTAAGCAAGGCAGTTCCATTACCTGGATTAGATACATTAAGATACATTGTACTAAGTGTATCAGCAGGCAATGCCTCACCTTGAGAACAACCCGAAACAGTTCGTACCAGATACTTGACACTACCATTTTGTGCGTCAGCCGTTAAATCTGAATAAGTACCAACTGCAATATTGGATTCAACATGCTCCAATACAAAAGGGCCACCAGAACTTGAATAAATTCTATACTCTTTGAAGGAGTCTGTGGTGTCAACAATAGGTTTCCAAAATAAATCAACGCTCCCGTCTAGTGCGACATTTACACATCGTAATTCTGGAGAAGGCAATTTCGGTAAATCAAGAATAGTAATTTGAGCTGTTGCCGTTACCGATTTAGGAACTGGGCAGTAATCATCTTGTATTTTAAAATAAAATGTATGAGTTGTGCTATTTGAGCAATTGGAAGTCTTTAAATGATTGCAATCCGTTTGCCAGTTAAATACAGCATTAACTCCCTGAATTCCAGTCAAAGGAAGTGAGCTAGACATGGTCGCACATGGTGGATCTGGGCATCCAATTAAAGCATCGGTAAAATCGTTCCCGAATTGAGCTCCAAACCCAGTTAGTGTATTCCCCTGTGCTGTCGCACCATCCTGTAAGAACTCAATATCAGTTGTAGAAATAGTAAACGTCACTAAGTCTCCTGCAAAAACAGTATCTGCAAAAATTGAAACTCCACTTGAAGAAATAATTGGAGGCCCAATTGAAGGCTCAGAATTGCTTCCACCACACGGAACTATCGTAATGGGTGTTTCATACCTGACTTCCGCTATTTTCAAACCACAACGAAACGACTCCACAATCATAGAAGTGATAAAAGTACCCTGCGTAAGAGAAGAAAATGTCAATAAACCAGAATTAGTTCCCAAAACAACGGGTACATTTCCTGCGTTATGAAATGAACTAGGCAATTGGCTATTGCTTGCGTAGCCCGCAGAATATGGAATGGCAACAGGTTGAACAAAATTAGGTTGCACCGCCGTAATAAAAGTAAGCGGATCAGTGAAACTAAAAATCAATGAATCAGCATCTGGATCGACTACTTTTTGAACATACTGATTATCACCAACGCAGTATAACGCATCCAAGTCATTTGAAAACTGTGGAGAAGAATCATAGCAGGGTGATGTATTCGCTCCTGCATTATTAAACATTTTAGAAATCAGAGTGAGCCCAAATGTCTGCGGAGAATCTAAGTTCTCGATTGCTCCTGACCTTGAGAAATCGGACCAAGTAAATATCCAGCCATCGGCCGGTGGAATTCCGCCGATATTAATCGGATCTGAAATGTATTTAAAAACGGAATACGCGCCAGTACCACCGGCAGCACATGATATTGGATTATTCCCTAATGAACTGGAACAAAATGGCGAAGCATCATAATCAGTGACATAATTTACAGTAATGCTTGTAATCGGTGCATAATTCCATACTTGAATCTCTTCTGAAGGCGAGTTGGTTATTACTCCGTTACAATCCATAATAAGACGCAACTGAAAAATATAATCACCGCCTCCTTGACAAATCCATGTAATTTCTCCACCGACTAAATGATCGGCTTTCGCTACCGTTACGAAAATCGAAAGGAACATGGAAAGCAAAAATGTTTTGAGTAGTGCCATCCGAAAATTATGTGTCAGCTTTTTAATCACAGATTAAACGAAATAATTTCATTTTTGTTATTCAAATGACGCATTACAGATCGAACAGTTGCTATCGATTACCAACAACCACTTCTATCATATCCTTATCATTTAAATATTTTATGGCTAAATCACGAACATTTTCCGAACTAACATCCTGAATTTTAGACAAATAAAGAGAATTGAATTCATTATCTAAGCCGTGAAAATACGAGGATTTATACTTATCTGAAACATTAAATGGTCCATCTGAACTTCTTAAAAAGGAACCAGTCATGAATTTTTTTACTCTACTCAGTTCAGAATTCGACACTTTTTCAGTCTTCAATCGATCCATTTCGAATGAAATTTCTTTAAGAGTTTCATTCGTCGAATTAACATTAACTTCTGTCGCTATTAAAAATATAGTTGAGGACAAATTAGCTAACAACCCCGAACCAATTCCGTATGTGAACCCCTTGTCTTCTCTAATGTTAGCCATTAATCGGGAGCTAAAGTACCCCCCCAATAGAGTATTCAATACTTGAAACGGAATGAAATCATTGCTTGACTTCTTAAAGGGCAATAATCGACCTATTCTTATTGCAGATTGAACAGCCCCATTCTTGGGCAACAGCACTTTTGTCGCTACGACTTCGTCTATTCGTTTGATTTTCGACTTATTGGAATTCCTATTTTCAACTTTACCAATTACGCTATCAATCGTTTTTAAGACATCTTTCGTTACCTTTCCAGCTACAAAAATAGTAGCATCGGATAAATTTAAAAATTGTTTGTGATGCTGAATTAATTGTTCTCTGTTCACATCGAAGTCATTCGCTAGTACATTTGAAAAATAAGGATGAGATTTTGGATATAGTAATTTTCCAAATTCATGTTTACACGCTACTGAGTTTTTTTGCATGTTTACCTGAAATTTCTGTAATTCATTTTTCTTGAGTGTTTCCAACTCATTTTCTGGAAAAATCGGACTATCTATAATTTCTGCCAGTACTTCTATGGTCTGATGTACAAACTTAGTTAAGGTGAAAAGCGTGAAAGTAGTTATGTCTTTACTTATCGTTTGTTCAATAAAAGATCCGTGGTAATCTATATAGTCAGCTATTTCCTTTCCCGATTTAGCCACTGTTCCTTCACGTAACATTTTTGCGGTGAAATCAGCTCCTAAAGTTGAATGCTCATGCGCACTTCCAGACTTAAATACAATTTCGATTCGAATCAAGTCCAGTTCTGTTAAATCGAAAGAAAATACAGGAATACCATTAGTTAGTTCAAACTTTTCAGGAAGCGGTATATCAACTCTATTTATGGGCTCAACCTTTGGACTTACTGCTCTATCAAAATTCATAATATCTTTGTTTTTCAATACTTTAAATGCTCCTACCTAAACCTTATTTTTAGACAAATAAAATAATGTCGAACAATTTTTCTTTTGAAGGATTTCTTTTGCAACACGCTGAATCTGTTCAGAATTTACCGCATTGTATTTTTCAACTTCACAATTGATTAACGCTGCATCACCTAGCAATTCATAATAGCATAAATTCATGGCCTTATTCAATGCTGTCATTTCATTAAACATTTGAGTTGACTCCAGCCTATTTTTCACTTTTTGCAATTCATGATCGTCAACTAATTCGTTTTTAATTTTTTCAAGCTCAATATCAATACAATTATTAGCGATTTCTACTGCAATACCATCTGCAATTTTCCCCGTAACGACAAATAAGCCTGCGTCATGACTCCCCATAATAAATGCTGATATTTCTGAAAAAACACCTTGTTCTTTCACAAGAGTTCTTTGCAATCTAGAAGAATGGCCATTTGATAATAAATCTGAAAGGAGATCAGCAGCATGATAATCAGGATGTGTTCTTTCACACATGTGAAAGGCTTTGTAAATGGCGTGAGCCGGCACATTTCTTTTAACTGTCAATTCTCTGTAGCCATCTTGCTTCGGTTCTGAAGGTATTGATCTCACGTATTTTTCTCTTGCAGGAAGCGGACCAAAATATTTCAGTGCCAATTGACTTACTTCATCCAATTCAACATTACCTGAGACACATAAGATGGCATTTTGAGGACCATAATGTTTCTCGAAAAATGCTCTTACTGCAGGCATTTCTGCTCCTTCAATGTGCGCAATTTCCTTACCAATAGTGGCCCATTTATAGGGGTGAATCGTGTAAGCTAACGGCCTCAATAATAACCAGACATCACCATAAGGCTGATTTAAATACCGTTGCTTGAATTCCTCAATAACTACATTTTTCTGAACAGAGAGACTCTTTTCGGAAAATGCCAAACTTAACATTCTATCTGAATCTAACCAAAACGCAGTTTCCAAATTTTGCACGGGTAAAGTAGCGTAATAATTAGTGAGGTCATTAGATGTGAAAGCATTATTCTCCCCCCCTGCCTCTTGTAATGGAATATCAAAATCATTGATGTTTATTGAACCTCCAAACATTAAATGTTCAAACAGATGCGCAAACCCTGTTTGGTTTTCCATTTCATCCCTTGCGCCTACATCATACAATAGATTAAATGCTACAATAGGTGTTGATTGGTCTTTGTGAACAAGAATTCTAAGACCATTATCCAAGGTGAACTTTTCAAATCGAATCATTAAAATATATATTTAGGCTCGTTCATCGCCTGAATGGCTTTTTTGTACTCTGTTATCAGATTTTCGACAATTTGCTTAGCTGGCATAATTTCATTAATTATCCCTGACACTTGTCCTATTTCCAACTCTCCATTAACCAAATCCCCTTCAAACATTCCTTTTTTGGCTCTTCCTCTGCCCAACAATTCACGTAATTCCTCATTAGATGCACCGTTTTGGTAGGCCTCTATTACCTCCTTGTAAAACGCATTATGCAACAATCTCACTGGCGTTAACTCTTTGAGTGTTAAACTGGTATCTCCCTCTTTTGCTTTAAGAACTTCATCTTTAAAATGACTATGAGCAGAAGACTCATGTGAAGCCACAAATCGACTACCGATTTGCACTCCATCAGCACCTAGATTCATCGCGGCCAACATGGCGGCACCAGTTCCAATTCCTCCAGCAGCAATTAAAGGTAGTTGAATACACTTTTTAACTTGTGGAATTAAGCACATGGTAGTTGTTTCTTCTCTTCCATTGTGACCACCAGCCTCAAACCCTTCTGCGACAATTGCATCCACTCCAGCATCTTCTGCTTTTATCGCAAATTTAGCAGACGACACTACATGCGCTACAACCACTCCCGCTTCTTTGAGTTCTGAAGTCCATGTTTTAGGATTCCCCGCAGAAGTAAATACTATCGGGACCTTATGCTCAATAATCGTTTTAATGTGTTCCTCAATATCTGGGTACAACATCGGTAAATTAACAGCAAAGGGACGCTTGGTTGCCCTTTGACATTTCTCCACATGCATTTTTAACACATCCGGATACATGGATCCCGAACCTATAATTCCCAAACCACCAGCATTACTTACCGCTGAAGCGAGCTCCCATCCTGAACACCATATCATACCCGCTTGAACCACGGGGTACTTAATGTCAAATAACCTCGAAATCTTATTCATAATGACCAAATAGTAGCCTACGAAAGTACTCCTTTTGCGAAAAAATGAGGATATTATTCTTAATATAACCATACTCTTGTAGTAGAAAAACGAATAATTTGAAGGATTTATTGAAACATTCATCAAAAAACCAGCGTTCTATCCTTATGATTTCAACTAAATCCCCTATTTTTGTTTTCATGGGACAATTAAAGCTATACGCAGGTTTACTTATCTTACTCTTATTTCTGGGGTCAAACACATGGGCTCAATACAAACTTGACTATGGTGTCAGAATTGGTGCAGCCAATTATTTAGGAGAAATGGGTGGAGAAGAAGGAACTCGCCAAGACTTTATCTGGGACATGAAGCTGAATCAATCAAAGCCGCTAATTGGTGCATTTCTTCGGTCTAGAATAAATCACAATTTCGCATTTAATTGTGGTGCGACCTATGCTAGAATACAAGGTGACGATGCACTTTCAACTAATCCTCAACGGGTTGGCAGAAATTTGAACTTCAGAAATGATTTTGTGGAAGTTTACGGAAGAGGTGAATACTATTTCTTCGACGAAAAAGATGTGGGAAATCACGGTCGATACATCGTTGATTTTCAAGCCTATGGTTTTGCCGGTGTTGCGGCGATTGCTCATGGTCCAAAAACATTACACAATGGAAAATTTGTTAAACTAAGACCTCTACAGACAGAAGGAAAAAAGTATACACTAGTTACAGCAGGTGCTCCAATTGGATTAGGATTCTTTTTCACGCACAAAAGACGCCACAGGTTTGGTTGGGAAATTTCTTGGACACCTACCCTAACAGATTATTTGGATGACGTAAGTTCAGTATATGCAAATGACCTCGAGGGTATTGCTGGAGAAGTTGCTAATCGAAGGCCAGAGTTGGGTGATCGGCCAGATTTACCCGCAATGGAACAATACGGCCCTGCATCAAACGAAACATTTACTAATAAACGTGGTGACCCGTCGCACAATGACACCTACATGTTTAGTAGCTTTTCGTACAGTTACGTAGTGAAAGGACGGAATAGATTTTATAGTCGAAACTACGGTTGGTTGGGCTACAGAAAACGTGGTGTACGAAAAGTTCGAGCAAAGTTCTAATCCTTTTGTATTTGTCTAGATTCAACTGTTTTGAAACTAAACTTGTTTTCTCAAAAATTGTGACAATTTTGACAAAGGCTTCCGTATTGTAGCTATTCCTGGCTGTAAACCATTCATTTCCCAAGCTCTCCTATCTTCCTTATTTGCAGCCAATCTGTTTTTTATGGAAACCGTACTTTGACCACCAACGCGCATTTTAACTATTGTCTCTGGGAAATAATTAACGGAAATCTCGTGTTTATGTATGAGCCTCAACATCAATTCATAATCAGCTGAAGAATTTAACTCTGTCGAATAATACCCATAATTATCATAACACGCCTTTTTAACGAAGAATGTTGGATGTGGTGGCATCCATCCTTTTTTAAATAATCCTTTTTTATAGATTCCTGCTCTCCAGGTACGAGTTACTTGACTCGTGTCTTCTCGCCTAACATAGACTAGATCGGCATATACGGCATCCGCATCAGAAATCGCTTTTACCATATTGGAAACTACGTGTTCGTTTGCATATAAGTCATCGGAATTAAGAATACCTATTATCTCTCCAGTAGCTTCCTTGACACCTTTATTCATGGCGTCATAAATTCCATCATCCTCTTCAGATATAATTTTAGCAATATTGCTCTTGTATTCATTTACAATGGATAAAGTGTTATCCTTAGACTTGCCATCCACAATGATGTATTCTATATCTGAATACGATTGCGCAATAACGGATTGCAACGCGGCTCTTATCGTTTCGGCAGAATTAAAGCAGATAGTTACAATACTAACTTTCACTGATGATCCTTTCTCTAATTTTTACCGCTGGATTACCTTGATAAATCCCATACGCATCTAAACTCGTAGTGGCTACCGAATTAACCGTTAGAATAGAATGAGACTTCATAACGACACCCTGTATAACGATTGACCTAGCCCCAATCCAAACGCCGTCTTCTATTGTAATTGGTCTTACCAGTAAATCAAATGACTTTTTCTTGTAATTGTGATTACCGCTCAACAATAAAGCTCCTTGAGACAAACAACAATTTGCTCCAATTTTCACAACATCCAGGTTATCTATCCATACATTTTCACCAATCCAAGTATTGGCCCCAATTTCCAGTTTCCACGGGTACTTTACACTTACCTTCGGCTTAATAATTACGCCCACTCCTATTTTAGCGCCAAACATCTTCAAAACAAATATCTTTAACCCAACGAATGGGTTTAAAGGGTTCAACAGAAATAGGACGTTAAAAAAATACCATAGCAAGCGCTTGACCGAGCTTCCAGGCCGATACCAATCATTGTTAAAAGAGGATAAATCCGATTTAATCACCCGAAAATAAGCTTAAATAATTCTTTAAATTCATTTCATTGCCAATTTGCTCTTCTGCAAACTTCCTGGCTGCTACAGACCACTGCTCAAAATCCACAGCCGCCATATCACAAAGATAAGTCATCTTTGCACTTATTTCATGAATATCTTCAATTGGTAAATTGAAACCAATCTTTCGTTGCGAAAGATTTTTCCAAGGTGTACCATCACTAACAATACACGGCACTCCATGTGCAAAAGCCTCCAATACAACATGACCAAAATTTTCACTATCCGATAAGAGCATCAAGAGGTGAGATTCCATTAATATTTGGGAAATTTCGACATGCGATTTCTCTCCAGCATAACGAAATGAAACGTTTTTGCCTAATCGGTTTTTCAACAATAAACATTCTTGCCAATATTCCACGTCTTCGATTGGTCCTACGTGCGTATAATTAATCCGTCTATCGTGAGGTATCTTTTCTAAAGATTCTAAAATGAGGTGTATGTTTTTGATTCTTGAAATTCTAGATATACTGATTATATGAATGACTTTAGAG
>Ga0315331_10000147_pt1 | contig 42464 bp, 40 predicted proteins | sample M160m34915metaG_FD_203456 | JGI IMG/M metagenome (GOLD analysis project Ga0315331, IMG submission 203456) | Ammonia-oxidizing marine archaeal communities from Monterey Bay, California, United States - M1 60m 34915 | ecosystem: Environmental > Aquatic > Marine > Intertidal zone | place: USA...
ACGGACCGCATCCTTCCCTGTCAGAACGGCGTTGTCCGGGCCAGCAGCGGGTGCCATAGGGGCCGCGCATATCGCTCTCCGCGCCGGGCGCCCAAACGTTGTGACCCTTGATATGGGCGGCACCAGCGCAGACGTAGCGTTGATCGAAGATGGCCGGACAGAAATCGCTTTCCAACGCGATGTCGCGGGATTCCCTATTCGCCTAGCCATGGTCGATATCGATACCGTGGGTGCAGGTGGCGGGTCCATTGCATGGTTTGACCGCGACGGCCTGCTGAAAGTCGGCCCGATCAGTGCGGGCGCTCTGCCGGGGCCAGCTTGCTATGGCCAAGGCGGCACAGAGCCGACGGTGACGGATGCAAACCTGGTGCTCGGGCGCCTCTCACCTGCGGGCTTACTGGATGGCACGATGCCGCTGAACCCAGTTGTCGCCGAGACATCACTAAAGCCTGTTGCGGACAAAGTCGGCGTGTCGCTGCAGGAAGCCGCCCTTGGCGTGCTAGCTATTGCTGTCGCCAACATGACGCGATCCGTCAGGCGCATGTCTGTCGAACGGGGCCGTGACCCGCGCGAATTCGTGCTGATGGCGTTTGGCGGCGCTGGTGCGCTTCATGCCCGCGAAGTTGCGTCGGAACTTGGTATGGTTGAAGTACTGGTCCCGCCCTCTCCCGGCATTGTGTGTGCCGAAGGCCTGCTGGTTTCCGACCAGAAGGAAGACTTCGTTGCCAGCCTTCGTCTACCGCTCCACGCTGACCAGATGAGCATTGCGGCGGATACGGTGACAGACCTTGCCGCCCGCGCCGCAGAATGGTTTGACGCCGAAAACCTGCCCGATGCAACCCGAACCATGGAACTGGCGCTGGACCTTCGCTATGTCGGCCAGAACTTTGAACTGATCGTTCCCATCGCTGCCGCTCCAAGCCTCTCCGGCGCGGATATGCCGGATATCAAGGCGCTGGCGAATGCATTTTTCGCGGCCCATGACCGGGCCTACGGCTTCCACGACCCAGGGGCGGCGATTGAAATCGTCAACTTCCGCATGACGGCACGCGGGCGTCTATACGATGCCGAGGACATGCCGGAACCTGGCGAGGCACAGCCAATGCCGGAACCAACGGGCCATCGCCCTGTATGGTTCAATGGCAACGCTTCCGTGGATACACCAATCTATCGACGGGAAACACTGGCACCCGGCATGACGTTCGCCGGCCCCGCCATCATCGACCAACTCGACGCAACAACGCCAGTGCATCCGGGCGACATAGTAGATGTGCGCCCTGACGGCTCAATGCTCATCGCTCTGAAGGGGGCCTGATCCCATGTCCAACTCGAATGCGGCTAAACTTGACGCTATTGGCCTCGAAATCCTAAGCAATGCGCTGAAATCCATTAATGACGAAAGCTTCGTCGCACTGATGAAGGCCAGCTATTCAACAAATATCAAAGAGCGCCACGATCACTCGACCGCTATTATGAACGAAGATGGCGATCTGATTGCGCAGGCGGATATGAGCCTGCCGATCCATGTTGCCTCCATGAGTGGATTAATGCGGTATGTGACCGAAAAATATGGCGATGACATTCATGCGGGCGACTTGTTTGTTGCTAATGATCCGCATACCGCTGGCGGTACGCATTTGCCGGATGTGAACTTTGCAGCGCCGGTGTTCGTGGATGGCAGTCTCGTCGGCTTCGTCTGCAATATCGCACACCACGCTGATATTGGCGGCATGGCGGCGGGCAGCATGTCTGGCGGCATGACGGAGATTTTCCAGGAAGGCTTGCGCATCCCAGTTACGCGGATTGGCACTAAGGATGAAATCAACCAGGAAATCCTTGACATCTTCCTACTGAACGCCCGTGCGCCAACTGAACGCCGGGGCGACTACTACGCCCAGATCGCCGCCGCCAAACTTGGTGTCCGCCGGATGCAGGAATTGGGTGCGCGCTACGGTGCCAAAGCGATGCGCGCCGGGTTCCGTCAATTACTTGCCCGCTCCGCCGCCCGCATTGCCGATGCGCTGAAGCAGGTGCCAGACGGGACCTACAATTTCCGCGACATGATGGACGATGACGGCGTTGAGACTTTCGATATCGTGTTTGAGGTCACGATTGTGGCGAAGGGCGGCAAGCTGAGCTTCGATTTTGCTGGCTCGAGCCCGCAGGTGCCCGGCAACGTCAACATGACGCTGAACGCCACCCAAGCCGCCGTGATCTATGCCCTCAAAGCGCTGCTGGACCCTGAGGCCCCAAATACGCAGGCTGTCATTGACTGCGCGCCGATCACAGCGCCTGAAGCGACAGTCTGCAACGCCGTGTTCCCTGCCCCGGTCGCGGGTCGGGCGCATACCTGCCAGCGTGTCATTGATGTTGTCATGGGCGCATTGGCACCTGCGCTGCCAGACCGCGTTCCAGCAGCACCCAACGGTGCCAACACCATGGCCGTGTTCTCTGGCGTCGATCCCCGCAATGGCGAAGCTTATGTCTATCTGGAGACCATCGGCGGGGGTGCAGGTGGCAGACCGACCAAGCCTGGTAAGGACGGTGTGCAGACAGGTATCACCAACACATCCAACCTGCCCGTTGAAGCCATTGAGATGGAATATCCGTTGATGGTTCTGGAATACGGTCTCGTACCGAATTCAGGTGGTGTTGGAAAGCACCCAGGCGGGCGCGGTATCCGCAGGGTCGTGAAGCCGGTGGATCACGCCTGCACATTCAACGGTGTTGGCGAACGCTTCCGCCATGCGCCCTGGGGCCTGCAAGGCGGTAAAGATGGCGGCAAAGGCCGCTTCGGCTTCATCGGTGCCAATGGCGCTGAAACTCCGCTCCCCGGCAAAACCGGCGATCGACTGGTTCCAGACGGGTCCATGGCCCTAGTGGAATCACCTGGCGCTGGCGGGTGGGGAAAGGCGAAGTAATTCGCCGCTTATCCAGCATTCAGCATCAACAGTGACGCTTCACTCGCGGCCATGCCTTCGGTTATGCCAATGGTGCGGGCTGAGGCGTTCAGAGCGGAAATGACTCCGTCACGATAGGTGCTAAGGCCGTCGCCAATTTCTGCGCTTGCGGCAGAGACCGCAGCGGCAGGCATGGATTTGGCCTCCATGACAGCCAGGCCCGCAATGCCGGAATCATCCTTGCAGCGCCCAGCGTCATTACAGATCAGGCCGCGTATCGCATAGGGTGCTGCATAATCGGCAGAGGGTTCGCTGAAGGCGGACCCAGCACAGATCACATCGCCAGCATAGACATCAGAGATAAATGATGTGGAGCCGAGCGCCACAATCCGACTGCCAGCGCCTTCGTGAATCACTTCGCCTACTTCGACCGAATCGGTCGCTAACTTCGCTGCGCGCAACATCAAAGCTGCAGCCGCATCCACCCGCATTCCTGGCTCTATATTAAGCCGTTCTGCGCTCGCGTTCACCTGGGCGATGATGCCGGTGGCAAACATGTCAGCGCCGTCCGATATCCGGCAGGAGGCAGTCGTGGTCGCAGCGCCCGGGATACCGTAACCATCAAGCGCCCATAGCCCGCTGACGCCAGCCATGTTTTTGCCGCTACCCGCTTCCTGTGCAATTACGCCCTTAGGGCGGACAGGGAGAACCCAATGGCAAACCGGCATTGAGCCGAAATATGACGCAGCGATCAGTATATCGCTTGAGCCGTTACGCCCATCCACATAGGTCATCGAATCCATCACGACGATCCGCCCGTACCTTGATTCTATTGCTATGGACTGGGGATGCGCGCCTTCAGCCATTGGCCTGTTTGGGGCCAGGATCTTCCGCCAGATCCGCCTGATCATCGGTGTTGTAGTTTCGGTCATACCACCACGCGAGCCAGTCGCTATAGGCAATCGGCGGGTATTGTGGCGGGTTGTCCGGGTTTTGGCAGGACGGCAAGCAATCGACCACCGTGTCCAGATGCGGCGCTAAGAAATAGGGGATAGCGAAGCGGCGTTGGCCAATGGGGGGAAGTGCGCGGTGAGGCGTGGATTTGTAGCGACCGTTAGTCCAGCGCTGAAGCGTGTCGCCCGCATTCACAACGAAAGAATTCGGCACATAGGGCACATCAAGCCACTTATCCTCCCCCACCCAGATTTGCAGGCCAGGCACGCCAGATTGCGGCAGGAACGTCATAAAGCTGGCGTCTGTATGGGGCGCTATCCCGTATTGCCCGGCCTCCTGCACTGGAACGGGTGGATAGTGGGAAAGGCGGAAGGTAAACATGCATTCTGTAAAGGCTTTGCTGAATCCGTCACTCGGAAGATCAAGCGACACGGCCAATGCCGGCAACAGGCGCTGCGTCATCGCCTCGACGGCACCCGTGTATTCCAGCACGGTTTCTTTGAAACCAGGCAGGTCGTTCGGCCATTCATTCGGCCCCGCAAAGCGCCTGCCTGCCTTTACTAAGGGATCGTCAGGTGCCCGTTCCCGCTTCATGAAAAAAGCCTCATTGCGATCCGGCTTAGCGCTCGATTCACTGACACGGGATGTGCGGACATTGTAGCGGTTCATCGCCATATAGCCGTTGCTATGCTCGTTCATCAACACAGCATGCTTGGCCTCCATGGGTTGGTCGTGGAAGCGCTCGGCTTCGGCGAATGTACGTTCAATCAGGTCCTGGGGCACGCCATGATTGGTCAGGATCAGGAATCCTGCCGTCTCTAACGCATGGCGCAGCGCACTGGCCACCTGCGCCTGCCCAGAAGCCCCATCGCCGAGTGGCCCCATATCGATAACCGCAACCTCGCTGATTTCTGGCTCCACAGCCGCTGCCTTACCCATACCCCATAACCTCCACTCTTGAGACGGGAAGCGTATCGCGGCGCTTTCCACCTGTCACGGATATGCGGGGATGGAGGGCGATATCTTCCAACTATAGCAAGAACGTATCTACAGTGCGCCGAGTGTCAGGACGCGCGCTTGCTCTGCAATGCGAGCCACTTCGAGATTGCGACGATACGAGCGGAGGCGATGATCAGTATTAGAACCTCCAACACAAAACTAACAATTGGCTGAACTACAGGCGGATAGAGATAGATATTTTCAACTGTTTTCTGGGCAATTGTTGAAAAATCGCTGTATCGAATGACCAAGACCTGCGCAGTAAATAGTACTGTAATGATCAGGCTGTCGCGCCATGCCGCGAACAACAGAATCCATTTCTCATTTTCTGGTGGGCTGTCCAGCGTTTCTCTGGCGCGACCGTAGAATAAAAATGAGAAAACGATCGCGGCGAGGGCAATCAGTAAACATGCAATACCAATCTTGAACATCACACCTTGAAAAGCAGACGATGCAAGCGTGTTAAAGACCTCTTCCATTGACGACAAACACCCCATGATTGAAAAAGCGCCAAAACTACACATTGGTAAGCAGCCTTGTAAGGCCTCCTTGAAAAACTCACCATAGCTAACCCGCTGTCGTCGCCGCCACTTCCGGTTCCTCACAATCTTCCTGCTGGCCCGCCCACATTTTGGCATAGACGCCGTCTTCCGCCATGAGGCTTCGGTGTTTGCCGCGCTCCACAATCTTGCCGCCTTGGAACACCAGAATTTCGTCCGCGTTCACGACTGTGGAAAGCCTGTGCGCGATCACAATGGCGGTGCGACCTTCTGCGAGTTCTTCCAGATTAGTCTGAATTTCCCGCTCCGTCGCTGTATCCAGGGCAGAGGTCGCTTCATCTAGAACCAATATTGGTGGGTTCTTCAGGATCGTGCGGGCAATGGCGACGCGCTGCTTCTCGCCGCCCGAGAGCTTTAATCCGCGCTCGCCAACTTCTGCGCCCCACCCATCTGGCAAGCCTTCCACAAAGTCTGCAATACGCGCGAGGCGTGCGGCCTCTTTCGCCTCCGCAGGTGACGCATCCTGGCGACCGTAAAGCACATTATAAAGGATGGAATCGTTGAACAGCACTGTATCCTGCGGCACCGTGCCAATGGCGGCGCGCACGCTGATTTGGTCAACGTCGCGCAAATCCTGGCCGTCAATCGTGATACGGCCTTTCTGCACGTCATAAAACCGATACAGCAGTCGCCCAATGGTGGACTTACCCGCACCAGACGGCCCAACAACCGCAACCGTTTTTCCGGCAGGCACCTCGAAAGAGACGCCTTGCAAAATAGGCCGACGTGGATCGTAAGCGAAATGCACATCCTCAAACGCGATTGCACCTTCAGCGACTGTCAGCTGTGGCGCGTTGGGTTTGTCCCGCACCTCCGGCTTCACATCAAGCAGACTGAACATTTTCTCCATATCGATCAGCGCCTGCATGATCTCGCGATACACAAACCCAAACATATTTAGCGGTTGATAAAGCTGAATCAGATAGGCGTTTACCATCACGAATTCGCCCAGCGTCATCGTGCCCTTCTGGATGCCGACCGCTGCCATCATCATCACCGCCACAAGGCCGACTGAAATAATGACCGCTTGGCCCACATTCAAAGCTGAGAGCGAAAGGGAGCTTTTGACGGCGGCTTTTTCATAGGCTCCAAGCGCTTGATCGAACCGCCCCGCTTCATGCCTTTCAGCATTGAAATATTTAACCGTTTCAAAGTTCAGCAGGCTATCAACAGCCTTCGAATGAGCAAGGCTGTCTTCCTCATTCATTGTGCGGCGGATTCCCAAGCGCCAGGTGGTGACGTATTTCGTGAATGTTATGTAGAAGACAATCGTGGCACCAGTGACGGCTGCAAACCGCCAGTCCAGCATGTTCCACAAAATCGCCAGCACGACAATGATCTCAAAGATTGTCGGCAACACGCTGAACACAGCGAAGCGCAGCAGTGTCTCAATCGCCTTCACGCCACGTTCAATGGCCCGGCTTAGCCCACCTGTTCGGCGCTCCAGATGGAAACGCAGGGATAAGTTATGGAGGTGGCGGAATACATCTAAACCAACGCCACGAATGGCACCCTGGGCGACGGCAGCAAAGAGCGCTTCGCGGATTTCACCGAACAATGTGGCACCAATGCGAACAAGGCCGTATGCGAAAATAATGCCCAAGGGTGCTGCGATTGCGAGTTCCGGCTTGTTCTCCAGCGCATCAATAGCGTCTTTAAAAAACAATGGCGCGTAGACATTTGAAACCTTCGCCAACACCAGGCAAATGGTCGCCAAAACGATCCGCAGCTTAAAACTTGGCCGGTCTTTTGGCCAAAGATAAGGCATCAACAAACCGATGACGCCAAAGCTCGCTTTGTCCTCCGTGCTGGCTTCAGACTCGGTCTCTGCCGTTTCGTCTGGCGCGCTCATTGTCTTCATCTTGTCACAATCACAGTTTATGCCCCAATGTGTAGATTATGAGAGGCTTTGTTAAATCCCGCCAAGCCGGAGGGCTCTGACTACCATGCTCGATAATCGTGCTGCTTTGGTCTTGAATGCAGACTTCAGGCCGCTGAGTTATTTCCCATTGTCGCTTTGGTCCTGGCGCGATGCGGTTAAGGCTGTCTTTTTGGAAAAGGTCAATGTGCTGGCTGAATATGACGACGCGCCAGTCCGCTCCCCTACGTTCGAAATGCATGCGCCAAGCGTTATCTCCCTTAAAGAATATATTGCTCCGGCGAAACGGCCAGCCTTCACCCGCTTTAATGTATTTTTGCGGGATCAATTCTGCTGCGCCTATTGCGGAGAGAAAGCGGTGACGTCCGAGCTGACGTTTGACCACGTTATTCCCCGCTCCCGCGGCGGCCGCACGGACTGGGCCAATGTCGCGACGGCTTGTGGTGCCTGCAACTTGGCCAAAGCTAACCTCACGCCAAAAGAAGCCCACATGCCGCTCCGCCAGATCCCCGCAGAACCGACGGTGTATGAGCTACAAGCCCGCGGCCAAGCCTTCCCGCCAAACTTCCTGCACGAAAGCTGGCGGGATTACCTCTACTGGGATTCCGTTCTCGAAAGCGATTAGCGCTTCAGCTTGGACGGGTCAGCTTGGGCCTCTCGGCCTGGGCGGATTAGTGTGCCGTCGCCACGCTCTGTGAAGATTTCCAGCAGGATCGCATGGGGGACGCGGCCATCCAGGATGACGGCAGCTTCAACATCCTCAGCTACGGCTTCCAGGCAGGTTTCGATCTTGGGGATCATCCCGCCTTTGATGATGCCTTCATTGATCATGCGGCGAGCCGTATCAGCTGCGATTTCTTCAATCCGCTTACCTTCGGCATCTAGCACACCTGCGACATCGGTCAACATCAGCAGCCGCTTCGCTTTTACGGCTGATGCAACTGCGCCTGCCGCCGTATCGGCATTGATATTGTAGGTATTACCAGCAGCATCAAAACCAACCGGTGCGATCACCGGTGTCACGCCAGTACGCGCAAGTTCCGCCAGTACCTGGCCGTTCACTTCTTCAGGCTTACCAACGAAGCCTAGATCGATGATCTTCTCAATATTACTGTCGCTGTTGCGGGTTTTGTGGCCGAGTTTTCTGGCGCGGATCAAGTTCGCATCTTTTCCGGACAGGCCAATCGCCCGGCCCCCTGCCCGATTAATTGCAGCAACAATGCCTTTATTGATTCCGCCGGAAAGCACCATCTCCACCACTTCAACTGTATCGGCGCCCGTAACGCGTAGCCCATCGACAAAGTCGCTTTTGATTTGCAGGCGCTTCAGCATGTCGCCGATTTGCGGGCCGCCGCCATGAACGACAATGGGGAATGCGCCGATCTGTTTCAGCAGCACAATATCTCGCGCGAAATCATCAGCGAGGTCCTGGTCGCCCATCGCATGGCCGCCATACTTAATAACGATGGTTTCGCCAGCATATCGGCGCATAAACGGTAGCGCCTCCGACAACATATCGACACGAGCCATTCTATCCGCAGAAATATCACTCATTACGCTTCTCGTATTCCGGTCAATTCAGGGGAAGACTATACAGCCAGGGCCGCCATACGCGAACGCAATGCGGCTATGCCAATGTTCTTGCCAGCACTGGTCAAAAGAACTTCTGGATGGGCAGCGCGGCGCTTTTTGGCGACGGCTTCGGTTGCTGCCAGCATGGTCAATTGCTGGTTCGGTTTCAGCTTATCCGCTTTGGTCAGAATGATCTGATAGGAGAGCGCAGACTCATCCAACATATCCATCATTTCATGGTCGCTTGGCTTGAAGCCGTGACGTGCATCGACGAGCAGATAAAGCCGTGCAAGCGTTGAGCGGCCGCGCAGGAAATCCCGTGTCAGCTCCGTCCAGTCCGCTACTTTGGAGCGAGAGACTTTAGCGTAGCCATAGCCCGGCAGATCGACCAAACGCAGGCGTTGGCCTAGCTCAAAAAACACCAGAGACTGGGTGCGGCCTGGCGTATTAGATGAGCGCGCAAGCGCGTTTTGACCCGTCAACGCATTCACGAGGCTGGACTTGCCGACATTGGAGCGACCCGCAAACGCTACTTCAGGCAGTCCCAGTGGCGGCAGGTTATCGAGCGCCTTAGCTTCCCAAAGAAATTCGCATTCCTTGGAGAAAAGCAGGCGCCCTTCTTCCAGCCGCTCCGGCGTATCACGATCGTCGAAACTAGGGCTGTCTACCTCGGGCATTCGCCAAACTCTAAACTTTGCCTGCTACTGGCTTCTTCGCTCCGCCGCCCAGAGGCACACCAGCCCGTGTCATGATGATCGCCTGCTGGCAGATGGAAAGCAGGTTGTTCCAGGTCCAGTAAATGACCAGTCCTGCCGCGAATCCAGACAACAGCACGGTGAAGATAAGGGGCATCAGCATGAATATGCGCGCTTGCATCGGGTCCGTCGGCTGCGGGTTCAGCTTTTGCTGCAAGAACATCGTAACGCCCATCATGATCGCCCAAGCACCAATATGTAGGAAGCTTGGCGGGGTGAATGGGAGCAATCCGAACACATTAAAGACATTGGTCGGGTCCGGTGCCGACAAATCTTGAATCCAGCCAAAGAACGGCGCATGGCGCATTTCAATCGCCACGATCAGAACTTTATAGAGCGAGAAGAACACTGGAATCTGCACGATGATCGGCAAACAGCCAGATGCAGGATTGACTTTCTCTTTTTTGTAGAGCGCCATCATTTCCTGATTAAGCTTCTGGCGATCATCGCCATAACGCTCACGCAGTTTCAGCATTTCGGGCTGCAGGCCCTTCATTGCCGCCATGGACTTGTAGGATTTGTTGGCGAGCGGGAAGAACACGATCTTCACACAAACCGTCAACGCCATAATCGCAAGGCCAAAGTTGCCAAGCAGTTGATAGAACCATTCCAGCGCATAGAAGAACGGCTTGGTCAGGTAATAAAACCAGCCAAAATCAATCGCCTTATCAAACAATGGAATGTTCAAATTTTCTTCGTAGCGATCCAGCAGGCCAACTTCCTTGGCACCGCCGAAGAACCGATGGGTAACTTCATGAGAGGCACCGGGCGCAATCGCCACCGCACCGCCAAGATAATCGCTTTGATAACGACTAACACCGCCCGCGTTTGTGTGCAGGAAGCGCGCTTTTACCGGTTGATCGAATGGCGGAATGAGCGCCGCCAACCAATATTTATCCGTGATCCCAATCCACCCGCCAGTGGTGTTGTGGGTGATGATTTCGGATTGCCCATCGTCAAACAAATCGTCATAGGAGAGTTCTTCGAGGGTCTCATTGAACACCCCAATTGGCCCTTCATGCAGCACATAAAGGCCTGATGTTTCAGGCTCCCCAGCGCGGGAAATCAAGCTGTAAGGATAGAGCGTTGTCGCGTCAGCGCTATTATTCTTCACAACATCGGTGACTGTGAACATATAGCCATCATCAAGCGCAATCGTGCGCTCATAAAGCATGCCATCTAGGCTTTCCCAGGTCATGACAACGGAGCCATTTTCCGTCAGCGTCCGATCGTTCGAGCGCCATTCGGTCTTGCTGGTCGGCACGCTGCCTTCTTTACCGGCTGTTGCGGACCAACCGAATCGGGCGAAATAAGCGTCCGGCCCCCCGGATGGAGAGAGCAGCGTAATTGACGGGCTGTCTTCGGCCAGGGTCTGCTTGTAGGTGGAAAGCGTCAGATCATCGAGACTAGCACCGGTCAGCGAGATAGAACCGGCAAGGCGCGGCGTTGAAATTGTCACGCGCGCGCTTTGGTTCAGTGCCGCCGCTCGGGTCAAGCCACGGGCTTGCCCGCCATCCGCCGTGATCGCGCTCGGTCCGGTTGCTTCCCTTGGTGGGCCGGGAATCGCTGCGTCACTGGCTGGTGCTGGTTGCGTTCCATCAGCCGTGACGGATGCGACCGGTTTCGCCGGTGGCTTCGGCGGTGGAAACATCACATTCCAGCCAAGCAAAATCACGAGTGACGCCGCCATCGCTATAAAAAGATTGCGTTGCTCCATCGCGCGAATTCCTAAACCGTCTTTTTGGGAAGAGGCGTATTATGCCCAACTTAACATTGTTGCAGGGTTCTAGCCCGGAAATCATTTAGTCTCCACCCCATTACGTGCGCGTATGGTCGCTTATGGGCCGCAATGCCCGCATTTCTTTGTGAGCGACGCCGCTGTGTGATGTGTTGGAGATGGAACCGGGTCATCGCCGCTGCCGCCCCAAGGGTGGCAACGGGTAAGCCTGCGCACGGCCAACCATCCCCCCTTCAGCGGCCCATGCACCTTCAGTGCTTGTAGCGCATAGACAGAGCATGTGGGGTTAAACCGGCAGGCCATGGGGGTGAATGGCGATATGCAATAGCGATACACATATATCGGTGCGGACAGCATGTGGACGATTATCCGGGGCACTAGCGCTTATCCTGCAGCTTCGCCGTGACCTGTTGAAAAGCCCGGCGCATGTCCGCCTGGAGCCTGTCATACGGGCAATCGATTGTCTGCGGGCGGCCAATCAGCACGTAATCACAGCCGGCCGCAGCAAGTGCTGGCGCAATTTCTGCAGCAGCGGCTTTCAACCGACGCCGCGCGCGATTACGGGCAACAGCATTTCCCACACGTTTTGAGCACGTGAAGCCGACACGGATTGAACCTGGGTCGGCAGAATCAGCTTCATGGGCTCGCCGCCGACGTCCCTGAAGGGATAGCGTGCCCGACCCGGCCTTTCGCCCTTTGGCAGCGGCCAGAAAATCCTTGCGTTCTTTAAGGCGCAGCAGCTCTGGAGTGGATGCATTCTCATCCATCGCTACAGCCGACACTGCAACGCTTTTATAGAAAGACCTACGCAGAGACGCGCTTACGGCCCTTGGCCCGACGGTTGCTCAGCACGCGGCGACCACCAACAGTGGCCATCCGTGAGCGGAAACCATGGCGGCGTTTGCGAACTATTACGCTCGGCTGATAAGTGCGTTTCATAGCATCAAACTCCAAACTATCATGACTGCATCTGCATACAGTCTCATACGGCAACCAGCCAACGAATACGCATGCATTTGCGCGTCGGGCCTGCTGCCGGTAAATGCGGAAAGCGGTGTATAGTAGATTTAGCCGGCGAACGTCAATGACAGCGGTGCTAAATGCGGCGCCTTGCCTCCCAGTAACGCCTGTATTCACAAAACTCTGAATAGGCGGCGCTAGGTTGCTGCTCCATAACAGAGCGACACAACCAACGGATTACCCCGACTTATGCCATATCCTTGCGACTTACGCCCGTGAATGACGCGGCAGACACAAATACAGACACAGCATCCAAAGCGCCTGCTTGGAAGCGTTATTTGCCACTCGCCGTATTGGCAGCTGCTTTTATCGCATTCTTTGCAGCAGGTGGCGGCAAATATATCAACCTGGAAGCACTGGCAGAGAATCGCACGGCACTCGCTGATTGGACTGCCGTCAACCCTTTGAAAGCGAGTGCCGCCTATTTCCTGGTTTACATCGTCTCCACAGCTGCATCCCTGCCCATTGGGACAATGCTGACACTCGCAGGCGGATTTGTTTTTGGCACGTTTATCGGCGGCAGCATGACCGTCATCAGCGCGACGATCGGTGCCACTATCTTGTTCCTTGCCGCCCGCAATGCCTTTGCCGATTTCTTTCGAGATAAGGTTGGCGAAGCGCTCAACAAAATGCGGAAAGGCTTTGAGGAAAACGCGTTCTCCTACATTCTTGCCCTTCGCTTGGCCCCGGTGTTTCCGTTTTTCATGGTTAATGTTACTCCGGCCTTGGCGGGGGCCTCCTTGAAAACTTTCATTGTAGCAACGGCGCTTGGAATTATTCCTGGCACATTTGTGTATGCCAGCGTTGGCGCAGGGCTTGGCGCAGTATTCGCTAAAGGCGGCACACCCAATCTGCATGTGATTTTTGAATGGGAGGTCATCCTGCCACTTGTGCTGTTAGCGCTCCTGTCACTCGCGCCGATTCTCTACAAGAAGTTCACTGGCAAGCGCCTGGATAAAGCCGCTAAACAATAACGAAACGCACGATGGCCGCCGTCTGCGCATTCGAAAACTTTTTGCCAGCCTGACGGCTAGGCTGCTCGTGCTGACGATCTTCTTCGTCATGCTGGCAGAGGTTCTGATCTTTACACCCTCTGCCGGCCGCTACCGCGCCATGTACCTGCAAGAACGCCGGGCTGGTGCCCATTTGGCCGGCTTAGCACTGGAGGCTACGCCCTCAGGCCAGGTAAGCCCTGCCCTTGAAGCGCAATTGCTTCGCCATGTTGCAGCCTGCGGGATCGCCGTACATTTAGGCCCATTCATGACCCGGATGCTTGGCAACGAAATACCTCCAGCCATCGATCATGTGTTCAATCTGGACCGTGAAACGCCGATGGTCATGATCCTGCGTGCGTTTGAAGCCATCCGACGTGCTGATAAAGCCATCATCCGCATTACCAGGCGCTCGCCATCCGATCCATCTGTCCTGGTCAGCATCATCATGGCGGAAGCGCCCATGCGGGCACCATTGATAGACTACTCGCGGGGTATTCTTGAACTTTACATCATTATCTCCCTGATTACGGCATGCCTGGTTTATTTTAGCCTGCAATGGCTGATGGTGCGCCCGCTCGGCCGATTGATGGAAGCGATTACGGATTTGCACGCGTTGCCTGAAGACGCAGACCGCGACGTTAAATCAACGCAGCGACGGGATGAAATCGGCTTGGTTGAATGGGAGTTTGCTGAAATGCGGCAAGACCTGCGCCAAGCCCTTGCCCAAAAAAAACCTGCCTTGCCGCTTTGGGCGAGGCTGTCGCCAAGATCAATCACGACCTGCGCAATATTCTATCAACCGCGCAGCTCGTATCTGACCGGAGTTAGGGACAGTGATGACCCGGAAGTGCCCGGGTAGCTCCCATAATGCTGCGCGCCATCGATCGGGCCGTTGCCGTTTGCCGGGATGTTTTACGCTACGCACGCATTGGTGAGGCCAAATTGCAAAAAACCGCATACGACCTGCGGGACCTTATCGAGGACGCAGGCGAAGCTGCCCCTGCAAGCAGCGGTACAGATACCAACAAACAGTTCCAGAACCTGGCACCAGAGCGGCTCATTGCCCGCCTGGATCGTACACAATTGGCCCGCGCCATCGGAAACCTGGCTCGAAACGCTTATGACGCCAGTGCTGAAACAGTAACCGCAGCCGCGACAACGATAGGGGGCACTGGCGTTCGCTTCTTTACTGCGGATAACGGAGCAGGCATTCCAGGTGCCATGTAGCACCGGCTCTTTCAGCCATTCTCCGGCACAGCAAAAGCCGACGGCAGCGGGCTTGGGCTGGCCATCGCAAAGGAAATCGCCACAGCCCATGGCGGTAATATCACGCTTGCCTGATCCGGCCCGGATGGCGCAGACTTTGTGATCATTTTGCCGAAGTCACTGGAGCGCAGTTAGATGAACGATTCCCGACCCGAAGGTGTTTGGGACCCTGGCCAATACTTGCGATATGGCGGTCATCGTCTCCGCCCAGCCATCGAATTGTTTCAGCGGGTTGATCTGGATGCGCCCGTTCGCTGCTGGGATATCGGCTGCGGCAATGGCGAAATCGCCCGCGCCATGACGGAACGTTGGCCCGCAGCAAAAGTTATTGGCCTTGATGCTTCTGCGGAAATGCTAGAGAAAGCGAAAGCGCAGCCGGGGAGTGACAAGGTCGATTGGCGCCAAGCCGATATCACCAATTGGGCGCCCAATGAACTAGCGGACGTGATCTACACCAACGCGACGCTGCAATGGCTGACCGATCACGAGACGCTCTTTCCGCGCCTCATGCAGTTTGTTGCTCCCGGCGGCGTATTTGCTGCCCAGATGCCGCTCTCCTGGGGGCAAGCCTCACACCGGCTGTTGCGGGAAGTTCTGAAGCAGGGGAATGGCGGCAAAGGCTATGGGGCAGATACACTACGCCGAACCATCGCCCGCAAATGGGTGGATGAAGCATCGGTCTATTATGATCGCCTTCAGCCCTATTCCAGCGACGTAGACATCTGGGAAGTCACCTATCAGCAGGTGTTGTCTGGCGATGACCCCGTGTTGGAATGGGTCAAAGGATCAGCCTTACGGCCCGTGCTGACGGAGCTTGGACCAGACATGGCGGAACAGTATTTAGCCGAATACGGGGCAGGCTTGCGCGATGCCTATCCCATCCGGGATGACGGAACGACGCTCTACCCATTCGCCCGCTTATTCATGGTGGCTAGGCGTGGAGACTAGAGCAAACTCGGGTCAGTCTTATTCAGACTGATCCGAGTTTGCCCTAGCCGCTGACCTTCGCGTCCACGCTTTCTTGAAAATCGAGGGCACGGATGAAAGTCCAGCCAATGTAAAGCCTGTCCCGATGGCGAATGGCGGTTATGAAATAGTCATCCTCATTCGGGCCTGCCAGGACCTGATATTCGGTCAAACCATCAGCATATGCTTCGACGCAACGGCGACGGCGCTCATCTGGCGTCCACTCGCCGCCAAGCGATCGGTCTTCAGCCGTGCCATATTTGAAGAAATCATTGGTGCAAGTAACACCATGGACGAACCCTTGCGCCTGCACTGTGTGAATTGAACGTTCAGTGATTATGAAGCCGGAATAATGCGTATAATCGTGAGGCCGCTCTAGCTTCAGCAAGGCTGGTCCCTGATTAAATGACCCATCGGCCTGCTTTGACGCTGCACAAGCTTCGTTGGCCAAAATTTCAGAGCTGCTCCACTCTGGCACCGGTTTATTTTCCGCCTCCAGCCGCAGACAGGCGAGGTCATACAAGCTGGTGTCTGGATCAACCCTGTCACTGTATGTCAACCCGGCCACGAGGGCGGCCCCCAGGACGATGCCAAAGCCAATCATTGCGCGTTTGCTCATGGTGGGGGCTGAACATCTCTAGCGGAAAGGGGCGAAGGATCCATGATGTACACATTATGGCGTAAATTCAAAAAGAAACCCATGGGCGTGCTTGCCGCACTGGCCGTTTGTCCGCTACGATTCACGCTTCTCACGGTTTATTGATCAGGCCAGCCTTTGAAGCCACCGGCATTAGATTACGCTGCTCCAGAATCCCTTGCAGACGCTGTGCATTTATTAGCAAGCCATGCGGGCAACGCGAAGCTGATCGCAGGCGGACAAAGCCTGATGCCGATGCTGAATTTCCGCTTGCTTGACTCAACCCTGCTGATTGACATCACCCGCCTGCCTGGTTTCGACCACATCACGACAAGCGAGCGCGGTATAACCGTTGGTGCAGGTGTACAACACCATGCCCTCAAACGGTCTCCGGACGTTGCTGAACGCCTGCCAATTATCAGTCATACCATGCAGTATGTCGCCCATATGGCAATTCGAAACCGGGGAACTATTGGTGGCAGCTTAGCCCACGGTGACCCTGCGGCGGAACTTCCACTTCTGGCAATATTGCTCGATGCGTATCTGCACATAAGCGGGCCAACAGGTGAGCGATCCGCTCGCGCCGAGGGCTTTTTCCTCGCCCCGCTAACCACCAACCTCAACGAAGACGAAATTCTAACATCCATTACCTTCCCAAATTTGCCACAACATTCCAGCTGGGGCTTCGAAGAGATTGCACGGCGGTCTGGTGATTTCGCCCTAGCGGGTGCGGGTGCAGTGTTGTCCATACAGCACGGCGTCATTGCCGATGCTCGCCTTGCTATGATGGGTGTCGATGAAACCCCGCGACGCCTGCCGGCAATTGAAGCAATGCTGCTGGGCCGCGCCTGGGATGTGGGCCTGCGTAGGTTAGCGGTTCGAGAGGTAAGAGAGCAGGTAAACCCCATGAGCGATCTCCAAGCCTCCGCTGATTATCGCCGTCACCTTGCTGGGATCGTCGCGGCGCGGGCGTTGAATTCGGCTTGGGCGATGGGGCAGGCACGGTGATCCGCAAACGCGCCATTACAGTCAGCGTCAACGGTAGCGCTTACGCGCGCGATGTCGAACCCAGACGCCTGTTGACAGACTTTCTGCGCGAAGACCTTGGCCTGACCGGAACCCATATCGGGTGCGAGCATGGTGTCTGCGGTGCCTGCAGCATTCTGCTGGACGGCGTATCGGCCCGCGCCTGCCTATGCCTTGCAGTGCAGGCAGATGGTCGGGAGATTACGACCGTAGAAGGTATGGGCGAGATTGGCAGACTCAGCCTGCTTCAGGAAAAATTCCGCAAGCACCACGCGCTCCAATGCGGCTTCTGCACCCCGGGAATGCTGGCAACGGCTCATGAAATTCTCACAGACGCGGCACCACTGACGGACAATGAAATTCGAGAAGCGCTTTCCGGCAATCTTTGCCGCTGCACGGGCTATGAACACATTGTCCGCGCTGTCAGCGAGGCTTTAAACGAAAGCCTAGGCGGCGCAGCGGCAGGGAACTCTTCCGATGCAGGATGATGTGCGCCCCAAACTCATAGGCTCCCGCGTTCAAAGGCTGGAAGACCCGCGGCTGCTGACAGGCTCCGGTGGCTTCGTAGATGATATTCAATTGGCGCACACTCTGCATATCGCGCTAGTCCGCAGTGACCACGCCCACGCCCGCATCCTTAACGTTGACGTGGATGCTGCGGGGACACTTCCTGGCGTTGTCGGTATCTATACGGCTGACGACTTTTCGGCCAAACCGCTCCACGCCACATCGCGCATGAAAGGCTACCAGAGCACGGCGATCACGGCGCTGGCGGATGGCAAAGTGCGCTTTGTCGGCGAAGGCATCGCTGCTGTTGTTGCAGAAAGCCGTTATGTCGCTGAGGACGCGGCGAGCCTCATCACTATTGACTACGAGCCACTGCCAGACCTCGTCGACCCCCGAATTGCCGCCGCCAGCGACGTCCTGCTGCATGAGAGCCACGACAGCAATATTCTGGTTTCCCGCAAATTCGCACGCGGCGATGTAACTGAAGCCTTCGCGAATGCGTCAGTGCGCGTGAAAGACAGCTTCCGCTTCCATCGCAAGACGCCGCTCGCGATCGAAAATCGCAGCTACTTGGCGGACTTCAACAAAGGCAAGCAGGCCCTAACACTTTATTCCTCGACGCAGGTTCCGGGCGTGATCCGCGATGCGCTGGCAAAAGTGCTAGCGATGCCAGGGCATAGCGTCCGCGTCGTGGCACCCGATGTTGGCGGTGGGTTTGGCGGTAAGGCCTCACTTTATCCAGAAGAAATTCTAGTCGCATTGTTGTCGCGCACCCTCGGCCACCCGGTAAAGTGGACCAGCGACCGGCTTGAGGACCTGCTGACAACATCCCAGGCCTTCGACGAAACAATTGACGCAGAACTCGCTGTCGACAAGGACGGGCGGCTACTTGGCCTAAAGGCGGAAATTCTTGGCGATGTCGGTGCCTATTCAATCTATCCCTGGACCGCGGCACTGGAGCCAATGCAGGTGGCGGGCTTCCTGCCAGGGCCATACCAATTGGCGAACTATCAAGCGGAAGTTGTTGCTGTCGCCACCAATAAGACACCAGCTGGCCCCTATCGCGGCGTTGGCCGCCCTGCGGCTGCATTCGTGCTGGAGCGGCTGATCGACATGGCGGCCTTACTCCTGGGCTTAGACCCAGTGGAGATGCGCCGCCGGAATCTCGTTCAGCCAGACCAATTTCCCTATCGCACTGGCTCTGGCATCGTCTGGGACCAATCCGGCTTCACAGAATGCCTGGAACTCGCGTGCAAAGGGGTTAACTATCCCGCACTGCAGGCTGAACGTAGTGCAGCGCGCCGAGCTGGCCGTTGGTTCGGCGTTGGCGTCGCATCCTACGCGGAACTAACAGGCATCGGCTCTCGCATGTCAGCAGCACCCGGCATGCCGATCAACACCGGGACAGAGACCGCGACAGTGGAGATAGATGCCTCCGGTGCCGTCCGCGCCGCGTTCGGCGTTGCATCCCATGGCCAAGGCTTGGAAACAACGTTGGCGCAGATTGTAGCAGACGAATTGGGTGTGCCGTTAGACAGCGTGCAGGTCATCCATGGCGACAGCGCCGCCGTCACCCATTCAACCGGAACCTATGCCAGCCGCAGTGCCGTGCTGGCTGGTGGCGCGGCACATCTTAGCGGACAAGCCGTCCGCGCCAAGGTGTTGGAAGCGGCGGCGTTCATGCTTAACACAGACACTGACGCGCTCGACATAGAAGACAGTATCATCAGTGAGCGCGGAACTAACAAAACCCTCAGTCTCATGGAAGTTGGCCGGGCTGTATACTCCGAAATGGGCCGTTTCCCGCTTGAAATGCGCGCAGAACTCGACCTTCGCGCCACCAAATTCTACGATCCTGAATTCGGCACTACGACATCCGCCACCCACATCGCCGCCGTTGAGATCGACCCCGAAACTTTCATCGTCACCGTGAAACGCTTTCTTGTGGCGGAGGATTGCGGGCGGCTGATCAATCCGATGATCGTGGATGGGCAAGTCCACGGCGGCATCGTACAAGGCATTGGTGCGGCACTCTATGAAGAGGTCGTCCACGATCAGAACGGCCAGGCCTTATCCGCCAGCCTGGTTGATTATTTAACACCTTCTGCTGCAGAAACGCCAAAGCTGGAAGTGCTGCACTTAGATACAGCGGCCCTCGGCACACTTGGCGGATACCGGGGCATGGGCGAAGGAGGCACAATCGGCGCTCCGGCCGCTATCGCCAACGCCATCACGGACGCGCTATCCCACTTAAACATTAATATTTCGGAGCTGCCCGCAACGCCCGAGCGCATTTACCGCCTAGTGACGCAGGCGATTAAAGGAGATACGTGACATGGACTTGAACTTAACCGGCAAAGTGGCCCTGATAACCGGCGGCGGGCGGGACGTCGGGCGGGAGATAGCATTAAAGTTTGCAGCGGAGGGTGCTCATGTCGCCGTAAACTATAATCGTTCCTCTGACGAAGCGGCGGCAGTTGTTTGGGACATCAAAGCGGCAGGCGGAAGTGCAAAAGCCTATGGCGCGGACATCGCGGACTATGCTGCCGTCACAGCTATGGTGGACAGCGTCGTTGCGGATTTCGGGCGGCTTGACGTTCTCGTCAACAATGCTGGATACGTAAAAGTGCAGAAATTCCTGGAGTCCGGACCGGATGATTGGAAACCCCAGATTGATACCTGCCTCTATGGTGCCATTCACTGCTGCCGCGCCGCTGCACCCCATATGATGAAGCAGGACAGCGGTCGCATTATCAGCCTTATCGGCGACAGCTCCCGCATCGGTGAGGCCAATATCTCCATGGCCGCCGCCACCCGTGCGGGCACGATGGCGCTCGGAAAATCCTTGGCGAAAGAGCTCGGCCGCAACAACATCACGGTCAACACGGTATCACTTGGGCTTGTGCAGACATCACATTCAGACGCTGAATTCCTAGCCAAAAACATGGACAAGATTGTCCGCAACTACCCGCTGCGCCGCATCGGCAATCCGGATGACGTGGCACCAATGGTGGCATTCCTTGCGTCAGGCGCTGCTGCATGGGTGACTGGGCAGACGATCAGCGTGAACGGCGGGTTCGCGATGGTCTAGGGCGTCAGCCCTCAGCCAACCTGGCCAAGATCGCGGCATTGCTACGGATGCCTTGATGAAGGCATGCGCGCTCGAACTTTTCGTTCGGGCTGTGCATCCTGTCATCCTCCAAGCCGAACCCGACAAGCATGCTGTCGAGGCCTAGAATGCGCTGCATGGAGCCGACAACCGGAATTGATCCGCCGCAGCCCATTAGCGCTGGCTCTACGCCGAATACGTCGCGCAAGCCTTGCTCTGCTGCTTTAAAATATGGCGTGTCAGTTGCAACTTTGAGGCCGGGATTCACGCCGAAGAAGCGAAATGTGAGCTTAGCGTCTTTCGGCGCACGAGCGCGGAAGAAGGCTTCAACACCGGCTTTGATCTTCTGCGGATCTTGGTTCGGGACCAAGCGGCAGGAGAGCTTGCAGGACGCGCGGGACGCAATCACCGTCTTGGAGCCTTCGCCCGTATATCCGCCCCAAATGCCGTTAACATCCGCCGTTGGGCGAGACCAAAGGCGCTCCAAAGGTGTGCGGCCAGCCTCCCCATGGGGAACCGTTAGCCCAACACCGGCCAAAAACGTGTCCTCATCGAAACCAAGGGCTGCCCAATTGGCTTTAACGGCTTCGGGCGGCTCTTCAACATCATCATAGAAGCCTGGAATTTGCACCCGGCCCTGGTCGTCCTGCAGATCGCCCAAAAAACTCGTCAGCGCGTTAATCGGGTTCAGGACAGCGCCGCCATATAAGCCGGAATGCAGATCATGGCTGGGACCTTCCAGCGTGACTTCCACATAGCACATGCCGCGGAGCAGCCAGGTGATGGCAGGCTTCTCCAGGCTCCACATCGGCGTGTCGCAGACAATGGCGACATCGGGGCGGGAAAGTTCTTCTGCATTTGCTTGGAGGAACGGCTCCAGGTTCGGGCTACCGGTTTCCTCTTCGCCCTCTAGCAGAACAGTCACTTCGCAGGGCGGCGCGCCGTTGACATTGTGCCACGCGCGGAGGCTCTCAAGCCAAGTCATCACCTGGCCTTTGTCATCCACAGCTCCCCGCGCAACGATGCGCTTGCCACGCTCGGCATCGATCAATTGCGGCTCAAACGGCGGCGCGTCCCAAAGCTCCAACGGTTCTGGCGGCTGCACGTCATAATGGCCGTAATATAGGATATGAGGCGCGGACTTAGCCCCGCCCGTATTCGGCCCCGAGTGGTGCATCACGATCATTGGTTGGCCCAGCGTCTGCCGTTTTCCGCCGCTGAACCCAAGCCCGGTGAGTTCAGCCACGGCCCAATCCGCCGCCCGTTCCACATCCGCTTTATAGGCAGGGTCAGTGGAGATAGAGGGGATGCGCAGCCAATCGAACAGCCGCTCTAATGAACCGTCAATGTCTGCATCCACGGCGGCGAGAACGTCTGCTGTCGGCAGGATCATCGGGTGAGCGCTTTCAAGCCACGATCAAGGCCATCGACCGTCAAGGGATACATGCGGTTGGTCATTAGTTCCTTGATGATTTGCGTGGAGGGCGTGTGGTCCCAGCGTTGTTCTGGGCGCGGATTGAGCCAGATCGAATCCGGCCAATGGTCCAACATGCGGGAGAGCCAGAGCGCGCCCGGCTCCTCATTCCAATGCTCCACCGATCCGCCCTTATATGTCACCTCATAGGGGCTCATAAACGCATCGCCGACGAAGATGGCTTTGTAGTCCTGCGGAAACTTGTTGATGACGTCATATGTGGGAGCCCGCTCGTCGAAACGGCGGCGATTGTCCTTCCACAGGCCCTCATAAATGCAGTTATGGAAGTAGTAGAATTCCAGGTTTTTGAATTCGGTCCGGCTGGCGGAGAATAGTTCCTCGCAGACGCGGATATGGTCATCCATCGACCCGCCGACGTCAAAAAACATCAGCACTTTGACGCGGTTGGTGCGTTCTGGCCGCATGATAATATCGAGCATGCCAGCGTTCTTCGCCGTCTTGTCGATGGTTTCCTTCAGGTCCAGTTCTTCTTCAGACCCCATGCGCGCAAATTCCCGCAAACGGCGGAGTGCAATTTGGATATTGCGGATGCCGAGCTGGATCGAATCGTCATAATTCTTGTATTCACGCTTTTCCCAGACCTTCAGCGCCTTACCCTGGCGGCGCTGCTTACCGCCGATGGATACGCCTTCCGGGTTGAACCCGCCGGTGCCGAACGGCGATGTGCCGCCCGTTCCGATCCACTTATTACCGCCATGATGCTCGCCCTTTTGCTCTTCGAGGCGCTTTTTCAGCTCCTCCATCACTTTGTCCCAACCGCCCATCGCTTCGATCTGCTCTTTATCTGCGTCAGACAAAAGCAGTTCAGCTTGCTTGACGAGCCAGTCTGCAGGGATGTCAGCACCGAACATGCCTTCGGTCATGTCCTGAATGCCTTTGAAGAATTGGCCGAACACACGATCATACCGATCAAAGAACTTCTCGTCCTTCACCAGCGCCGCGCGGGACAGGTAGTAGAAATCATCAACACTGAAACCAGCGACGAACTTATCCAGCGCCTCCAACAGCATCAGGAATTCACGGATCGTCACCGGAATTTTGGCTTCTTTCACCTTAAAGAAGAATTCAATGAACATCGTCTATGCCCTCCGGGCCGTATCGCACATCCAGAACGCGGCAGGCGCCCCCTCAACCTGTTTCCTCTACCGCGCGCCCGTTGGACGGAGAGGCGACCCTCACAGAAGCTGCCTTCTTCCTCCTAGAGCCCTCGCCCCCCCAATGGGGGAGAGGGCAGGGTGAGGGGGTGACTGCAATGGGGTCCTGAGTGGTTGACTACCCCCGTTCGCGTCGGCTCATAAAGACCAGCCGTTCGACCATGTGCACGTCCTGCTCGTTCTTCAAAAGCGCGCCATACAGCGGCGGGATAGCGTTAGAGTTTTCTTTGCCTTTGAGGCTTTCCGGCGGAATATCTTCTGCGACCAGAAGCTTCAACCAGTCCAGCAGTTCGGATGTGGACGGCTTTTTCTTCACGCCTGGGATTTCCCGCAGACCAAAAAATGATTCCATCGCTGCGGTCAGCAGTTCCTTTTTAATTTCCGGAAAATGAACATCGACGATTTCTTTCATCGTGTCTTTGTCCGGGAACTGGATGTAGTGGAAGAAGCATCGGCGCAGAAACGCGTCCGGCAGCTCTTTTTCATTGTTAGACGTGATGATCACGATGGGACGGATATCGGCTTTAACCGTTTCGCCGGTCTCGTAGACAAAAAACTCCATCCGGTCGAGTTCCTGCAGCAGATCGTTCGGGAATTCGATGTCGGCTTTATCGATTTCATCGATCAGCAGCACAACACGCTCGCCAGCGGTGAACGCTTCCCAGAGCTTACCCTTCTGGATGTAGTTCTTGATATCGTGAACTTTATCATCACCAAGCTGGCTGTCGCGCAGGCGGGACACGGCATCATATTCGTATAGGCCGTGCTGAGCCTTGGTGGTGGATTTAACGTGCCAGGTGATCATCTCCAGGCCAAGCGCCTTCGCAACCTCGAACGCCAGGACGGTCTTACCAGTACCGGGTTCACCTTTGATCAGCAGCGGGCGTTCAAGAGTGATCGCCGCATTGACGGCGAGCATGAGATCATCTGTGGCGACATAATCGTCGGAGCCGGTAAAACGCATGGCGGACAGCAACCTTTTCGTGGGATTGAGGTAATATTCAGATGTATGAACGGTAATGGCCCATGGCCAATGCTGCAAGCACGGCTTGGCGTGCATCAAATAGAGCGCTATGTCCCGAGTGCATGATTTTGAGAAAGTTCAAACGCTGATGACCCAGACCCCAGATTTGCTCGACCGCTTGGCGAGCCTTGTCGATCAAGCAACGCGCGCTGGCGCAGACGCGGCAGACGCTGTCGTCGCTCGAAGCCGTGGCTTAGAGGTGGCCTATCGCATGGGCGAGCGGGAAAGCCTGGAACGCGCTGAAAGCTTGAATTTAGGCTTACGGGTATTTGTTGGCGACCGCACGGCCTCTGTCGCATCAGGCGATCTTTCTGAGAAGACATTGGCAGCACTCGTTGAGCACGCCGTGGCGATGGCAAAAGCCGCACCACCCGATCCTTCCGTGCTGTTGGCGACAGCGGATCAGATATCTGATGGTACCATTCTGCCAGGCCTTGAACTGATCGGCCCCGGCGAGCCATCACCCGACGAATTGTCTGAGATGGCGAAAGCTGCGGAGGCAGCGATGCTGGAAGTTTCCGGCGTCACGAATTCTGAAGGGGCCGGTGCCAGCTGGGGCCGAACGGATATTGCGCTGGCGACGACCAATGGCTTTACCGGCGCTTACGGGCGCACCAATGCTGGATTCTCCTCCACCGCCATCGCTGAACGAGATGGGCTGATGGAGCGGGACTATGACTATTCATCCGCCACCCATATGAGTGACCTCGCGGCAGCGGAACTGGTTGGCCGCACGGCTGGCCAGCGAGCAGTCCGGCGTTTGGGCGCAAAACGCGTTAAATCCCAAACCGTGCCGGTCGTGTTCGAGCAGCGCCTTGCTGGCGGCCTGTTGCGCAGCCTGTCCAGCGCTATAAACGGTGCCGCCATTGCGCGCGGCGTATCGTTTTTGAAGGACAAGATGGGCGAGCCATTGTTCCAGCCAGGCGTAACGATCATCGACAACCCGCTCCGCCCACGCGGCATGGCATCGCGACCATTCGATGCTGAGGGCCTGCCCGTCTCCGCGTTTGAGTTCGTTCAGGACGGCTTACTGCAAGCCTGGGTGATGGATTTGCGCAGCGCAGGTAAGCTAGGGCTCGAAAGCAATGGCCGTGCCAGCCGCGGCATCGGTTCGCCGCCAAGCCCATCCGTATCCAACCTCGACATGCAGCCCGGCACCGTAACGCCGCAAGCGATGATTGGTGAAATTGAAAATGGGTTTTACGTAACCGAACTGATCGGACATGGCGCCGATATCGCAACAGGCGACTACAGCCGGGGCGCATCCGGGTTCTGGATTGAAAACGGCGAAATCACCAACCCTGTCAATGAGCTGACAATCGCTAGCAATCTGAAAGATATGTTCCTGGCGCTAACGCCTGCTAACGATCTTGTGCGCCGCACCAGCGTTAACGCGCCAACCGTGCGGATTGACGGCATGACCATCGCTGGCCAGTAGGCGATTAGGACCCCTGGTTATTCCGCGGCGTCAGGTGTAGCGAGCCTACCGGCGACACTTGTAAAGCGGTCTACGATAAAGTCGATCTGATCTGGCGTATGCGCGGCGGACACTGAGCAACGGAGCAGCGACGTACTGTTCGGCGTGCCCGGTGGAATCGCCAAATTCACGTACACTCCTTGAGCCAGCAGCTCGTTCCAGAACGCGGCCGCTTTGCCAGGATCCCCCATATCAACCCCGATTACCGGGCTGGGGCTGGCACAAAGCTTGAAGCCGGCACCCGCAAGCCCTGCATGCAGGCGCTTGGCGTTGGACCATATCTGATCCCGAAGCTCCGGCTGCGCTCTGATTTCTCGCAATGCAGCGCGTGTCGCTTCAATGCTGGCGGCGGATGAAGAGGCCGTAAACATGTAAGCCCTGGCAGCTACTCGCAGCAGATCAAACTGTGGCAGGCTGGAAGTAGCAAACCCACCAATGCCCGCGAGACTCTTGGAGAAAGTGCCGACCAGAATATCGCAATCTGCAAGTACGTCCTCGGCTTCCGCAAGGCCTAGACCGTTCGGACCAAACACGCCAAAGGAATGCGCCTCATCAACGACCAAATAGGCGTTATGGCGCTTTTTGACCTCAACAAACTCTGCCAATGGGGCAACATCACCGAACATGCTGTAGAGGCCTTCGGTGATCACCATCTTATTCGACGCATCCTGATCCAACCGCGATAAGCGACGATCAAGCGATGCGGGATCATTATGGGCAAACCGAACGATTTGGGCGCCGGATAGCTTGCAGGCATCATAAATGCTGGCATGGCAATCCGCATCAATCAGCACTACGTCCTGCGGCCCAGCAAGACCCGCCACAACCGCCAAATTGGCCTGATATCCCGTAGTGAAAACGATCGCGTGATCCAGGCCGAAATGGGTCGCCAATTCGTCTTCGAGCAGCTTGTGTGGACCGTAGGTACCGTTGGCGATTCGGGAACCGGTCGTACCAGCGCCAAATTCAGCCGCACCCCTTTGGGCGGCGGCAATTACTTTGGGGTCAAATGTCAGACCAAGGTAGTTATTGGTCCCGGCCAGCACGACTTCAGAATTGCCGATCACACCCACCGTGGGGGAGACGATACGGTCAAACGCGACATTAAAGGGGTCCGCACCAATTGCCCTTAGGCCTGCATAGGCCTCAGCAATCGGCTTGAACTTATCAAATAGATCCATACCCGGTCCCCAGATCAGTTATTAGCGCGGGCGCGGGCAACCACGTCAGCAAACTCGCCGACTGTCGTCACTTCGCTCAACAAATTGATCGGTATCGAAATATCGTAGGTGTCTTCAACCTCAAGCACGAAATCCATAACGGCGACAGAATCAACGTTCAGGTCTGCATTGAAATCAGTGGCGCGGGTGATTGTGACGCCACCCTTATTCAACTTGTCCAGCATCCCGGCCAATTCGCCCATCAACTCATCATGCGCAGCAGTGCCGACCATGTTCACTCTCACTTAGAAAGGCGGCGCGCCCGGTACAGCGCGCTGGATTAACCAGCCTCTCTATACCACGCTAGCGTTCGCCTGAAACCCGCCTCTAACGAAACTTCCGCCCGCCACTGTGGAAGGCTTCGCAATGGGTCCACAATCCAGTCGCCAGCAATCATCTCAGCAACCTTGCCAGGCGTCAAAAACGGAGGCGTAAAACCAAGCGGCCCACTCACCCTAGCGCCTGCGCCACCCAACGCGCCCGCCAACCGAATTAACGATAACGGCAAGCGAATTGGACGGAGCGGTCCCCCTGCCGCAGATTCAGCCACTGTGCGGATCTCCGGCCAAGTGTATCCGCCAGCGCCATCGTCAATTTCATATACAGGATGTTCAGACGAAGCCTTATCGAGCCCCGTCAGAACAGCAGATGCAGCATCATCGACATAGATCATAGCAAGTCGTGCATCGGCCGGGCCGGGCATAGGTGCAAAGCCTCTCGCTATTGCCTGAAACATCGGCTTGGTCGCCGCATCCGCCGGACCATAGATCGCAGGCGGACGGATGATGGCAAGCACATTGTCCGCCAAAATGTGCCGCACACCAGCTTCAGCGACAGCCTTGCTCGCCGCATAGGGCGATACGGTCGGGCGGCTTGCGGCGAGCGATGAAACGAGGACGAAGGGCGGCGCATCCGCGGCTAATCCAGCCTGCGCAATAGCGTTTGCGCCAAAGGCATTTGCAGCCATGAAAGCGGCAGGTGATGGCGCTCGGACCAATCCGGCGTTGTGAATGATCGCATCTGCGCCGTCAACAAGCCGTGCGAGTGCCCCGGCATCGGCCAGATTACCCGGCACAACCTCCGAAACACCATCCAACACGACGTCTGCACGGCGCTGTAACGTTCGAACATGCCACCCATTGGCATCAGCAAGTACGGCTATCCGACTGCCGAGAAAGCCGGTGGCACCAGAAAGCGCCAGCACACGACCAGCGCCGTTTGCAATAGGAGAGGATATGCAAGCTTCAAAACGCGCCGACATGCGCGCCAGCGATTAGTCGCCGCCAGCGGCGGTCAGGGTCGAGTACGCTGCATGCCGCAAACCCATGTCGGCGGCAGGCGCGTCATACCGGCCTGCAAGATAATTCTCACGGGCAGCAGTGCGGCTCAGCTTACCGGAAGATGTCATTGGCAGGCTACGCGGTTGCGCCAGTACCACTGTGCAATCCACACCTGCCACCAAACGGGCGGCAGCGCGGACTTCGCGCATCAGCTGATCGCGGGCTTCAGCAACTGTCGCACGGCACTGCACAACAACTACAACACCTTCAGCACCGTCTTCGTTTTCAACGGAGAAGGCGGCTGCGTCACCACGCTTGATGCCGCCAAGACCTTCAACAGCCCATTCGATATCCTGCGGCCAAATATTCCGGCCATTGCAGATAATCAAGTCTTTACCACGCCCTGTGATCACCAGCTTGCCAGAAACCGTGTAGCCCATATCGCCCGTATCAAGCCAACCGGTTTTCGAAAGCACGTTCTTGGTGGCTGCAGGGTCGCCGAAATAGCCGTTCATGACGCTCGGACCCCAGATATAGACGCGGCCAATCAAGCGATCTGGCAAATCATTGCCATGGTCATCACGGATCGCGAGCTTGTGGCCAGGCATCGGGCCGCCACAGAATACGAACGGGCGCACGGCATTATCGCCATCATCATCATTACCAGGCTTAGCTTGGCCCGTTAGCGAATAATCCCGCTTCACAATGGCGTCCACCTCGATGCCCGTATCGATCGGAGCGAAGGAGACCGCAAGCGTTGATTCTGCCAAGCCGTAGCTGGCGACAAATGCTCGACGATCAAATTTGCTAGGCGCAAACGTTTCTGAGAAGCGATCAAGAATGTCAGCGCGCACCATCTCACCACCGATGCCCGCAACCCGCCATTTAGATAGGTCATAGTCATCAGCACGCGCGCGACCGGCGCGGCGCAGGCAGATGTCATAGCCAAAGGTCGGGCTGAAGGAGATCGTGCCGCCATTTTCAGACAGCACTTTCAGCCACGTCAATGGGCGACGCGCGAAGTCTGGCGTCGCAACATAATCGACTGAAAGCTGGCCAAACACGGGTGTCAGGCAGCAGCCCACAAGACCCATGTCGTGATATAGCGGCAGCCAGGACATGCAACGATCGTCTGGTCCAGCCTTCACGCCATGGTTCACGATGCCTTGCACATTCGCTGCTACTGAGCGGTGCGACGCCGCCACCCCATGGGGAAAACGTGTGCTGCCTGATGAATACTGAATGTAGCAGATATCGTCTTCGGTGATCTTAGGCAGGCCGTTTTTACCGGCTGGCAGGCGATAAAATTCTTCTGGCGTGCCGACCATCGGGGTCTGCAGGCCTTCAGCCGCTTCGCGCAGATAGCCAATTAGGTCTTCAGAAGCCACGGCGGCTGCGGCGCGCGCGCTCTGCATCATCCGTTTGAGCTGGCCAATATAAGCATCCTTGCCGCCAAGATGCATCGGGAAAGGCAGAGGTACTGGGATCAGGCCAGCATATTGGCAGCCATAGAAAAATGTCAGAAAATCAGGAGTAGTTTCCGCGATAACAGCGAGGCGGTCGCCTTTTTTCAGCCCGGCACCGCAAAGTCGGCCCGCCAAATCGACTGCACGCTCGCGCAAATCCGAATAGCTGAGCGCTTCAGAGAAGTCGCCGCGCCCGTCAAAGAAATTGAAGCCAGTTAGTCCGCCCGCCGCGTAATCCAAGGCTTCAACGACTGTGCGGCAGCCTTCTGAGCGGAATGGGAGGACAGAGTTAACCGTCGGCAGTATTTTTTGCATGGCCGTTAAGGTGCGTCCCGGTTCAGTTGCGATATTCATTGCATCGCCCTACAAGTTTGTGACAAAACAGATTCTAGCGCGAAAAGTCAACGCCTGAGCCCATCATCTCCAATGTATTAATATTCAACGACCATCGCTGAGATGGCGTTCCATCACAGGGAGCATACGCGAATTAGGAACACGAGACGCGTTTTCAATCGCATAAATCCTGGGTGCCCGCCAATGCGGCTCGACGCCACATGGTCCTAATTGGCCCCTCCCTATCTTTTGATGCAAAGTTAACGGGTGAGGAGTCAGAGGTAAACGGGGGAGTTGCCCACAGGCAAAACCCAGTCGAAAACTTAGTCCTTACTGTTTGATTTCTATGCCTCATCATTAATCGTCTGGACCACACCATCCATGCCCCAGGATAGCCTGCCCGCCCGCACACTCGCGATGGCAGCCATACGCGCAGCTGAAATCCAAGGCGGCGGCGGCATGGTGCTGAAGCATGGCGACCCCGGATCTGGCATCATCATGATCAAGGTGATGAACCGCACGAACCAAGCTGTTATTTATAGCCAGACCCGCAATCCAGAAGGACGGTCTGTTTGGTTTCGGCCAACCGGCCCTGACCCGGTGCCGGAAGCCGAAGCGGATGAGAAGCTTGCCCGCGAGCGCAAGTTCGACCCAGACATCTGGATTATTGAGATACAAAATGACGCATTAAGCCATCCGCTCGAGCCGGAGGTGCTGTAAGGCACTTGCGTCACCTGTTTGTGCGGCGCAAGGTACGCAAACTCTCAAAACGGGCAAATTTGCCCCAATATTTCTCCAAAACGGCACCAAAATGCACGTTTATCTGCCCATAGCGGAAATTTCAGTCAATATATTCCTGCTTTTGGGAATGGGAGCGGGCGTCGGCGTCCTCTCTGGACTGTTTGGGGTCGGCGGCGGCTTTCTGATGACGCCGCTGCTGATATTCATCGGCGTACCACCTGCTGTCGCTGTTGGATCAGAAGCGAACCAACTGGTCGCGACATCAATTACCGGTGTGCTTGCCCATTGGCGGCGAAAAAGCGTCGACTTTAAGATGGGATCCGTGCTGCTAGTCGGCGGTGTGATCGGCTCCACCGGCGGTGTATTCCTTTTCAAGGCGCTCCAAAAGCTAGGCCAGATCGATCTTGTAATTTCGCTCTGTTACGTCGTGTTTCTGGGCGTAATTGGATTGCTGATGTTCTCAGAATCCGTTCGGTCCATACTGAAACAAAAGCGCGGCGTCGCCAAGCGCGGCAAGCTGCACAAACACACATGGGTGCATGGCCTGCCGTTCAAGATGCGGTTTCATAAATCCAGGTTGTACGTCTCAGCATTGCTGCCGTTCTTTGTTGGCACCTTGGTTGGCGTGCTAGCAGCGATCATGGGAGTCGGCGGCGGATTTATTATGGTGCCAGCCATGATTTACCTGATTGGCATGCCAACGTCCGTCGTTGCGGGCACATCGCTTTTCCAGATTTTATTTGTTGTCGCTAACGTTACCTTCCTCCAGGCTTGGCACAATCAGACCGTTGATATTTTGCTGGCGCTGCTGTTGCTGGTCGGTTCCGTGCTTGGAGTGCAAGTGGGCATCCGGCTCGGCGCTAAACTCCCGAGCGAACAGTTCCGGGTATTATTGGCAATGCTGGTTTTATTGACCTGTGCCAAGCTGGCGTTTGATTTGATTGCGACCCCAGGCAATCCATTCTCCCTAGCGCTGGGAGGCGGACATTGAGATTCCTCAAGTTCACTCTCGTTTTAATCGCCGTCGTAACGCTCTCACCTGCCGCGAAAGCCCAGATCGCTGTCGACCTCTCCAAGCATCAGATTGAGATCACATCCGGATTTGATGGGGCAGAACTTCTACTATTTGGCTATGACACCAGGGGTGGCGAAGTCGTGGTCATCGTTCGTGGCCCACCGGAGACCATATCTGTCCGCGAAAAAGAACGCACAGCGGGAATATGGATCAACCAGAACGAAGTGACGTTCAAGAACACCCCGAGCTTCTATTTCGTTGCAACCACAGAAGGTCTCCGCGGTGACGGCACGCTTGAGACGATTCTGGAAAGTCTTGGTATTGGCCCGCGCTATTTCGGCATGACGCCGGTTGATAGCAATCTCACCCCGGAACGAGTTAATGAATTCAGAGAGGCATTGATCACCCTCCGCGAACGTGACCAGCTCTATGCAAAGGAACCTGGCCACGTGCTCATGCGTGAGGACAGGCTATTCCGCGCCCAAGTACCCTTCCCGTCCTCAACCCCCATCGGCGATTACACTGTCACATTATATGAAGTAATTGATGGACTGCCCGTTCTAGGCGCTGAAGTACCCCTGCGCGTTCGGAAAGCCGGATTCGGGGCATTCGTGTACAACACGGCCCACGACCATCCCGCACTCTATGGGATAGTTGCTATTCTGATCGCCCTCGTTGCAGGATGGTTTGGCGGATGGGCGTTCCGAAAATCATGACGGATACGTTCATAATTTCCGTAAGGGCCTGATTTCCGTGAGGTTACGACCATGACCAAGGAGCTGATGTCGGACCCAGTGCGCAAGAATCGCGTACTGCTTTGCGTGCTTGATGGCAGTGAAGAGCTGTCCATCGCATTGCATTACGCATCCATGCGCTCACTGCGTACCGGCGCGCGCGTTGGTCTGCTCTATGTGCTAGAACAGGCGGACGAATTCGGTCATTGGGCGGGCGTCGCCGCACTGATGCGTGAAGAAGCGCGCGCAGAGGCTGAGCGGCTTTTGCTGCAAGCAGCAGAGGTCGTCAAACGGCTGAGCGGTCAAACACCAATTCTTTACATCAACGAAGGTGAGCCGTTCCAAGCTGTCATTGACCTTATCAATCACGACCGAGACATCGCCTTTTTAATTCTAGCGGCTGACACCGAAGGCCAGGGCCCTGGACCATTGGTTACCCAAATCACCAGCCGCCATATCGGCAGCCTGCATATTCCCGTCGTTGTTGTGCCGGGGAATATGTCTGATGACGAAATCCGATCGTTTGCTTGATGCCGCTATCCACTGACTATATCCGGCCCGCTCCATCGTGAGGACTTATGAACGCACCGCTTGAGCCTATCGACTTCAATCGCCCGACTGGGGATGAGATCAAAACTACCACTTGCTATATGTGCGCTTGCCGTTGCGGCATTCGCGTGCATCTGAAGGATGGCCGGGTCCGATATATTGATGGCAATCCTGATCATCCAGTCAACGGCGGCGTGCTTTGCGGCAAGGGTGCTGCTGGAATCATGCAGCACTATTCGCCAGCCCGGTTGACCAAACCGCTCCGCCGCAAGGGTGCGCGTGGCTCTGGCGAGTTTGAAGAGATTGAGTGGGATGAGGCGCTGACGATGGCGACCTCCTGGCTTTCTGAAGTGCGCAATACAGACCCACGCCGCCTGGCGTTCTTTACAGGCCGCGACCAATCACAATCCCTGACTGGTTTCTGGGCGACGCAATTCGGCACGCCGAACCATGCAGCGCACGGTGGTTTCTGTTCGGTTAATATGGCCGCCGGGGGGATATATTCCATCGGCGGATCATTCTGGGAATTTGGCGAGCCTGACTGGGAGCATGCCCGCATGCTGCTAATGTTCGGCGTCGCGGAAGACCACGATTCTAACCCGATTAAAATTGGCCTCGGGAAGCTGAAAGCGCGCGGTGCAAAGGTCGTCTCCGTGAACCCGGTCCGCACAGGCTATTCCGCAATTGCAGACGAATGGGTTGGTATTCGCCCTGGCACAGACGGCGCGTTTGTCTCTGCCCTGATCCATGAACTCCTGCGCCAGGACCGTATCGACCTGGAGTTCTTAGCGCGCACAACGGACGCCTCTTGGCTCGTCAATCAAAACCCTGGTGCGGCCGACCATGGTCTGATTATCAAAGACACCGATGGCGCCCCGCTCGGATGGGATGGCGAGGCCGACGCGCCGACACCTGCCCGCGAACCGGGAGCCAAGCTTTCGCTGATCGGCGAGCGCACTTTGCCCGACGGCCGCAAAGCCAAGACCGTGTTCCAGCTTCTGGCCGAACGCTTCATGGACGGCGCCAACACGCCCGAAGCCGCCGCTGCAATCACTGATGTTCCAGCGGAAACAATCCGTAATATCGCCAATGATCTGGCCGCCGCGGCGCTGGATGATCCAATGGAAATCCAGCAGCCCTGGACCGATTGGACCGGCAAGCGCCATGAAACTATGGTCGCCCGCCCTATCGCCATCCATGCCATGCGCGGAATTTCAGCGCACTCCAACGGTTTTGATACATGTCGCCTGATCCACTTGCTGCAGATGCTGCTGGGCGCCGTGGATGCCCCCGGTTCTTTCCGCTACAAGCCGCCGTTCCCAAAACCTGTCCCGCCCGGACCAAAGCCTGCCGGCAAAGCTGACCAGATCGGCCCGGGCAGGCCCATGGCTGGCCCCCCGCTCGGATTTGTCGCTGGCCCAGAGGACCTGCTGGTAGACCCGGACGGCACGCCCCGGCGCATTGATCACGCCTATAGCTGGGAAGCGCCTGTTGCTGCCCACGGGCTGATGCATATGGTGATCGAAAACGCCGCCAAGCAGGACCCGAACCCCATCGACGTTTTGTTCATGTATATGGCGAACATGGGCTGGAATTCGTCCATGAGTGTTGAAAATGCGCTCAAAGGCCTGACAGCGAAGGATGAGGAGACGGGTGAGTATAAGATCAAGCATGTCATTTATTCGGACGCGTTCTGGTCCGAAACTGTTGCCTATGCAGACCTGATCTTCCCCGATACGACTTATTTGGAACGCTGGGACGCGATCTCACTGCTCGACCGCCCGATATCGGATGCAGACGGCCCCGCGGACGCGATCCGCCAGCCGATCTTTGAACCGGACCGGGACGTTCGCCCATTCCAGGAAGTTGTTATTGACCTTGGCCACCGGCTCGGCCTGCCCGCATTCACTAACGAAGACGGCACTGCCAAGTTCCCTGGTGGCTACAAGGATTATCTGGTTAACCACGAGCGCACGCCGGGCGTTGGTCCTCTTGCTGGCTGGCGCGGTGAGGACGGCGACAAGGGCGGCGTTGGCGCTAAAAATCCGGATCAGCTCGATAAATATATTGAGAACGGCTGCTTCTGGAAGCACGAGCTTGAGCCGGAACAACGCTACTTCAAGCATTCCAATAAGTCCTATCTGGAATGGTCGGCCAGCATGGGCTTCATCCCAAATACTGATCCCATCGTGATGCATTTGTATTCGGAGCCATTGCAGAAATTCCGCCTTGCAGCTGAAGGCCACGGTGACGTTCAACCGCCGACAGATACGGCCAGGCAACGGGTGCTGAGGAACTTTGACCCCATCGCCAGCTGGCGTCCGCCGCTAAACGGCTTGGAAGACGCAGATAATGCGTATCCACTGCATGCGATCACGCAGCGCCCGATGGCAATGTATCATTCCTGGGGCTCTCAAAACGCCTGGCTCCGTCAAATCCATACGGCCAATCGCTTGTTCATGGCGCGGGAGCTAGTGGAAGAAATGGGGCTGAAAGACGATTCCTGGGTCTATGTCACCAGCCCAAATGGACAGATCAAAGCACAGATCAAAGCGATGGAAGGGGTAAACCCCCGCACCGTCTGGACATGGAACGCCATTGGCAAGCGTAAAGGCGCATGGGGCCTGGATAAAGATGCGCCGGAAGCAACCAAAGGCTTCCTGCTGAACCACCTTATTTCTGAATTGCTGCCCGACGGTCGGGGTGGTCATTGGCCCAATGCTGACCCAGTGACCGGCCAAGCAGCTTGGTATGACCTCCGCGTCAAAATTGAGCCTGCCCCTGCTGGTACCGCTCAGGTTAGTGAACCCGTCATTCCGGCGCTGCCAAGCAACCCTGGCGGCAAGCCCAATCCTAGAAACCTAAGCTTTGGTGCGGCATTTCGTGGCCGCAAGGAAACCCGCTCATGACCAGCTTTCCAGCGACCCCGCCTATGAAGAAGCTAGGGCTGGTTATCGACCTGGACACATGCGTCGGTTGCCACGCCTGTGCCGTCAATTGCAAGGAATGGAACACCGGCGGCGAAATGGCGCCGTTGACGGACCTAGACCCCTACGGCGCGGAGCCCGAGGGCGTGTGGTTCAATCGGGTTCACGGCTTTGAAGCTGGCGATGGTGCCAATGGCCGGACCGTCCACTTCCCTCGCTCCTGCCTCCATTGCGAAACGCCCGCCTGCGTGACGGTATGCCCAACCGGCGCGTCCTATAAGCGCGAGGAAGACGGCATTGTGCTGGTGGACGAAGACAAGTGCATTGGCTGCAAACTCTGCTCCTGGGCCTGCCCCTATGGTGCCCGCGAGTTTGATGAAACCGTTGGCGTCATGAAAAAGTGCACGCTCTGTGTGGACCGCATCTACAACGAAACCATCCCGGAAGCCGAACGTGTGCCTGCCTGCGTTTCGACCTGCCCAGCATCTGCCCGGCATTTCGGTGATTTAGGCGACCCGAATTCAGATGTTTCCAAATTGGTTGCTGAACGCGGCGGATATGATTTGGCACCGGAATTTGACTACAAGCCAAACAACAAATACCTGCCGCCCCGCGAACGGATGCCGAGTGCGCCAGCCGCTGCCGAAGCTGCCGGCGAGCCGCAAGGCCTGCTGAAGTGGGTCGACCGGATGCTGTCGATTTAGCCATGATGATGCATGCACTGATATCTAATCTCTCTGGCCGCTGGAGCGACCGACCGTGAACCCTGCACCTTCAGTTATCTTTTTCACGACCCTGTCGGGACTCGGCTACGGGCTGGCATTCTGGCTTGCCGTTGCGCGGGCGTTTGGAGCTGTTCCAATGGATACGCCGTGGTTTGGCGCGATCAGCCTTGGTGCCGCATTGGCACTGGTATCGGCAGGCCTACTCTCGTCAACCGCTCACCTTGGCCATCCAGAACGGGCCTGGCGGGCATTCAGCCAATGGCGGACCTCCTGGCTATCCCGCGAAGGCGTTGCCGCTGTTGTCACATTTGTTCCACTCGGGTTATTGTGGCTTGCGTGGATGCTTGGTGCGACTGGAGGCATTTGGGCAGTCATCGCGCTTATCGGCGCTGCCATGGCGCTAATCACCGTCTATTGCACCGGCATGATCTATCAGTCCTTGAAGCCTATTCAAGCCTGGGCGACCAGCTGGACGACGCCGATCTATCTTCTGTTTGCCTTAATGACAGGTTCCCATGCCGTGGCTGCACTGGCCGCCTGGTTTGGCTACGGCGCGTCTTGGCAGGCGGGCGCTGCACTGATCCTCACTGTTGTGCTTGCAGTCGCCAAGTTCATGTACTGGCGGTCCGTCGATACCGCGACGCCCTTCTCCACACCGGAAAGTGCGACGGGCCTTGGTCGGTTTGGCAAAGTTCGTCAGCTTGAAGCGCCCCACGTGACAGAGAACTACATCACCCGGGAAATGGGCTTCAAAGTTGCCCGTAAGCATGCGGCAAAACTGCGGATGATTGTCTATGCCATTGGCTTCGGCATCCCCGCTCTTGTTACAATGCTGATTCTGATCTTCGGGCCTTCCGCGCTGCTAGCGACGATTGGTGTCCTGGCGGCTATGGTTGGTGCAATATCCGAACGCTGGCTCTTCTTCGCTGAAGCCAAGCATGCCGTCATGAATTTCTATGGTGAGCATTGAACTTAGCGACTGGCTGGGAATTCGGCGCACCTGCAGTGGTGGCAGATACGCGCAACCGACTCTGAAACCTTGAAATTACTGTTTACAACAGCCATTATCGATTCTCGCGAGCCATTTCGGTTCCAAGGGAAGTCGGCGCAGACGCGCGCACGGCCAACAATAAAAAACGCTGTTTTTTAAAGTTTTAGAGCGAGGACGCTCAGATGTTTATCCAAACCGAAGCGACGCCGAATCCGGCGACGTTAAAATTCCTGCCCGGTCTGACCGTGTTGGAATCTGGCACCGCTGATTTCCGTAACCCAGAAGATGCAGCTGAGCGCTCGCCACTGGCGGATAGCTTGTTTGCCGTAGAAGGGGTCACCGCCGTATTTCTCGGCAGCGATTTTATTTCAGTCTCTAAGGCGGACCTCGCAGATTGGGCCGTGATGAAGCCTGCTGTGCTCGGCGCGATCATGGAACACTTCACCCGTGAGCTGCCTGTGATGGCCGCAGGCGCACAAATGGCGGAAGCTGTTTCTGCTGATGGCGATCCGGTGATTGAACAAATTCAGGAACTGTTGGACACCCGTGTCCGCCCCGCCGTCGCTGGTGATGGCGGTGACATTGTATTCCGTGGCTTTGAGGACGGTATTGTGTACCTCTCCATGCAAGGTGCTTGCGCCGGTTGCCCTAGCTCAACAGCAACCTTGAAAATGGGCATCGAGAACATGCTTCGCCACTACATCCCGGAAGTTCAGGAAGTACGCCCAGCGCCCTTCTGATCGATCTTTCTCATTCATGATGCGCTATGGACCGCTGAATTTGGGGCTGGGCGATGTTCGCCTGGAGGCGGGTGCGCAGAATTAAACGATACCGGTGAGAACCGGCGTGTAATGAAGCGAGCCTATTCCCAGATGCAATTATTTAAATCTTTTTGCCCTCGTGCCGCCTATGGCACTGCCGCGCTTATCAGCCTTTTGCTATCTGCGGATGCCAGCGCCACGTCTATGGGGGATCGTGCGAGCGCAGGCATTGATATAATTCCAAAGCCCGGCGGCGCTGATGCTCTAAGCGAAGACAGAAGCGTTGATGGCGATGGCATTCGCCCTATCCCCGTCAACGCAAGCATCTTGCCAGAAAGCACCCAAGACGATCTGCACCGCTTACCACTAGCGCTGCTGCATGGCGTCGGAACTGCATTGCCTACTGGCAGTGTAACTCCGCCGATCATAGGCGCGCCGGTATTGTCCCGGTTCGATGTCCTGATGGCATCTGCCGCCCACGATTTACAGGACGAGCTGCACAAGCAGCACTTCGATACCCTCACGAACGCTCCTGATTTCGATGCGCTAGATGCCTATTATGATGCGCACGGCTTCACGCTTCGGCGCGCAAGGAAAGCAGTATCCACGCCGCCGCTATTTCTGAAGACTTTGCCCCGCACGCTTGCCAACGGGCGCGACATTCCACGGCGCAAACGTCTGTTCATCAGCGTGATGCTACCTCACATCCTTGCCGCCAACGCTGAAATTGAGGCAGACCGCCAAAGGCTCCAGTTCATTATTTCGAGCGTTAACGATCCGATTGGTCCTAGCCACGAAGACATCAGCTGGCTGTTTAGCAAGTTCACAGATTATCGCGTCAAAGATTTGAGCACGGATCGATTGCTCGCCCGAATGGATACCATTCCGCCAGCACTCGCAATTGCGCAGGCTGCAAAGGAAAGTGGATGGGGCGGGTCCCGCTTTGCCCAAGCTGGCAATGCGCTCTATGGCCAATGGACATGGAACTCGGCCCATAAAGGCATCATTCCCAAAGAACGCCCAAAAGGCAAAACCTACCGTGTGCGCGCGTTCGACAGCGTTCTGGATGCAACCCGCGGCTACATGCTGAACCTGAATGCCAACCGCGCCTATGGCGGCTTGCGGGAGCGACGCCAGCAACGCCGCAAAGCTGGGAAACCGCTAACAGGCATCGCTCTCGCAGAAGAGCTTTTGGGTTACTCCGCCATCGGCAATCGTTACGTCAAGGCTCTAAAGAGCTTGATACGCGACAATAAGCTAACAGCCTTAAATTCAGCCAAGCTTGGCAAAAGCTTTATGCCCTACCCTCCTAAATCCGCGAACGCCCCCAATCCTAGGAGCTCGCTCATCGCTAGAAACTAAGGCTGATACATAAGATCAGGCCGCGAAATCCCTGCGGTCGCCTGCGCCACGACGGTCTGTGGCGCGCATACTTGCCGGCAAGATCATAGAAGCCACGAACCCGCCCGTGGATGCGTTAGCAATCGCCTGGCGGCCTTTGTGCCTTTCCGCTGCCAATCGCGCGATTGGTAAGCCAAGCCCAAGGCCATTGTGTGCGCGGTCTGGCCCCGATTCAGCTTGGCTGAGGAGCCACAGCAGTTTTTTCAGGTCTTTTTTCATCGTCACCATCGCCTTGATCGCAAACAGTGATCACGACCTGCTCGCCCATCTCCCCAGCCGAAATCTCCACCGTGCCGCCAAACGAGGAGAACTTCACCGCGTTATCGACAAGGGCAGTGATACCAGCATTCAAGACTTCAATATCGCATCAGAGCCGGAGTGGTGCGGCCAGTGGACGTACATTGATCGCGACTGCCCGCGTTTCCGCGGCCTTTCGGAAACGTTTCCCAGCTTGCTCTAGCAACGGGTTAGCATTGGCAGCACTTGACTTAAGCGGTGCCAAGCCTGCTTTAAGTCGGCAAAGCAGCAACATCTTATTCACTTGAAACAGCAAATCATCACCGCCTTGGCGAATCTCCTGGGAATGTTCCAAGTATCCCGGGTTGCCGATTGGGCCCTAACCTTACCTCAACATGATATCTGCAAATCCGATAACGCCGTTGAGCGGTGGCCGTAATTCATGACAGAGCGTCGCAAAAAGCCGGCTTTTCAGTACACTCGCTTCCTCGACCTGTGCTTTTGCATGGCGGAGTTTGCTCTCCATCGCCGCAGCAAATACCGAACCTGATGTCCTAATAACTCCCACTGCACAGGCTTGGCGATCAACGTTGTGGCCGCCACGTCAAGAGCCGTTTGCATAGAGTCTTCATCCGCAAATCCTGTTACCAGCACCACCGGAAACATCGCCATATCTGGGTCGCTGTGACATCGGATCAATGCGCAGACTTCGAAGCCAGTTTGGCCAGGCCATCATGACATCTAAAATCACCATGTCCGGCTTTTCGGCCAACAACAGACGCGCGGCAGCGTCACCATCTTCCGCTTCAATAACTTTTTACCCTTCGACAGCCAGCGTCTTGTTGGTCAGCATGAGCTGCACAGGATCATCATCAGCGATCAAAACGGTCGCAGGAGTCTTGCCGTTGCTTTGCGTACTTGGGTCAGTCATGCCAGCCCTATTGAGACAACACCAAGCAAACGCCTAAACGCGATACAATGCATACGAACTGGCTTATTAGAGACCAATTCGGTTTAATGCCGCCTTAACCAAGGATGCTAAAAAGGAGTGCAAACCTATGCCCCGCTTCGCCGCCAATCTTTCGATGATGTTTCAGGAACATGAATTCCTTGATCGGTTTGCCGCTGCATCCGCTGCCGGGTTCCAAGGCGTTGAGTTCCTGTTTCCCTATGATTTCTCAATTGAGGACGTTCAAGGCGCAGCGAAAAGTGCCGGTGTTGAAATCGCGCTGTTCAACCTGCCCCCAGGTGATTGGGAAAAAGCGGAACGTGGTTTGGCTGCAATGCCAGGACGGGATGCCGACTTTGCCGAAGCACTGGACAAGGCCATAAGCTACGCCGTTCCACTTGGGTGCAAGCGCCTGCATATGATGGCCGGTATACCGGGCGAAGACGCAGACCTGGCACGATGCCGCGCAACCTATGTCAACAATCTGAAATATGCAGCGCCGAAGCTCGCCGATGCTGGCCTAATAGGCTTGATCGAACCTATAAATACTCTTGATATTCCTGGTTATTTCATAAATTACCAGCAGGATGGTCATAATGTTTTGGCGAATGTGGGCGCCGATAACTTGATGGTTCAGATGGACTTTTATCACGTCCAAATTATGGAGGGCGATATTGCCATGCGCTTTCAGAAGCATCAAACCGGCGTTGGCCACATTCAGATCGCCGGATCGCCTGGCCGTCATGAGCCAGACATTGGAGAGATCAATCATCCCTATCTTTTCAAGATGCTGGATAACCTTGGCTATGATGGCTGGATTGGTTGCGAATATCGACCAGCAGCAGGCACGCTGGAAGGCCTAGCGCGTTGGGGTGGCGATTATGGCCTCGGTTGATTTTCAGAAGGACCGGCCCGCACTTGATCGCCAAACTTGGTATTGCGTGCATATTCTGGACGAATTGAACGGCGCGCGGTCTCGTGTCTTTCCGCCTGAATCCCGTCGCATCAACGATATGCTCACTTGGTCCGACAAGCGGTCGAACGGGCGCTGGACTGCTGAACGCGATCACGACGACACGCCAATCTTCTGGTTCGAAGACCA